>ERZ1106915.68-NODE-68-length-152844-cov-15.658536_pt1 | contig 152844 bp, 134 predicted proteins | sample MGYA00403653_ERZ1106915 | MGnify/ENA primary metagenome ERZ1106915 (study PRJEB35170, sample SAMEA104062404) | human gut metagenome | biome: human gut; feature: human-associated habitat; material: faeces | place: Denmark | collected 2012-06-06 ...
TAAGGCGTGGGTCTGCAACACCCTGATCACCAGTTCAAATCTGGTTGTCGCCTCTAAGGAATCATCGAAAGATGGTTCCTTTTTTTGTATAATAGGAGTTAGTTTTAGACAACCCCAAAAATGAGAAAATTTTGCAGAAGATTGTGTGCGAGGGCTTGAAAAATAAGAAAAAGCGCGATATAATGTAGCCGTGCAATTCCTAGTCAGCAAGTAGGAATTGCACGGTTTTATGTTATTTGACATATTGAGAGAGCGTCGATGACGCTTTTTATGATTTGTTGAAGATTTTTTGTATTATAGCACGGATCAAATTCCGGAACAAGTACCGGATGGACAATACAAGAGTGCCCGGTCAATAAAATCAGAAATCGAATAAAGAATGAGAAATGAGTGACGGGACAGACTTGGGAAAGAGCAGAAATGGAGGAGAGCGCGTATGTCAGAGCCGATTTTAAAGGTAGACCAGCTGACGGTAAATGTAGAGGATAAGGAGATTCTTCACGGAATCAATTTGACAGTAAATAAGGGAGAGACCCATGTTCTGATGGGACCGAACGGAGCAGGTAAGTCAACTCTGGGTTATGTCCTGATGGGAAATCCGCGTTATCAGGTGAGCGGTGGCTCAATCAATTTTAAGGGAAACGACGTGACAAATGAGGGCGCTGACAAGCGTGCGAAAGAGGGTATGTTTCTTTCTTTCCAAGAGCCTCTTGAAGTTCCGGGTCTTTCTCTGGAAGGATTCATCAGAAATGCAGTTCGTCAGCAACAGGGCGGAAAGCTCAAGCTGTGGGCATTCAAGAAGGAACTGGAGAAGGATATGGGCGTTCTTCAGATGGACGACGCATATGCAGAAAGAAGCCTGAATGTAGGATTCTCCGGTGGTGAGAAAAAAAAGGCTGAGATTCTTCAGCTGATGATGCTCAAGCCGAGCTTGGCAATTCTGGATGAGACAGACTCCGGTCTGGATGTCGATGCAGTTCGTCTTGTTTCCGAAGGCGTAAAGGAATATCAGAAGAATCAGGAAGGTGCTCTGCTGATCATCACGCACAGCACAAGAATTCTGGATGCACTTCATGTCGATTACACACACGTTATGGTAGACGGAAGAATCGTGGCAACTGGTGACGGTTCCATGGTAGAAGAGATCAATGAGAAGGGCTTCGAGTCCTACATTGAAATGGCATCCCGCAAGTAGGAGGAGAGGTCATGGCTGAGAAAGAGAAAACATATGTACAGGACGTGGACCGAAGCCTCTACGATTTCCGAAATGAGGAAAAGGATGCTTATCGGGTAAAATCCGGACTGACAAGTGATATTGTGGAAAAAATTTCCGAAGAGAAGAAAGATCCGGAGTGGATGAGAATATTCCGTCATAAAGCTCTGGAGACATACAATAAGATGGAGATCCCGGACTGGGGTCCGTCGATCGATGAGCTGGACATGGACAACATCGTTACCTATGTCCGTCCAAACACTCATATGAGTGCAAAGTGGTCTGAGGTGCCGGAGGACATCAAGGATACATTTGAGAAGCTGGGTATCCCGCAGGCAGAGCGTAAATCTCTCGCTGGTGTGGGTGCACAGTACGATTCTGAGCTGGTTTACCACAATGTCCGCGAGGAAGTGGCTGCTCAGGGTGTTATTTATTCCGATCTTGAGGGCGCAATGCGTGGAGAGTACGGCGAGCAGTATGCAGAGATGATCCGCACTCACTTCATGAAGCTCGTGACTCCGGGAGATCATAAATTTGCAGCTCTGCACGGCGCAGTTTGGTCCGGCGGTTCTTTCGTGTATGTTCCGAAGGGCGTCAGTGTGGAGATTCCGCTTCAGTCCTATTTCCGTTTGAATGCACCGGGAGCAGGTCAGTTTGAGCACACGCTGATCATCGTAGATGAGGGCGCTTCCCTGCACTTCATCGAGGGATGTTCCGCACCGAAATACAACGTTGCAAACCTGCATGCAGGATGCGTTGAGCTGTTTGTTGGAAAGAATGCAAAACTGCGTTATTCCACAATCGAGAACTGGTCAAAGAACATGTACAATCTGAACACAAAGCGCGCTCAGATCGCTGAGGGCGGTGTGATGGAGTGGGTATCCGGTTCCTTCGGTTCCCATGTGTCTTACCTGTATCCGATGACTGTTCTGAAGGGCGACAATTCCCGCATGGAATTCACCGGAATCACATTTGCAGGACGTGGACAGAACCTCGATACAGGTGCAAAAGTTGTACACATCGGAAAGAATACATCCAGCTACATCAACACAAAGTCCATCTCAAAGGATGGCGGTATCAGCACCTTCCGCAGTTCGGTTGTGATCGGCGCTCAGGCAAAGCACAGCAAGGCAGGAGTATCCTGTCAATCTCTGATGCTGGATGAGGAATCCCGTTCCGATACCATTCCGGCAATGGACATCCGCACTCCGGATGCCGATGTCGGTCATGAGGCAAAGATCGGACGAATCAGCGATGAGGCTGTCTTCTATCTGATGTCGAGAGGTATCAGCGAGGAAGATGCCCGCGCAATGATCGTAAGTGGATTTGCAGATAACGTATCCAAAGAACTTCCGCTGGAGTATGCCGTTGAGATGAACAACCTGATCCAGCTGGAGATGAAGGGCAGTATCGGTTAAAGACGGAGGATTGAGATGGGACAGGGAATTGATATGACAGTGAACCGGCTTCCGGCCAGAACATGGAACTGGCTGAAGATGAATGAGAGCCGACTGACTGATGTGAAAATAGAAAAAGCATGTCCGGTTACCCCAGTTGTGACGGGACATGGAACCACCTGGGAAAGAGTAAGTGCAGAGAAGATCCAGAGTGAGCAGACAGAGAATGGATTTACATGGAAGAATCTGGTGACCGGAATGGGACCGGATATGGATCGTCTCGCAGAGGAAGACGAGCAGGCACAGGTGGATGTGATTACCGCAGAAGCAGGTGCAGATGAGGACAATATGGCTGTGTTCGATTACGAATGCCAGCCGGGCGAGCGTTACTTCAACCGCCTCTACCTTCATGCGAAGGAGAACAGTGTGCTGAACGTGACTGTTCTGTACCGGAGTGCAGGCGCAGGTGAGGGACTTAGCGCTCACCAGATCAAGGTTTGCGCAGAGAAAAATGCAGTTGTTCGCATTTACATGGCAGAGATTCTTGATGCAGGTGTGACCTGCTTAAGTGATCTTGGCGGTGTCTGTGAGGACAATGCGCGCGTGGAGCTTGTAAAGCTCGAGTTAGGTGCAGGAAAGCTGTATTCCGGCGGAGAGATCGACCTTAAGGGAAAGGCAAGTAACTTTACCGCAGGAATCGGTTACACCGCAAAGCCGGGTCAGCACCTTGATATGAATTACACGGCTCGTCATCATGGAAAGAAGACGGAGAGCCTGATGGAAGTTTCCGGAGTCGTATCTGAGAATGCATTTAAGATCTTCCGTGGAACGATCGACTTTATCGCAGGTTGTGCAGGTTCCAAGGGAACGGAGAGCGAGGACGTGCTGCTTCTCGGTGAGGAGCTTGTCAACCAGACGATTCCGCTGATTCTCTGTGCAGAGGAAGATGTAGAGGGAAATCACGGTGCTTCAATCGGAAAACTCGATGACCAGACGTTGTTCTATCTGGCATCGAGAGGAATCCCGAAGGAGGAAGCAGAGAAAATGCTTGCCCGTGCGCGCGTGGATGCGCTGAATGCAAGAATTCCGGTAAAATCCGTTCGTGATACCGTAGAGGCATATCTCGGTGGTGGCGACGAGGCAGACGATGAAGAGGAGGAGAAGTAAATGGAAATGGTAAATTATAAAAAAGATTTTCCGCTTCTCATGAATCTGGATATTGCCTATCTCGACAATGCAGCAACGGAACAGCGCCCGCAGGTTGTGATCGACGCAGAGCGCGAGTTTTATGAGAGATACAATGCAAACCCGCTTCGTGGTCTCTATGAGCTTGGTATGGAGGCAACAGACCGCTATGAGGAAGCGAGAACATGCGTGAAAAATTTCATTCATGCGAAGAAGGAGTCGGAGATCATTTTCACCCGCAACACAACGGAGAGCATTAACCTCGTCGCTTACAGCTATGGACTGAATTTTTTGAAGCCGGGCGATGAGATTCTGATTACGATCGCAGAGCATCACAGCAACATGCTTCCATGGCAGATGGTTGCACGCCAGACCGGAGCAACGCTCAAGTATCTTGAGTGCGACCAGACTGGTTTCTTCTCCGAGGAGGCAATTCGCGAGGCAGTGACCCCGAACACGAAATTGGCGGGAATCTGCCACGTTTCCAACGTTCTCGGACGAACTACTCCGATCGAGCAGATCATCTCTCTCGTTCATGCAAACGGTGGAGTTGTCCTTGTCGATGCAGCGCAGAGTGCTCCGCATATGGCGATTGATGTTCAGGAGATGGACGCAGATTTCCTCGCATTCTCCGGACATAAGCTGATGGCACCGATGGGAATCGGCGTTCTCTACGGCAGAGAGGAGATTCTTGAGAAGATGCCTCCGTTTTTGACCGGTGGTGAGATGATCGATTCTGTTACCTGTGAGGGCGCTGTCTATGCTCCGCTTCCTCACAAGTTTGAGGCAGGTACGGTAAATGGTGCCGGTGCAATGGCACTCAAGGCAGCAATCGAGTATCTTCAGTCGATCGGCATGGAAACCGTTCACCAGAGAGAGCTTGAGCTGACGAAGATGGCACTCGATGGAATGAAGCAGATTCCAGGAATCCATGTGATCGGAAGCGATAAGCCGGAAGAGCACTGTGGAATCTTGAGCTTCACGGTTGACGGTGTTCATCCGCACGACATTGCGTCGATTCTCGATGCAGGTCATGTCAACGTGCGTGCAGGTCATCACTGTGCACAGCCACTCTTAAAGCATTTAGGGGTGATGTCCACAGCAAGAGCGAGCCTTGCTTTTTATAATACAGAAGACGATATCGAGCGGTTCTTAAACTGCCTGAGAAATGTTCGGAGGGAAATGGGATATGCAGAGTAGAACGTTTTATAATGAAATTCTGACAGAGCACAACCTTCATCCTGCACACAAGGAGTCACTGCCGGATGCAAACCTGATTCTTGAGGGTGTAAATCCAAGCTGTGGAGATGACATCATCCTCCAGCTGAAAGTTGAGGACGGCGTGATTGTTGACGGTGCGTTTCAGGGAAGCGGATGTGCGATCTCACAGGCATCTGTAGACATGATGCTGGAGCTTGTGATCGGACGCAAGAAGGATGAGGCAATGCATCTCGCAGACATCTTCTTCCGCATGATCAAGGGCGAGGCAAGCGATGAGGAGATCGATGAGCTTGAGGAAGTCGTTTCCTTGAAGGATATCTCCCACATGCCGGCGCGTGTAAAATGCGCAGTTCTCGGATGGCATACGATGGAAGAGATGCTTGACGGAAAGAAGAAGGAAGATTAATTAGAATCTTAAAATCTTAATTAGATTTTTTTAGTAGAATCGAAGAATCAAGAAGATGGAAGACTTGTGGTTTCTTTACTTGGAAAGGTGAGGGGATCGCAAGTCTTTTTTTATTTCATAGGAAACTGCGTCCTATGAAACAAAAAACGCTCCGCAAGGATGCGCACTCGGCGCAGGGGAAGATGGTTGCCGAAGCAACCGCGCCTCGGCGCGAGAATGTGCCAGGGCACATTCTTTTTTGTATGATAGGAAATGTCAAATACACCAAGCATACCAAGTGCATCAAGCAGACAACAAAAAAGGCATCTGCTTTCGCAGATGCCTGATCATCATAGCGGAAGGGAGATTCGAACTCTCGACACTACGGGTATGAACCGTATGCTCTAGCCAACTGAGCTATTCCGCCATATAAAAGAAAAAGTATGGGGCCTATAGGGCTCGAACCTATGACCCTCTGCTTGTAAGGCAGATGCTCTCCCAGCTGAGCTAAGACCCCATAACTAGTGTCCGTTGCTTTCGCAACTGACATTTATAAATTATAATGGGTAAGAACCAAATTGTCAACAGTTTTTTGAAAAAAATATGAAAATGTATAAAACTATAAAAATGCTCCGGCGGAGAATCTTCGGAATCCTTGGAATTGAATTCTTGGAATTTTCAGATTCGCTGTCGGAGCATCGACTTGATGACTTGATCCTCAATGCCTGGTTGGATTTATATGCTGGGATTTACATTTACATGATAAATCCCAATCCTTATTTGCATACGAAATATTTGCAAAGTATTATTTCAGCTTTTCGCCGGTCAGCATCTCGTAGCTCTGGAGATACTTGTCGATCGTCTTCTGAACGATCTCATCCGGGAGCGTCCAGTTGTTGTCCGGGTTGGAGGTGAGCCAGTCGCGGGCGAACTGCTTGTCGAAGGACGGCTGACTATGACCAACTTCATAGCCATCTGCCGGCCAGAAACGGGAGCTGTCCGGAGTCAGCATCTCATCACCGATCACGATGTTGCCTTCCTCGTCAAGACCGAACTCGAACTTGGTATCTGCAATGATGATGCCACGGCTCAGGGCGTAGTCTGCACATTTCTTGTAGAGTGCGATGGTGTAATCACGAACCTTGGAAGCGTACTCCTCACCCTTGCCCGGGAAATATTTCTCGAGGTGAGCAATGCTCTGCTCGTAAGAGATGTTCTCATCATGGTCACCGATCTCAGCCTTAGTGGACGGCGTGAAGATCGGCTCAGGCAGTTTCTGGGACTCCTGAAGACCTTCCGGCAGGGTAATTCCACAAACAGTACCGTTCTTTTTGTAGCTTGCCCAACCGCTTCCGGTGATGTAACCGCGAACAATGCACTCGAGCGGAATCATGTTCAGCTTCCGGCACATCATCGTCTTGCCATCGAACTCAGGAGTCTGGAAAAACTCCGGCATTTCCTTGACATCAGTAGTGATCATATGGTTCGGAAGAATATCTTTTGTGAGATCAAACCAGAACTTGGACATCTGAGTCAGAACCTTGCCCTTGTTGGTCACTGTGTTATGAAGAATCACATCAAAACAACTAATGCGGTCAGTTGCTACCATAATCAGGCTGTCGCCATTGTCATAGATTTCGCGTACCTTTCCTTCTTTAACAGGTTTCATCTTCTTATCCTCTCTGTGTGCATGTATTTCCGGTTACTCCGAAAAACGGAGTCCGGTGTGTCTGTGTATGAATGACCATGTTGACTGTGTTCGTCAAACATGGGATTCTGCGTTGGTTGCTTCGTTCCTATATAGAATATACAAAAAACAAATAAAACGCAAGTCTTTTATTAAAAATACTTATTAATTTTTTTTATGACTTTATTTGGTTTTTTGTATGGGAGTTAGGAGAAAGAGAGAAGCAGAGAAGAAAACAGAATGAAATTGGTTATAAAAAAATATAGAAAGAAATAAAAAAGGCGGGATGCAGAAGTGAGAGATCTGCATCCCGCTCATCATCATTGTGATGATAGAGAGTTTTAAGGATTGAGATTTATGTGGATAAATGTTTATATTTTTTTATTTGCTGTAAGAAGTTACCGTAATCGTATAGGCACTGTCTCCTTTCTCGTATACGGTTCCGTCTGTTCCGACAATGGAAACGCTTTTTCCATCTGCACCCTGAATTGTGCCCTTGCAGGTCAGCGTGGTCAGGGTGGAGTCGGCAGTTACGGTCCATGTGGAGGTTGCATCAATCGTCAGGTTTGCCTTGCCAGAGCCATCTGATCCGGTCGATCCGGCATTCGAGTTATCCTGAATAAAGGCACCGGTGAGTGTGCTGCCGTTTGTCATCTGGAAATCAAGCGTGCTGATGCTGTCCCAGATCACGTCGCCGGTCATTTCCTGTGTGTCTGCGGTGAACTTGCAGTCAGCACCGTTTGCTCCGCTTTGTCCCCATCCGCGCGCATTGGAGTTTCCGGTGCACTTTAAGAAGAAGTCGTTTTTTGCTGACGGAGTGATGGCAACGTTTTTCAGGTAGAAGGTGCTCTCGGTATTTGTCGTGTAGAGCATACCGCCATTTTTTGCAGTCAGGCTACCGCCGGTCATCGAGAAGGTGGCATTTCCAACTTCGGAATCACCGGACATGCTCTGGTAGAGGATGACGTTCCAGTTGCAGTCGTTCTGGCTGTTTTCCGGAATATCGCCGGTCAGATCACAGTCGGTCAGTGTCAGGGAATTCAGACCCTCGATGCAGACTGCCTCAGAACTATCAGCCGTCAGAGTTGCATCCTTGATTGAGATGTCGGCTGTGCAGTAGACGGCTGGAGAACCTGTGCCCTTTGAGGTGTAGGTTCCACCATCGACATCCATTGTGCCACCTCCACGGTCACTGCGGATGGCAGCGGAGGATTCGCCGGATGTCGTGACATTCAAGTTGCTTGCCTTGAGTGTTCCGCCTCCTGCGACATGGATTCCACCTGCGGTATTTCCTGTGGTTGTGATCGTAGAATCAGAAATCGTGACATTTCCCTTGTTATATGCAAAGACTCCTGCGCCTCCATTGGCATCCGTTGTGATCGTTCCGTTTTTCAGAACGGCAGTTCCGTCGCTGACGAGGATGCCTGCACCGATTCCGTAGAAACTCGAGCTGTCTCCACCCTTACTCTCGCTGGAGGTTCGTGTCAGCGTGAAGTCACTTAAGGAGACATTGGCACCGTTGGAAACGTGAATCGCGTTTTCGTCCGTTCCGGTTGAGGTGTAGGTCTTTCCGCTCTCGGTTGTGTCCTCGGTCAGATCGGTCACTGCGGTGTAGGAGGTCGGAGCAGACTGTCCGCCACCCGGGCCACCAGGACCTCCATTTCCACCAGGACCTCCAGGTCCGCCATTGCCATCCGGTCCTTTTCCGTCTGGCGGGTTCTGCCCAGGCTCTCCGGGCTGTCCCGGACCGTTCTCTCCGTTTCCCGGTCCCGGCTGATTGCCGGATGAGTCGGTGTTTTCCTGAGCCTGAGCTTCGGTACTGGAAGCTGTGTTTGCAGAAGCCTTATTGGAACCACAGGCGGTCATCGCGAGACTGCCTGCGAGAAATATATAGAGAAATGCACGATTCTTTTTCATAAAATTTTTCCTCCTGTTTATCTTAATGTGTTCTCGGAATCTCTTTGTGCCTGTTTTTGCGAGTGAGATTCCGAGCGTACATCTTAAGAGATGGTTATTTAATTGCCAGGTGCTCAGTCACCCATGATATCGAGCTTTATCACGCTTGTTCCGTCGAGAACGATTCTGACAACGTCATCGTCAGACAGAGAAGATGCGGAAGCGGAAGCGTGATCGCGTCCTTTTGTGATCTCTGTGGAATCAGTCAGAGTGACCGCCGTTGTCTCGTCAGAGAATTTCATCTCCGGGCGATTGCTGTTGTCGCCGTCAGCCGGTTTTTCTGGCGGAGTCTGTCCATCGTCCGGTTTCTCTGGCGGAGTTTCGCCATCAGCCGGTTTTTCCGGTGGAGTCTGTCCGTCAGCCGGTTTCTGACCGCCATTGTGATCCGGCTTGTCAGCCGTGGAGATCGTGAGCGTGTTACCATCGATAGATACAATCTTTGCCATCACACTTCCATCATCCTCCGGCGGAGTGTGAGTTTCTGAACTGCTTTCTGTGCTCGAAGAGGTGGTGGTGGAAGCATAGCTGATCATACCAGCACCAACTGCAAGGGAACAAACCGAAGCGCATAATAAAAGTCCTTTTACATGTTTTCTCATAGTCATTACCATCCTTTCTGAATTTGAAGATTCATTGTCTGGTTGTTTGGTGTTTGTTTATCGGAAGGAGATTTCCGTTGCTGTTTGTGTAATGTGTGAACGGTAATTGATTTATTTCCTTTCGATGTCATGAAGTTTATCAGAGAAAGTTAAAATGAAGCTGAAAATGAAACGAAAAAACGAAAAAATTTTTTAGTTTTGAAAATTTGGTTTTTTTTCAAAATCTATCCCCCCGGGAGGCTTGTCTGAGGAAAAATAAATATGATAAAATTCACCGAAAAGGAAAGAAATATGAGAGAAAAATCAAGATAGATAGGGCGAAGAAGAGTAAGGAAAAGAAAAGTAAGACGAAGAACAGTAAGGTCTAAGACCTAAAACAAAGAAATCAGATTAAGTAGATATATAAATATTAAAGAAACAGGGGGATGCGTGCGGATGGCGAAATATACGGCAAAACGTCTGTTTCAGCTGATCGTGGTATTGTTTGGCGTGACGTTTTTGACATTTATGATTACGCAGATGACACCGAGCGATCCTGCTGAGATGAAATATGTGTCGATGGGGATGATGCCGTCACCGGAGCTGCTCGAGCAGACGAGGCAGGAGATGGGACTGAATGATCCGATACTAGTTCAATATGGAAGATGGCTGATTCACGCGCTTCGCGGGGATTTAGGGGTCTCTTCAAAATTCAGTGAGCCGGTACTCAATCAAATGATGAAGAAACTTCCGTACACGTTGGAGCTTGCGGGAGTCGCCATGATTCTTGTGATTGCAGTTTCATTTCCACTTGGAATTCTCTCGGCGGTGAAGAAGAATCGAGTCGCGGATATTTTGATTCGCTTTTTTTCATTTTTTGGAATCTCGATGCCGAATTTCTGGATGGCATTGTTGCTGATGTATGTGTTTGCAGTTCGCCTGAAATGGTTTCGCGTGGTCAGCACGAATGATCTTCGTGGAATCGTGCTTCCGGCAGTTGCGCTCTCGATTTCGATGATCGGCAGTTACACGAGGCAGATCCGAACGGCATTTCTGGAAGAACTCAGTCAGCCGTATGTCACCGGAGCGAGGGCGAGAGGAATTCCGGAACCGGTGATTCTGCTGTGTCATGTGCTTCCAAATGCAATCTTTCCGGTGGTCACGCTGATCGGTTTGTCGGTTGGACAACTTCTCGGAGGAACAGCGATTATCGAGACTATTTTTTCGTGGCAGGGAATTGGAAATATGGTGGTGGAGGCGATTCGAGTTCGTGATTACCCGTTGATTCAAGGGTATGTAATCTGGATGGCGGTGATCTATGTGGTCGTCAATCTGCTCGTTGATCTGTTCTACCAGTTTTGTGATCCGAAAATCCGCCTGAATCAAATCAATCAGATAAGGATAAAAAGATAAGTCAAGTCAAATGAAGTCCAATAAAGATAAATCGGATGAAGACAAAGATGGAATGAAGAGAGTAGGAAGAGAGGCGAAAGAGAGGATGAGCAGTCAGATGGAAAATCGAAAAAAGAGAAAGAACATTCGCTGTGCCTGTTTTGCGCTTCTTGCTCTTGGAATTGTCTCAGTGGCATTCTGGGGATACCGTTTTGCACCGTATGATCCGCTTGAGACGAATTTTACGCAGAAACTGATGCCTCCCAGTATGGCGCATCCGTTTGGAACAGATAATGTCGGGCGGGATGTTCTGTCACGCGTGCTGTGTGGGGCAGGAAATTCGTTTAAACTCGTTTTTCTGATGCTTGCGATTGTCGTCGTGATCGGGACTGCGGTCGGGATTATTTCGGGATATTTTGGAGGAATTCTGGATACGGTGTTGATGCGAATAACGGATATTTTGCTTGCATTTCCGGATACGATTTTTGCGATTGCGATTGTCGGGATGATCGGACCGGGGTTGCTTCATACAGTTGTGGCACTGGCATTTGTGTGGTGGACGAAATATGCGCGGATGGCGAGAGGAATGACGGCGGTGATCCGAAATCAGGATTATGTGATACAGGCGCAGTTCGGGGGTGTGAGAACGCCGGGGATTTTGCTCCGGTATGTTCTGCCCAATATTCTTCCGCAGGTGATTGTCATGACGGCTCTCGACGTGGGGGGAATGATGCTCTCACTTGCGGGACTGTCGTTTCTTGGATTGGCATCTCAGCCACCGGCGCCGGAGTGGGGATATATGCTCTATGAGGGAAAATCGTACCTGCAGACAGCTCCGTGGATCATGATTTTTGCGGGACTTGCGATTTTTCTGACGGTGATGGTGTTTAATCTTCTCGGGGACAGTCTGAGAGATGTTCTCGACCCGAAGGAGTGGGAGTGAGGCATGCAAACGCGCTCTCGCTCCGGGTTCGCATTGCCTTTTTGCTGTGGTGCCCGGGTAGAAATTGGAGATTCAAGTGACGTTTGCGGAGACGGGATGTGTGATTTTGGGCATTTCCCCATTAGAATTACTGTGCGTCCACTTTGAGTTATAGTCCTCCAATAAAAAAGCGAAGCATAGAAAATAGAAATAGTAAAATTTACAGAAATAAAAACACAGGAAGGAAACGAATTAGAATGAGAAGAAAACAGGTAATAGTTTTTACTGCAATGCTGATGAGTCTGGCGCTTGCAGGCTGTGGTGGTCAGACTTCTGCCGATAGCAGTCAGAATGGAAGTAAGAATAGTGCTCAGAGTGGAAGTGAAAATGTGGGAGCGGGAGATTCTGAGAGTGCGTCTGAGAATGAAAAGACGATGCGCGTGGCATTTTTCTGGATCAGTGCGGATCTTGATCCGGCAAATGATTACAATGCTTGGGTGACCTCTCGTCTCGGAGTCGGGGAGACTTTGGTGCGCCTGAATGATGAGCTGAAAATAGAGCCGTGTCTTGCGGATGAATGGGAGAATGTAGATGAACTCACATGGAGATTTCATATTCGTGAGGGAGCGATGTTCAGCAATGGAACACCTGTGACGGCGCAGGCCTGTCGGGCATCACTTGAGCGTGCAATCTCAATGAATGACAGAGCCTCTGAGTATTTGAAGGTCGAGTCGATGGAGGCAGATGGACAGGAATTAACGATTCGGACAAGTGAACCGAATGCGGGTCTGTTGAGCAATCTCGTCGAGCCTGTTTTTGACATTGTTGATGCGACGCAGAGCGAAGATCAGATTAAGACGGCGCCGGTTTGTACGGGACCGTATAAGATCGCAGATTTCCGGTCGGAGCAGAGCGTGGAGCTTGTGAAAAATGAGAATTACTGGGATGGGGAGCCGGGGCTTGATCGGATTGAAGTGACACAGATTGCAGATTCCGATGCGAGAGCGATGGCGCTCCAGTCCGGGGAGATTGATCTGACAAATACGATTGATCAGACGAGCACGACGCTGTTTGAAAATAATCCTGACTATCAGGTTTCCTCGATCATCAGTCCGCGTGTGAATGTGGCTTATATGAACCATGCACAGAGTAGTCCCCTGCATGATGTGGAGCTCAGAAAGGCGGTCAGCTATGCAGTTAATCGGGAGGCATATGCAGAGTTGATCGGAGGAAGTCCGGCGCATGGTCTATACTCAGATGCAACGCCATTTGGAAATGAGACAATCTACTCGTTCTCTTATGACAAAGATCAGGCAGAGCAGATTCTTGATCAGGCGGGCTATCGCGATGTGGATGGAGACGGAATCAGGGAGATGACCGATGGATCGCAGATGACGCTTCATTACCTTCAGGCAGCGGATCATGGATCAGCGGATTCTGCAATTCTTGCACAGGCGGTTCAGTCGGATCTGAAAGCAGTTGGAATCGATATGGAGATTTTGTCTGTGGAGAATCTTTCCGAATATCAGTCACAGGGAAATTTTGATTTTTACACGGGAAATGATAATTCCGCGCCGACGGGAGATCCGCAACTCTGGCTTGAGACGATGTATACAGGACTTGGAGTGTCCGGAAAAAAGAATCTGACCTCGTTTCAGGACGATAAGATTGATGAGATTGTTGCACAGATGAATCAGACATTTGATCAGGAGGCGCGCTATCGGCTTGCATCGGAGGCATCTCAGGAACTCAATGAGACGGCAGCGAATCTTTATCTGACAAACGCTTACTTGAACATGGTTTCTTCCGCAAGAGTGAAGCAGGCGGTTCAGCCAGTAGCAGATTATTACTTTATTACAAAAGATATTACAGTCGAAGAATAACAAAATAGCAAAAAATAAAAGAATAACATTGAAGAATGACAATGAAACCTATTTTAGAAATTCAGAATTTGACAATTGATTACCCGGAACGTGCGGGGGTCGTCAGAAACGCAAATTTTGCCGTTCAGAGTGGAGAAATCATGGCGGTGGTGGGAGAGTCGGGAAGTGGCAAATCAACGCTTCTATCGGCAATTCTGGGCTTAATTCCGGCAGGTGGAGCGATCCGTGGAGGAAAAATTCTTTATAACGGGTCAGATCTGGTGAAATTAAACCGGGAGGAGGCGCGCCTGATCCGAGGAAGAAAGATTGCGATGGTATTTCAGAATTCGGGGGAATATCTGAATCCGAGACGAAAAATCGGAAGTCAATATCTGGAAATGATGAAATATCATCTTCCGGGGACGAAGCGAGAGCATTGTGGACGTGCGCTTGAGATGCTTGAGCGCCTTCATCTTGCAAATTCCGACCGCATCATGCAGTCATATCCGTTTGAGCTTTCCGGTGGAATGAGACAGAGAGTTGCGCTTGCAATGGCGCTGAGTTTAGAGCCAGAACTTCTCCTTGCAGATGAGCCGACGAGTGCGCTCGATGTGACGGTTCAGGCTCAGGTTGTCCGGGAGATGCTTCAGATGAGAAAACAGTTTGGGATGACGATCTTGATTGTGACGCACAACATCGGAGTCGCTTCCCGGATGGCAGATCACATTGTGGTGATGAAAAATGGGGAGCAGAGAGAGTATGGGACGAGACAGCAGGTGATTGAGCATCCTCAGGATGAATATACGAGATACCTGCTCTCGGCGGTTCCGGAGCTGGAAGCGTAAAAGTGTGTAAAAGGACATAAAAAGACGAATGGACGAAATGAGATGCAGAGAGACAGGAAATGGAGGTGAGGAAGACGGAAAAACAGGAAGATACGGAGATGCTCAGTGTGGAGCATGTAAGCAAGGTATTTGAGTTAGGACATCAGAGAGAGATTCGAGCTGTGGAGGATCTTTTTTTTAATATGTGCCATGGGGAGCGCGTGATGGTTGTCGGAGAGTCCGGATGCGGAAAGAGTACACTTGTCCGGATGATTTCCGGGATTGAGATGCCGACAAGTGGAAAAATTCTTTTTAATGGAAAAAATGTGCCAGATCTGCGCGGGGAGGAGCTTCGCCAGTATCGGAGACAGGTGCAGATGGTGTTTCAGGATTCCGCCCATGTCATTAGTCCGCGAATGACAATCGGGGAATTTCTGAGAGAACCGTGGATCTGCTTTGAGCACAAGAGCAGGAGAGAGACCGACGAGGTGGTTCGCTATTCGATTCAGAGAGTCGGTCTGGATCAGAGTTATCTGAAACGTCGACCGCATCAGCTTTCCGGCGGAGAACTTCAGCGAATCTGTGTGGCGAGAGCGATCGCTCTCCATCCCCAGCTTTTGATCTGCGATGAGGCGACGAGTGCGCTTGATGTCTCTGTCCAGAAACAGATTCTGGATTTGATTTGGGAGCATGTCGAGGAGAGTGGGTGCAGTGTCCTTTTCATCTGTCATGATCTTGCACTTGCGGAAAATTTTGGGGATCGGATTGCTGTGATGTACCGGGGAAGAATTGTGGAGTGGCTGAATGGAAATCATTTAAAACGCGAGGCACTTCACCCGTATACGAGACTGCTTCTCGATTCGGTATTTTCAATTCATGATGAGCCGGACAAGCCGATTCCGTTTCTTCCGGAGGAGGGTGGTAGATCAGGCTTAGATCAAAATAAAAATGGCAGGGATGGAACCTTGGAAAGTATGGGCTGTGCGTTTTGTGCGAGATGTGAAAAAGCAGATGAAGAGTGCAGAAAAAAACGCCCGGAGCTTAACATGGTCAGCCCCGGACATTTCGTTGCGTGTTTAAAAATCGAAACGCAAAGATAACAATATAAGTTGTCGTATTATTTATTATTTGATGAATTTGTCAATCGCCCGATTCAGTTCTTCAAGAGCAGTTTGATCGCCGTCCTGAACGGCATCAATGATGCAGGTGGAAATGTGATCTTTTAAAATCACACGGCTCAGGCTCTTGATTGCGGCATCGACTGCGGCAAGCTGAATCAGGACTTCACTGCAATCCCGTCCAGACTCTACCATTGTTTTGATCGCATTCATATGACCGATGATTTTTGCGATTCGGTTCAGTTCATTTTTCGTTTCTTTATGACTGTGAGTATGACTGTGGCTGTGACTATGTTCATGGGTAAGTAAATCTTCTGACTTCTGTTCATGATCGCAAGTATGATTATGATCGTGTTCATATTCATGATCAAGGAAAGCATCGAGTTTATGGCCGTGACTGTGCTCATGCAGATATTTACCCCACTCATCAGCAAGGTGATCAAGAGTGAAGACGGCGTTTGCCGGACTTGTGGAGGGGCATCGGATGGCAGAGATTTTAGTCTGTGTCTCACAGTAGCGATTGTAGAGTCGGAAAGCCGTATCGCCGTTTGCGATAATCGTGTGAATCGGGGCAGTGTCGAGGACTTGTTTTAAATTGCACGGGATTACATTTCGGATACTGCTGTCACTGGAACCTTTGATGTCACAGGTGGAGACAACATCCCAGAGGGCAATGCCGTGACGGAGCAGAAGCGATTTTTTTTCCTCGATGCTTGCTGGGACTGGCTCACCAAAAATTCGGGCGAGCAGTTTCCAGAAACGATTCTGTGGATGACCGTAGTAGAACTGATTCTCTCTTGATTTAATGGACGGAAAACTGCCGAGAATCAAGATTTTTGAGTGTTCATCATAGACCGGAGCAAATGTGTGGGAGACCCGTGTAAATCCAGGTTCCGGATAATCCGGAATAGCAGGTTGTGTTTGATTCTGGTGTGTATTCATCTAAATTTAGCGCAGGATACCCGGACCTTTTGGTCATGGGAGGAATGCGTTCCGTCGTTAGACGGTCCTCCTTTCTGAGAATGTAAATTTTATGATCTTTCTTATTCGACTTTCATGATTTTTTTTGCAGTTAAAATCAAAAGCAAAAGAATGACGCCGACGAGGACGATCGTACCGCCGGGTTTCAACCCAAGGTAGTAGGCGCAAAACAGACCGATGATCATGAAAAGCACATCAAAACCGATTGCGTAGAGGAGCGTCTGCCAGTAATTTTTTCCGAGTTGCATTGCGCAGGCAGTCGGAATCACCATCATTGAGGATACGATCAGAGCACCGACGGTTCGGGCAGCGACGGCAACGGTGATTGCGGTCAGAATCGTGAAAATGAAATTCACGGCGGAAACCGGAATTCCGGCAAGGCGGGCACTGCGCTCATCGAGAGCAATGTAAAACAGTTCTTTGTAGAGAAGCAGAAACGTCAGAAGAACTGCAAGGCTGACTCCGGTGACGAGGTAAAGCTCAAGATCACTGATAGCCACAATGCTTCCGAAAAGAAAGCTGTTGAAATTGGCGGCATTTCCGACAAATCCCGAGAGTACACCGGCAAGACCGACACCGGTAGACATCATGATGGAGATCGAAAGCTCCGAATAACGCGGAATCTTTCTGCGAATCGCCTCAATGCCGAGAGAAGCCAGAATACAGGCGATCGCAGCGCCTGCGACCGGATTCATGCCGATCAGAAGACCACCGGCAACTCCTGCCAGAGAGGCATGGGAGAGCGCATCTCCGATCATTGAGAGACGTTTTAACACGACGACGATGCCAATGCAGGGAATCACAATCGCGAGAAGAATTCCGACGATAAATGCACGTTGCATGAATGCGTACTCAAAGATTTCCATGTGCAGAGGTCTCCTTTTCTGATTCATTAAATCGCCCGTCTGATACGGAGCAAGTGGTGTTCATATTTGATGAAATGTCCGTTTCCGAAGAATTTCCCGGAACTTCCTCGTGCGGGAGAAGACGGGTCTTTCCGTCCTCCAACAGCCACACATCGTCCGCAAGATCGTGAAGAGACTGAAGATCATGGGTGACCATGAGAATCGTCATATCACGCTTCTGATTCAGGCGCTGTAAGAGCTGGTAAAATTCGTTGGTATTCTGTTCGTCAATTCCGGAAGTCGGCTCGTCGAGAAGCAGAAGCTGAGGATGATTGACGAGGGAGCGGGCAAGCAGAACGCGCTGCTGCTGTCCTCCGGAAAGGCGTCCGATCAGGCGGTTCTGGTAGTCTTCCATGCCGACCTGATAGAGAGCCTGATGAACCTGCTCTTTTTCCTTCTTTCCCGGGAAACGAAAACGTCCGATCTGGGAATAGAGATTTGCCATCACGATCTCCTCAACTGATGCCGGGAAATCCCGGTAGGAAACCATGCCGTTCTGGGGAACGTAGCTGATTTTTTTCCAGTCTTTGAACTGGCGAATATCCTGCCCCATCAGCTGAATGCTTCCATTGTCTTTTCCGAGACGCATTTCACCAAGCATCAGCTTCATCAGGGTACTTTTTCCGGCACCGTTTGAACCGATCAGTGCAGAAAAATGTCCCTCTGATACATGGAGAGAGGCATGGTCCAGAATCTGACTGTTTCCGTAGGAAAAGCTGATGTCTGAAATGTTGATCATTTCCATGATGAAAGTCCTTTCTGTCTTGTTGTTCATTTATACTCTGTATTTCTTCTTTATTTCATTTTTAAGTTGATTTATCTGCTTACGCTGTGTATTTCTCCTGTGCTCATTTTGAGTCTGTTTTTTATTCGCTCAGAGCTTCAGAGAGCGCATTTAAGTTGTCTCTCATAACAGAAAGATAATCACTTCCAGCCACAATCTCTTCTGCGCTGAGTCCCTCTAAAGGATTGAGAACGGAGGTTATAATTCCTGTTTCGGCTGCAACGGTGTCTGCGGATTTGGAGCTTGTCAGAGCCTCAAAAAAGATTACTTTGACATGATGTTCCCGCACAAAATCGATGATCCGTGCCATGCGTCTGGGAGTTGGCTCAGAATCCGGGGTCAGACCTTCAATTCCGACCTGAGTCAGTCCGTAGGCATCACAGAGATAACCGTAGGCTTCATGCGCGACAACGATTTCCCGGTTCGGAAGTGCCGCGATTGTGTTGTGAAAATCTTCATCGAGTTTGTCGAATTCTACGGCATATTTCTTGTAATTTGCTTCATAAAAGTCTTTGTTTTTCGGATCAGCGGAGACGAATGCATTTTTGATGTTTTCCATTTCTTTTTTGGCATATTCCGGATTCAGCCAGACATGGGGATCAAGTCCACCATCGTGCGAGTGGGAATGTCCGGAATCAGAAGTGTGAAAATGAAACAGTCCGGTTGATTCGCTGTCATGATCGTGATCATGATCTGCATGATCTTCACCTTCACTGTGGTCGTGATCTTCATGATCGGAAAATTCGTGCTCCTCACTTTCGTTATGCTCATCGTGTTCATCATGATTATCATGATTATCGTGTTCCTCGTCCTCATCGGAACTATTTGTCCGGAGCGCAATGCCATTAGAAGCCTCAACAACCATCAAATTTTCATTCGTCAGGCTGTTGAGCACGCGGTCGACCCAGTGCTCCATACCTGCACCGCTGTATACAAAAACATCAGCTTTTTCGAGATTTGTCAGATCGGAGGCGGATGGCTCCCAATCATGCGGTTCGGTACCGGATGGGACGAGATTAATCAGATCGATCTGATCGGCACCGATTTTTGAGGCAAAGTCGTACATGGGATAGAAACTCACTGCCACTTTCAATTTTCCATCCTCAAGATTTTCAAAAGAAGAAGGGAGAGGATCGCTTTGGGCAAGTCTGCTACACCCGGATAGGGACAGGACAGCGGTCAGAGCAATGGTGATTGCCGTTGTCAGTCTGTGTAATTTATTTTTCATTGTTATGGTGATCTCCCTCACTGCTGTTACAGGAACAAGAATGGTGGCAGGAGTGAACCTGCATTCCTTCCGGACTGATCGAAGTATGAGAATCTGTCATGTGTCCGGTTGCAAGTCCTCCGCCACATTGACTGCAATACCCATAGAGAATCAGGTGTTCCGGCTCTAAGAGAAAGCCGTGTTCCTGCCGAATATGTCTGGAAAATTCTTTTAAATGGGAACATTCGAGAGGAATGATCCGTCCGCACCTGAGACAGATCATTTTTCCCGGTTCACTCGTCTCATCTTCTCCGAGGTAGCGGTACTGAGCTTTTGAGCCATTTACCGATGGAATCCGGATCACGACACCGTCGCCGGTCAGTCGGTCCAAAGTCCGGTAAACGGTGGTCTGTCCCACCTGAATCTCCTTCTGACCGAGATAGACCATCAACTGATCAACGGTCAGAAATACATCTTTCTGTTCCCGCAGACAGTCCAGAATCAGCTCCTGCTGTCTGGTGCGGTATCTTCCTCTTTCTGCCATAAAAAAACACTCCCTGTTCCAAATTGAAAATGATTTCTGTTTTCATATTATAGCAGGGAGTGAAAAATTGTCAAGGCGAATCCACTGGAAAAGAAAACCAAATTTCCTAAACTGAAAATGCCGTCGTCGCATAAAAATGCCCCCGGCAGGAAGGCATCACGATGAAAAACCTCCCGCCGAGGGGCGAGATAAAAAGTCGATCAGATTTTATTTAGTCAAAGTTAAAGTGATCAAAGGACAGATCACAGCCACCGGCAAGTCTGCGGAAGATGTTGACTACGCGGGACATAACGTCCGGATAGCAATCTTCCTCAACTACCATATTCAGAAGAGTGAGATCCTCGTTGAAGCCGGTTCCCTTTACCATCGGAAGCTCGCTGATTTCTTTTATGATTGCATCTGCCTGCTCCTGATTGATTTTCTTTAATAAGCGATAGCTACGATTCATTTTATTCATGCTTATTCATCCTTTCCTGTTATTTTTTAGTGTTCCTGTCATTTTAAACAGTGGGAGAAATCTGGAATTCCATTCCGTGAACATCGTAATATGAACACTATAATCATATTCTATCATACTCTAAAATCGTTCAGAGTTCAACGGAGATCTTTTCACAAAATCTGCTGTCACAACGGTATCGTATCATACAAAAATGATCCGCGAAGAATGTCTTTATTGGCAGGATCAGATATTGTAACTTAACTGAAAAAGTAGCAAGGGTAACAGAGGCAGAAGTCAGAACACACGATTTTTTGGAAAAGATTTTGAAAAAGGAGAATCAGGAATGACGAATAAAAATGGACGTTTTGGAATTCATGGAGGACAGTACATCCCGGAAACGCTGATGAAGGCAGTGATTCAGCTTGAGGAAGCCTACAACCATTATAAAAATGATCCGCAGTTTCAGGCGGAGCTGACCGAACTGCTTAATGAGTATGCCGGTCGTCCGAGCCGACTTTATTACGCAGAGAAGATGACGAAAGACCTTGGAGGTGCAAAAATCTACTTGAAGCGTGAGGATTTGAATCACACGGGTGCACATAAGATCAACAACGTGATCGGTCAGTCACTTCTTGCGAAGAAGATGGGAAAAACCCGTCTGATCGCGGAGACCGCAGCGACGATTGCAACCGGAAAACTTGGAATTTTCCATGGCATGAAGTCGTATTTCTGTCAGGATAAATACGGACGAGATGCGGTTCCTCATGTGGCGGAGTATGTGAAGTCGATGAAGGATGCGTTGAGGAGTTTATAAGTTATATGGCTTTGTAGTGATTTTGATTAAATGATGTCAGTTGAGTTAATTCGGATTGTGTGCTTATAAGTGAAATAGTGTAAACTTCTCAGAAATATTGATTTGAATAAAATACAGGCTCCGGAAGAGAGAAAGATTCTGCAACCTCGCTCTCTGGAGGAGCCATCCAAGTATTTAAGTATTGAATTTAAGTATCGTATCTAAGTGTTTTTTAAATTTTATTTTCTGTGTAAGATCTGTTATGTTATTTGGGATAAAATTTTTTTATTTCTTTCTAAAAAAATAAACTGGCGATTTTCTCCGTCTGGAGCGCCGTCTGCCTCCGCTTGAGCGAAGTGCAGATCCGGAACGTTTTTCCTCCATAATCAGATCAAACTCTGTGGGGGACATTCCAAGATCCTGTATCCGTTGTTGACGGCGCTGATAACGCTCGGCGCGCTCATTTTCCTCACGTTTTTCGATGTGAAATTTCACAAACATTATGATTGCAAGGACAACGGCGATAATTCCGATGATCCCAAGAGCAATCCAGAATCCAAGCGGAATGTGAATCTCAAGTGGTGAAACATGTGAATTTGCATTGTTTTCCCTATTTTCTAAGGTTTCCACGGAGGTGGAAGACAGAGCAGATTCACCAGTTTCGCTGATAGAAGTGGAAGTTTCGCCAGCGGAATTTTCTGCGGATCCTGCATGATCTTCCAGAATAGAAACTTGCTTGGAAGCGTTTTCTGCACTTTCTGAGTCCGAAGTTTTTGATGCTCTCAAAAGCCATGCGTAACCGGCATCATGTCCTCCGTACCCGTAAGTGATCTGTGCAACTGCTCGATCTGGTGCAGAGGCAGGAAGTTCGTAAGAGATCGAGGAGGTTGTGTCCGCAAACGTTGCATTGTTCGGCAGGGTAATTCTGCTGTCATCCTGAAGGTGAAGGATTGAGAGATCTGCTGCCGGGAGTCCCGCAATCGTCATATCGTTTGCGAGAGACGAGTATGTCGTATCTTCCGAGGAGACGTTTACTGAATAAAAATTTGCAAATCCAAAATCGAGCAGGGTCTTTGTGTCGCTGTAATGTGTCTGATGACCGTTCAGGACGACGGCGACGAGACGCATGCCATTTCTTTCCGCACAGGTAACGAGGGTGTTGCCCGCTAGAGAGGTGTATCCGGTCTTTCCGCCAAGGATTCCGGGATAGTACTCAGGAAGATTTTTTTTCAACATCTTGTGTCCCGGGTAGACACGGCTTCCTTCCGGATTTCGCTTGGTCGGTGGGAGATCATAGTAACGGCTTGAGTCGATCTCTACGAAGGTGTCATTTTCAAACGCAGAACAGGCGATCAGCGCCATATCGTGAGCAGCGGTGTAGTGATCCGGATCGTTAAGTCCGCTCGGATTGTTGAAATGGGAATCTGTACAGCCGAGTGACTGCGCTTTCTGGTTCATCATTTCTGCAAAGGCTTCAATCGAACCGGCAGTGTGTTCTGCGAGGGCATTTGCCGACTCGTTTGCTGATTTTAAAAGCATTGCATAGAGACAGTCGCGCACACTCAGCTGGTCACCCTCGTCGATTCCAGCAGAACTGCTTCCGGATTCCACGTTGTAGACTGCATTGTGGGAGAATGTCACGGTCTCATCGAGATCACAGTTTTCGATTACGATCAGAGCAGTCAAAATCTTTGTGATACTTGCAGGGTAGTAAGCCTGATGAATATTTTTGCCATAGAGGACAGCGCCGGAACCGGCATCCATGAGGATGCCGCCCTCAGCGGAAATTTCCACATTGTCCGGCCATGGAACGGTACTTGCAAAGACCGGGGGCGAGAAGATCAGCCCTGTCAGCAGGACAAGGGCGAGAAAAAACGAAGCAATTCGTTTCATAAATAAAATAAGTCCTTTCTAAGTCCTTTAAAAAATCTTTTGATAAAAATAAAACTCTTCCCATTAAAAAATCCTTCCAGTGACAGAGAGGAGACAGGACATAATATGGTAAAATCAATCAGTCTGTTTGAGACTCCGGTGGAAGAAGGTAGCGGGACGGGGCATTTAAAAGTTGCTGAATTGCAAAATAAGCTGTGCCTGTCAGAATTCGGTTCTCATCCGATGAGACAAGCCCGATCGGCGGAAGTGCCTGGTAGGAGGCAAGATGCTCGTTCGCTGTTTTTCTGGCATCCTCAAGCAAAAGCATTCTGCCGTGTGTTATTCCTCCGCTAATGAAAATTCGGTCGGGGGTACAGATGGAGAGCAGAGATGCAATTCCGAGGCCGAGACTGTGCCCGCAGTCTCGAATCAGTTTCATCGCGAGCGGGTCCCACTGGCGCGCCGACTCGAAGACAGAACGGGCGGAGATCGCGGAAACGTGATTTAACAGGCTTTCCGGAAATGCAGACAGTTCCTGGGTTGCCCTTGATTCGAGGGCGGACAGGCTTACAAGAGAATCGAGGCATCCAGTTCGCCCGCATTTGGGACACACATTTCCATGTGGATCGATCGGAAGATGACCTGCCATCGAGAGCATGCGTGAATCGTGGAGACAGAGTCCGCCACGGGTCAGTCCGACTTCAACGCTGTCGTCTGCAAAAATGTGAAGCATGACTTCGCCTGTATTTTTGTCGGGCAGGTTGTGCCAGCAGGCAATTGCACCGGCATCGGCATCATGAATCAGGAAAATAGGGAGAGAAATCTGCTCTCCAAGTTTTTTACAGAGCGGAAAGAGGGTAGTGGCAGTGCCAGATGAGATCGATGAAATCAGGATCGATCCATCTACGCGACGGCAGGGATCAGGAACGGCGATTGCAGTAGCCGTGAGTTCTGGAAAATCTTTCAGAAATGTTGCCACGCCGTCTGCGATTTGCTCAATAATCGAGGGCATATTTTCCTCGCTTATTGCCTCAATCGGAACGGACAAAAGATGACCACACGGCTGTCCGTGAAAATCGTGCGGTTGCATTTCCAGCCAGTGTGCGGAAAGGCGGATTGCAAGCACTTTGTAGCGGTTGTAATTCAGGGACAGACCGACGGAACGCCGTCCTTTTTTTCCCGCTGTAAATCCGGTCTCGTAGATAAGTCCGGATTTTGTCAGAGAGCGGACAATTTTCGTCATCGAGGCTTGAGTCAGTCCCGTCGCCTCTCCGAGTTCCGCACGCGAACATCCCGGGTGGAGAGCGAGAAAGCGAAGCACCTCCGCCCGATTGGAATCCTGCATATTAATCTGGTTTTGTCCGCTTTTTCCGTTTATTTTTTCCTGCATAAAAAACCTCAATAATAATAGTTTATCATATATTTTACTAAGAATCTAGAATTCAAGAAAGCGAGGTGTAGCGGGCATTCCTCCCCGGTTGCTGTTCACGCATTGCGCAAACAGCAACGGATTTTGCCGATGCTTCGCATTCCAAATCGGCAAAATCTGCTACCACCACTGTATCATACGGCATTTTCAGTTCAGAAAATGCCTACCCGTGTACAGTAACCCTCCCCGACCTAAGAGGCCGGAGTATCCTGCCTGTATTTAGTTAAATTTTTCAAAGACAAATGTTTTAAATGGATCAGCCATCCGGCACAGCCCGCAAAGACAGCGACAACGCTGATCGCATAGGTGATCGCGATTCGACCGGCAGTATCCATGAAAAATGGTTCCGGCACAATGTTGATCAAAAGGTCGGTATTCGGGTCGAGCATCCACAGGTCATTGTTAAAGAAAATATGGTGAAAAATAATAAAGTACTTATTAAAATCTGTGGAGATGATACCTGCGAGGACTGCCAGAACGATGAAAAACAAAATAGTTCCGACACAGACTGTCTGAGGAAGTACCTTGCGCACATTTGCCTTTAATGCAAAGAGAAGTGCAAGGCAGACCGCCATCAAAACGAGACAGATCCGGCGCAGGGCAATCGCACCGAGAAAGAGCCCGCGCACATCCTCCATATGGGCGATTTCCCTCTCGTTAAAGAATTCCCGGGGCTGACCATTTACGATCGTCGGAACATGAAGATCCGCGCGATTTCCCCGCAGATATGCCATCATTTCATGGGTGACGTCGAGAAGGTCATCCATTTCCATATGAACATCGTCTAACACATCATATTTTTCATATTCGTTCTCGTAGTAACCGGGAGTCCAGTAGGTGACGGCTTCCACGGAAGTGATGAGAAGAGTGAACATCAGCGCAAAGGCAAAGATGATGCCGAGAGCGCTGTGAAGAATTTTCATCATAATTAAAATCGTGTCCTTTCTTTTATATTTTATTTGCTCTGCACATCAAAGACGCTCTGGAACTTTAGAGCACAGTTGTACACGAATTTTCGTGTACAGTTATGGATTTCATTTTAATGTTTTGAGAGGGAAAAGTAAAGAAGTTGTTACGGTACATGGGGAGGAAATTTTGCAATGCATAAACAGTAACAAATTTTTGAAAAGAGAATACAGAAAAATTCAACAAAGAGAAAATCAGGATAGAAAAAATAGCGGAAAATCTCACAGAAAAAAATTACCTTTTGGTAAATCTTTTTTGCGATTGCGTGTTATAATACAGACGTAACAAGAAAGAGACAGGAAACAGAGACACATACCATTGCAGAAATGAAATGGCAGGTCTGCGGACTATCAGTATTTTGGAGGAATAGATAATATGGATACTTTAAAGGCTGAGAAAAGAGACATGTCAACAAAGGCAAAGAGACTGAGAAGAGAAGGTTATGTGACCGGAAACGTATTTGGCCATGCAATCAAGGGTTCTATCCCGGTTAAGATTGAGAAGAAAGATGCAGAGCGTCTGTTCAAGACAAAGAAGAAAGGCAGTCAGATCATGCTGGATGTCGATGGTCAGCAGATGGATGTTCTGGTAAAAGAGATTGATTACAATCCGGTAAAGGGTCAGCTTGAAGAGATTGATTTCCAGGCACTTGTAAGCGGCGAGGCTGTTCATTCTGTTGCAGAGGTTGTTCTGAAGAATGAGGCAAAGGTTGTCGGCGGAGTCGTAGAGCTGATTCTTGAAGAGATTTCTTATAAGGCAGTACCGTCAGAGATGATTGAGACGGTTGAGATTGATGTCGGCGATATGAAGCCGGGAGATGTTCTGAAAGTTGCAGATCTGCCGATCGCAAGCAATGAGAACATTCATCTGAAGACCGATCCGGAGGCTGTTGTTGTATCGGTTGTTGCTCCTAAGAGCGCAGACGTTCCGGATGATGAGGAAGCAGACGGCGACGAAAAGGATGCTAAGGCATCAAAGTAAGATAACTTTGTGAGTGTCGGTTTGAATGAAAAAACGGAAGCAGGAGATAGCGCAAGCTGTGTCCTGCTTCCGTTTTTATGTGTTGTATATGTATATCAAGATATATCGACAAGATAAGAAAATGTTGGTGCTTATAAAATCATTGCAAGTGCAAAATTATAAATGGCTCCAGAGATGACACTGATCGGAACGGCTACCATCAAAAGACGATTGAACAGCATATTTCGATCTTCCTCCTTCGGAGTTGATCCAAGGATTAAGGAACCACCGGAGGAAAATGGGCTGATGGAACTGGACTGCGCACCGATTACGGTACATGCAAAAAGTGCAGAGGAACTCAAGCCTGCGGATGCAGCCAGATTTGGAATCAGCGGGAACAGTGCCGGAGCAACGACGCCTGTCGTGGAGCTGAAGAAACTCATGATTGCGCCGACAATGCTGAACGCGATTGGCACCAGAGGTTTTGGAACATTGGAACCAATCCAGGTGGACAGCTCGTCGATCGTTCCGGCTTCTACGGCAACTGCAATCAGCATACCAGCACCTGCGATCATGACAATCGTGTTCCACGGAATTCTTGCCATTGCTTCTTTCTGCGGTGCCAGTTTTAATAACAAAGCAATCACTGCAAAAATAATTGCAACAAGACCGACATCTACTTTACTGCTGATGTATTTGATTGCAGAATTTCCAGGCATCAGAACCTGCAAAAGCGGGAAGATTAAAACGATGACCATCATAAGCATCATCAGGGTCAGAGTTGTTTTTTGATCTTTGGTAAATGCATCTGGTTTTTTGAAGGTAACGCCTTTTCCGATGTTACGGTTTTCCTTAAAACCAAAGCGGAAAATTGTGACAAGAATCAGAGAGAACAACACGGAGAAAAGAAAGATTTTCATTTCCATGCCGAAGGTTTCCACTGCGGTTACATCAGGAGAGGCTTCAAATGCCGTATCTGCCAGACCACGGAAAATGACACCGAGGTTTGAGGTAGGGAAGTTTCCACCTGCCAGTGCGCCACAGTTGATTGCAACTGCGCCGGTTAATTTATCCATCTTGGACTCATCGCAGATCACCAGAGTGATCGGTGCGAGAAATGCCAGTACAGTAAAGTAAGTTGCACCCATAACAGAGAGAATGATTGCCACTGCGAGAAGTGCATACGGCAGAAGACCCGGGAAGGTTCGGCACGTATATAAAAGAGCTCCTGACATTTTTTCCAAAGTTCCGTTGATCGCTGCAAAATTATAGAACAAAGATACAGATAAAATTACAAACATTGTGCTGGTTGGCCAGTAACCGATCACCTGCTTTGGTTTTAACCCCATGACGAAACAGCCGATGATATAGGCGAATACGATACAGAAAAGTCCCGTATTGATTTTCGTTTTGTACCCCAAAAAGATTGCCAGTGCAATCGCTAGAATAATCGCTACACTCAACATTGAGTTTCCCTCCCCTATTCTTCAATTCCAAGAAGTCTGTATGGAATTGTTTTTGTCATATGATAAACCTGTTCTTCTGGAATTCCATGATCGACAAGGTACTGCATATATTCTTCGAGAGCCAGTTCCCAGTGAGGATTTTCAGTCTGACCACCATCTGTATCGACCATTACATGTTCATATCCAACGGCATGAATGAGATCTAGATTGTCTGGAAGATTGCTCTTATATTTGCCACCGCCCATATTCTGAGCATAGCAACGTTCGAGAATGACATCGTAATCTTTTACCAGGCGGATCTGGTCGTCGATACTCATGTCGACCACCCACCATTCCGGATGTGTTACAACAATTTTTTTCACCCCGGCATTTCTTGCCGATTCAATGATTACAAACGCTTCTTCCGGAGAAACGTGTGCAGTGCCGAGCACCACATCGTAATCTTTGATTAAGCGGAAAACGTCATTCAGTTCCGGCACGACTTTTCCATCCCGCACCAGCTCAATTCCATTTGCCGGATTCTGCCCCATTTTTTCGAGATGGCGTTTTGCGGACTGGGTGGGAAGCCAGATCTCTTTCGCTCCGAGTTTTAATCCCTTTTCTACGGCTTCGGGATTGATGCCACCCACTACCTTGTTCATGACAACACCGCCGTACATTGTAAATCCGGTGTTCTCTCCGTATACACGTTTTACATACTGATTTGTCAAATAAGCACGGTTGACGGTAAAACCGAGATGCGATTTGATTACGATGGCTTTTGCCCCCACGCGGATAGCGGCATCCGCCAATTCAAAGTCATCGTAGGCTCTTAATCTTAAATCTGGATTTGTATGCACATGCATATCGCATACACCCTGCAAAGATACTTTTCCCATACATTTCCCTCTTTTTCTGTCTTGATTGTGTTACTTTTGGAGTTTCATTTGCTTAAGCACTTTTATTGTAAATGCTTTTTGATAGCAGGAAAAGGCAAAATATGTTATACTTCCTATCGGAAAAACCGATCTCATATCTTGCGAAAATGATAGGAACTGAGAATAAAAGCTGGGAACAAGAGGAGAAGCTATTTTGGAAATGAAAGAATTAAATTATCTGATTGCGATTGCGGAAGAGAAGAGTATCTCAAAAGCTGCCGACCGACTCTATATGGCACAGTCCAGTCTGAGTCAATTTTTGCAGACGATGGAAAGTAATTTGGACAGCAAATTGTTTGTCCGGACGTCCAAAGGTGTGCGTCTGACGGAAGCGGGAAATATTATGGTGAAATATGCGTATGCCACATTGGCGGAATATCACCGAACGCAGGACGAAATTCAGGATCTCAAAGAACTAAAAAGCGGAAGCGTTATTCTTGGAATCAGCGGTTTTCGCGGTTCGTACCTGCTTCCACCGGTATTGAATGCGTTTAAGCTGGATTATCCGGGGATTCGGGTGAAAATTGTGGAACAAAATTCTATGATCCTCGAGCAGATGTTGCTGAATGGAGAGATTGATCTCGCCTTGTTGGTGCTTCCTGTTTCAGATAGCAGACTTCAGCCGACCTTTGTCATGAATGATGAGATTTGTCTGATTGCCCATGAAAATCATCCCATCTTGAAAAAGGCTAAAAAATTTGCACCGACAGGAAAAAAAATTTCCCGGATTCCGCAATATGTAGATCTGGCAGATGCGATTCCATATGAATTTTTCTTGAGTGATTATGATACGATTCTTGGTCGGGAAGCCCGCCATATTTTCAACAGAAACGGACTTCAGCCGATTACCTGCAATGAGTCTCTCACGGCGCTGATGGCCTCTGCTCTGGCTGCCGCCGGTCATGGACTTGCCTTTACTTATTACAGTTCGCGTCATTATTTCCGGGATGCCAAATTTCTATCTCTGGGAGCAGATCTTGCCTCTATAAAATTGGCGACAGCGCTTCCGCCGGGACGATATCATTCCAAGGCAGCGTTGGCCTTGCAGGAGGTTCTCTTGAAAATTTTATCGAATGATTGATGAACTATAAATTTTGTCGAAACTTTCTTCGGATTTCCTCTGCAAGTATGAGAAAACAAAAGCAAATTGAAATTTCAGTGTAAAGTTTTATAATGATACCAGAACTGTGAGATTTCGAGAGCACATTAAATAACTCAGGGAGGATGACTCCTCATTGACAGATGGAGGATCGCCAGTCTTCTCAGGAAACAGGAGCATAAAGAAGAATGAAGAAAGACGAAGAAATGATTTTGAGAGATACGGTGATTGAGGTGGATCTCGATCGGATTGCCGGAAATATGAGAGCAATTAAAGCGATGGTGGGAGAGAAAACTGCGGTTGCGGGCGTTGTCAAGGCGGACGGGTACGGTCATGGCGCAGTGGGGATTGCAAAAACGCTGATGGAAAACGGCGCAACCCTGTTGGCGGTTGCAACGCTTTCGGAGGCGATTGAACTCAAAGAGGCATACCCGGATTATCCGGTTCTGATCATGGGATTGACGCCGGATCGTCTGCTCTCTGTCGTCGCAGATTATGGGATTATCCAGACAATCGACACGCTTCATCAGGCAGAGATTTTAAATGAACTGGCGCATAAGCGCGGAAAGAAGGCAGTTATTCATATCAAGCTCGATACAGGTTTTCATCGACTGGGTTTTCCGGATACAGAAAACGGCATAAAAGAGATTGTGAGCGTCTGCCGTCTGCCGTGGATCGAGGCGGAGGGAATTTACACGCATCTCGTTCTGAAAGATGATGAGTCGAACAAGGAGCAGTTTGCGCGCTTTACGAAAGTTCTCAATGCGCTTGAAAAAGAGAACTGCCGTTTTAAGTACAGCCATATTGCGGACAGCATCGCTTCGGTCGACTATCCGGAGTACCGCATGGATATGATCCGCGCAGGCGCGATTATTTACGGTTTGAAAGGCTTCCACAAGGGTCAGCTTGATATTCGTCAGGCTCTGACATTTAAGACGAGAATCAGCCATATTTCGGAGCTGAAAAAGGGAGAGGGAGTCAGCTATGATTTCCTGTGGACAACACCGGAGGACACAAGGATTGGAACTCTGCCGTTCGGCTATGCGGACGGATACCCGAGAAATCTTCGCGGAAAAGGAATCGTGACGATTCACGGAAAACAGGTTCCGATTGTCGGCGTGATCTGCATGGATCAGTGTATGGTTGATCTGAAGGGTGTTCCGGAGGCGCAGATCGGGGATGAGGTCATCATTTACGGCGATGGAAGCGAAAACACGCTGGATGTGCAGGCAGTCAGCACGCTCGCAGGGACCAACAAAAATGAGATCGTATCCCGGTTGACAAGACGTTCTCCGCGAATTTACACACACGGAGACCAGAAAACAGAAAATTGAGAAAAAAAATCTAAGATAAGAAATGTTGAGTGGGAATGCCAGAAAAGACAACTAGATGACAGCGGAAAGTTGAGGGAGAAAGATGGCAATCAGAGATCAGTTAGAACATATGGAAGAGAGACAGGAGGAGCTGACGCAGATTCGCCGGACATTTCATCAGCATCCGGAACTGGGGACAAACGAGCACTGGACTGGGGAAAAGATTCGGGAGTACCTCGATCAGTGGGGAATCTCGTATGAGTTTCCGGTTGCAGATACGGGAATCGTCGCAAAGCTCGAAGGAAAGAAGGCGGTAGCCGATAACGGGAAGAAGGGAAATACGATCGGACTGCGCGCTGACATCGATGCGCTTCCGTTAAATGAAGACCCATCGAGAACCTACTGCTCGAAGAATCCGGGAGTCATGCATGCGTGCGGTCATGATGCACACATGACGATTGCGCTCGGAACGGTAAAACTTCTCAAGGAGCATGAGGACGAGTGGAGCGGATGTGTGAAAGTCTTCTTCCAGCCGGCGGAGGAGACGATCGGAGGTGCCGACCGCATGGTCAAGGCGGGATGCATGGAGAATCCGAAAGTCGACTATGTGCTCGGTCTTCATGTGATGCCGACGTATGAGGTCGGCGAGATCGAGGTCCGTCATGGAAAGTTGAATGCATCCTCAGATGAGATTCACATTTATATCCACGGAAAGAGCTGTCATGGCGCTTATCCGGAAACGGGCGTTGATGCGATCGTGATGTCAGCGACAGTCATCAACGCGCTCCAGAGCCTTGTGAGTCGAAATGTGTCCCCACTGAACAATGCGGTTTTCACACTCGGAAAGATTCAGGGAGGAACAGCCGGAAATATTGTCGCCGGAGAGGTTGAGCTGACCGGAACGCTCCGGACAACCGATCCGCAGACGCGACAGTTCTGCATTGACACGATCCGTCGCCAGGTGGAGTGCATCTGTGAGGGATTCGGCGGAAGCGGAGAGCTTAAGGTTGTTCCGGGATATGCGGCTTTGATCAACACGAGTGAGATCGTGGATCTCGTCGCAGAGACTGCGTCGGAGGTTCTCGGAAAAGGTCATGTCCATGAAAAAGAGTTCCCGAGTCTCGGAGTTGAGGATTTCTCATTCTTCCTGGAAAAAGCACCGGGTGCCTTCTATCATCTGGGATGCGCAAACAAAGAGCGGGGAATCACAGCTCCTCTGCACAGCGATCATTTTGATCTTGATGAGCGCTGTCTTCCGATTGGAGTGCGGATGCAGACGGAGCTTGTGCTGAAGCTTCTGACCAGATAAAATCGCGAGAATGTGCAGTGATTCTGTCTGATTGGAAGATGCCGGCAGAGCTGACCAGAATCACGCGCCAGGTCTTTGTGAGTGTCGACCTGAATAAAAAATCAGGTAAAATTTTTCACGATGCTGATATATTCTTTCGCGTGGTAGGGAAGATAACTGCCACGCCGATAGGCGGCGACAAAGTCCACGGTTGTGCAGGGATTTCCGACAGAGAAGCGCACAACCGATGGCGGTGGCTGAATGTGTTTTAAGTGAGTTTCGGTGACAAACCCACATCCGTATCCCTTTGCGACGAGCTGAATCATAGCCGGAATGTTGGCAGTCTGGAGCTTGATGTTTGGTGTAAATCCACTTTCCTTGAAGAGGTGATCGACGGTTTGTCTCGTCCGCTGTCCCGGAATTTGCAGAATAAATTTTTCCTCTCTCATCAGGTTCATGTCCATCCATGAAAATTTGCATCCATCCCGATGGACTCCTTTTTCAGCGAGAGGGTGATGGTCGGGCATGATCAGAAGAACCTCTTCGTGGCTGATGATTTCGTAGTCAATATCAGGGCTTTTGATCGGAAGATTAAAAAAAGCGAGATCGGTCTCTCCGTTCAGAATCATGCTCTCGAGCTGATTGGAGTGTGATTCTAAAATATTGAGCTGAACGTTTGGGTAGAGAGAGTTGAAAATCGGGAGCGTGCAGGGAAGCATGTAGGTTCCGCGCATGGTAGGAAAGGCAATCTTGAGAGAACCGTGATTGTCCTTGATGATGTCTCCCATCTCCTGATCCAGCTCTTTTTTTAAGTTTAAAATTTCAGTTGCCTTTGCGACGTATCGTTCTCCGGCGTAGGTCAGGACGAAGCGATGACCGAGTTTACGGAAAAGTTTCTGACCGAGATCGGACTCCAAATTTTGGAGAAACTTTGTCAGCGTCGGCTGAGTGATATACAGTGCATTGGCTGCTTTTGTGATATTCTGATATTTTGCAATCGCAAGAACGTATGATAAATCTTTGAAATCCATAAAATCCCCCGTTATGTGTTATATGTAATATGTTGTGTAGTGTGAGTGAAGATGAATGATGGAACTGCCACCATTATTTGAACAATACAAATGTAGCATATTTGAGAGCGAGATTCTATTTTTTAAAAAAAAATTCTGTGAGCTCCTGTTTTACTATTATGCATAAAAACTATGAAAATAATAAAAAATATGAATTTTGACCACATCCTTTTCGCTGAAAATCCGTGAAAAATGCGGGGGAAATGTGAGAAGAACAGAAAAAATGCAAAAAACTATTCTTTCAAACTATAATCTAAATAAAAATAATGAATTGTACAAAGATAAAAACATTCCCTATAATGAAATCAACGCCGGTGAATAAAGGAAACAGAGATTAATCTGATGGACAGGAAAGAGAATGGAAAGGGAGCGAGGATTTCATGCGGGGAGAACAGTCGAATGTGACGAAGATTCCAGTCACAATCATGAGAGGCGGAACAAGCAAGGGAGTGTATATTTTGGAGAAGGACATGCCAGAGGATCGTGGAGAATGGGATGAGCTTCTTCTGAGAATGATGGGGAGTCCGGACAAGAAACAGATTGATGGACTTGGCGGTTCTCAGTCCGTGACGAGCAAGGTTGCGATTGTCGGGGTGTCGAAGCGGGAAGATGCCGATGTGGATTACACATTTGCACAGGTGTCTGTGGACAAGCCGATCGTCAGCTACAAGGGAAACTGCGGAAATATCTCCTCGGGAGTCGGACCGTTTGCAATTGAGAAAGGTCTGGTAAAAGGGGATGGGAAAACGACGAGCGTCCGGATTTATAACACAAACACGGATAAAATTATTTCTGAAGATGTGCAGACGAGAGAGGGAGCTGTCGTTTACGACGGAGATTTTCAGATTGCCGGGGTTCCGGGAAGTGCTTCCCCGATCCGTCTGAAATTTATTGATCCGGCAGGAACTCTTGGACACGGACTTTTGCCGACCGGACATGCAGTTGACATTTTGGAGGTTCCGGGATACGGTAAGGTTGAAGTTTCCATTGTAGACGCAGCAAATCCGCTTGTGTTTGTGAAAGCAAAAGATTTAGGTCTTACTGGAAAAGAACTTCCGGATGAGCTGAATGCCGATGAAGAAAAATTGAATCTTCTTGAGACGATCCGGGGACTTTCCGCAGTCAAACTTGGGTTGATTGAAGATTACACGAAATCAGCCTGGGAGACACCGGGAATTCCGAAAATGACCTTTGTCGCAGAACCGGAAACGTATGTGACTTCAGATGGGACGAAAATCGAGAAAGACCAGATTGATCTTCTCTCAAGAATGATGTCCATGCAGAAGACACATCCGAGTTATGCGATGACAGGGGCGATGTGTACGGCAGGTGCCGCTGTGGTTCCGGGAAGTGTGGTACAGCAGGTATTAAATCCGAATGTGGATACACAGTTTATCCGCATTGGTCATCCGGGAGGAATTCTGGAATGTGGGGTGGATTACCAGAAAAAGGACGATGAGCCTGTGATTGAGGATACATTTGGTTTTCGCACGGCAAACCTTCTCATGGAAGGCGTAGCGATGGTCAGAAGATAAAGGGGGAAGAGGAGAATGATCAGAGAGTTTCTGCCACAGATTTCTTTGTTGGTACTGGTAGCAGTCATTGCAGTTGGATTTATCAAAAAAATTAATATTGGATTTTTCTCAATCGGTGCAGCATTTCTGCTGATGCTTCTTGGCATGGCGGTCGATTTTCAGGTTCCTGCGGGCGAAGCGATGCGTGCATTAAAGGCAAGTGATGTGACGAAAGGTTTTTCAAGTTCCATGTTTGTAACGTTGGTCGGAGTCACGTTTCTGTTTGGAATGGCTTCCCAGAATGGCACGCTTGATCTGTTTTCCAAGAAGATTGTGGCACTTGTCGGAAAGAGAACCTACCTGATTCCGGTGTTGATGTTCTTCCTGTCCGCATTTATTTCCGCAATCGGTCCGGGTCATATCGCAGCAGGTATTCTGATGACGACATTCGCCGTCTATCTGGCACTTGAGCTGGATATCAATCCGATGGCGACTGCTCTGTACGCAAAACTTGGAGCAAATGCGGGTTGTGCATCTCCGCTGTCCCTGACGGGAATTCTTGCAAAAGAACTCTCCACTCCGCTCGGATATGACGGATTTTCTCTTCATCTGTTTCTGAGCACGCTTCTGTCGGGATTTGTATTTACTCTGGTTGTCTATATTCTGTATAAAGGATATAAAGTAAAAGCGGACAATCCGATGAAACTCTCTGAAATTCCGAAGTTCAATCGGAAACAGCAGATCACGATGGCTTCGATTGTGATTATGGTTATCTGTTGTATCGGATTTAAACTCGATACCGGTCTTTTCGCTTTCGTCATGGCAGCTGTGCTGATTCTGCTTGGCTGTGCCGATGAGAAGAAGGCAATCAAGAGCATTCCGTGGGGAACTTTGATTATGATCTGCGGAGTGGGGGTTCTGGTAAATATGATCAGTGTGATGGGCGGAATTGATCTGATTTCCGATACGCTGGCTTCTTTCATGACGGCGCGTACCGCAGCTCCGATCATGGCAGCAACATCAGGAATTCTTTCCTGGGTAAGCTCGACAACCGCAGTCGTGATGCCGACTCTGTATCCGATTTCTGCAGAGATCTGCCAGAGATTTGCCGGAGTCAATTATGTGGAACTGATTTCTGCAATTACCGCAACTTCTTTTGCAGCAGCAATCAGCCCGCTTTCCACAGGTGGAGCGATCATCATGTCCTCCTATTCCGCAGCGAGAGAGACGACAACCGAGGAGATGAACAAGATGTTCTATACGCTGTTCCTGCTGTCTGTTGGAAACGTATTAATTAATGTTCTGATGGCAGTCGTTGGAGTGTTCAGTCTCGGCGGTTTATTCCTGTAAAAAACGACTGATACATTGATATAACACTCATGTAAGATCAGAAAAAAAGCTCCGGAGACAGAAAGAGCAATGCAAACCCGTGTGAGACGTTGGTGTTTAGACTGCGTAGTTTGCAGTCTTATGAACCATTACGTCGAACCCGGAGCGAAAGCGTGTTTGCATGCCCTGTTCTGTCGAAGGAGCTCTTGTGTCTTGTGAAAAATCTGAAATGATCTTAAATTAAAGTTCTGTTGAATCATGGTAACTCTGAATATATGATTTATTTTATTCAGATATATGATTCGGGTGTGTCCCTATCGAAACTTCTCAAACGTAATCGTTTTCTTGTCTGCATCCATCCGGCAGAGCGTTCCCATCGGGAGAGTTCCCATCGGTTTGCTGTGACCGGAGCGGATGTGGCTCATAACCGGAACGGAGAGTTTTCCGAACCAGTCCTGAAGAAATTCATCAATCTTGTAACTTCCATCGTAGCGGTCATTCGTGCAGTCGGTGAAATCTCCGAGGAGAATTCCGGCTGCATTCTGGAAAAGACCAGCCATCCGCATCTGCGTCAGATACATGTCGAGCGACGGGATGGACTCCTCAACGTCCTCAAGGAAGAGGATTTTTCCGGCGGTCTCAAGCTGATAGAAGGTTCCACAGGCTCTGCCGAGAAGCGAGACATTTCCACCGGCGAGCATGCCCGACGCAGTTCCCGGGTTAATCGTGTGAAAACCGTCCTCGTCCGGTGGATTCGTGAAGCTGATCGGTTCATCACCGAGATTCAACGCCTTAAAGAAGTTCTCTTTCGTGTATGCATCAAAATGCTTTCTCATGTTGGAGCAGACCATCGGACCGTGGAAGGCGACGAGATTTCCATACATCTGAAGAACAGACAGAATGTTTGTGATGTCGCTGTACCCGACAAAAATCTTGGGATTTGCACGGATCACATCGAAATCAAGAAACTCCATAATCTGAGAGCTTCCGTATCCGCCACGCGCGCAGAAGATGGCGTTCACCTCCGGGTCTGCGAACATCGCGTTGATGTCATCAGCGCGCTTCTTTGCTTCGCCAGCGAGATAGTTGTGGAAGTTGGAGAGCTTTGCGAGCTCTCCTCCAACCTTAACGTGATATCCCATCGCCTCAAGAAGGGCGATACAGTCTTTTAATTCTTCCTCTTTGATCGGAAAAGACGGAGCGATAAGACCGATGGTATCGCCCGGCTTTAATGGAGATGGAAAAACGATCATAGGTATGCCTCCGAAATTATTCGTAACTGTTTCGTACCTTCACAGTTACAATTATTTTTTCTTATTCTTTGTCTGCGTATTTCAGCAGGGTGTGTCCGATGTAAGTCTTCAGAACGTTCTGGCAGCTCGGCTTTACAAGGAGCTGTGCATTACGATAGTTGAGCGGAATGATCGGCATCTCATCGATCAGCAGTTTCTCTGCATCGGTGAAGAGCTCCATTCTCTTTGTGTTGTCTGCAAGGCTTCTTGCCTCCATCAGCATGTCGTTATACTTCTGAGCATCATCGTTGAGCCAACGGCACTGATAGTCATTCTTTGTCAGGGTGAAGCACTCAAGGTTCGTGCTTGCGTCCGGATAGTCGCCTACCCAGCCATCGTAGCAGATATCAAAGTTTCCGTTTCTCTGCTCATCCCAGTATACCTTGGACTCGTAGGTTGTGATCTCTGCGTTGACACCGAGGTTGTCTTTCCACATTGCCTGCATGGCCTGAGCCATATCCTTCTGCTCCTGATCGTTCTGTGTGATCAGAGTCAGGGTCGGGAAACCTTCGCCGTTCGGATATCCTGCCTCAGCCATCAGCTCCTTTGCCTCGTCAACATTCTCCTCAAACAGATTGCCGACGGTGTCGCGGAAGTCCTTATCAGAACCCTCGTAAGTGATTCCGTGAGGAACGAAAGCGTAAGCCGGTTCCGGCTTGGAAGCCTCGATCGTCTGGGTGATTACTTCGCGGTTCAGAGCCATGGAGAGCGCTTTTCTCACGCGGGCATCAGACAGATATTCCTTGGAGCAGTTGAAGTCATAGTAACGGGTTCCGATCAGATCGTAGGACTGAAGCTCATCGCTTCCATCGTACTGGCTACGAGCCTGAGTTCCGAGAACTGCGTTGTCGAGGACATCAACCTCACCGGCATTGTAAGCGGAGAGAGCAGCCTCTGCGGACTCGATGAAGATGATGTCAACACCGTCGAGCTTGACATTCTCTGCATCATAGTATTCCGGGTTTTTCTCAAGGATGTAGCTCTCCTGCGGATTAATCTCCTTCAGACGGAAAGCACCGTTGCAGACATAGGTGTCAGCGGATTTTGTCCACGGGGTAGAATTCTCAACGACATCCTTCTTGGTCGGGAAGTATACGGTTACAGCGGTCAGATCCGGGAAGTAAGCGGTCGGATTCTCAAGCGTAACCTCAAGAGTCTTGTCATCGACTGCCTTGACGCCAACCTCATCTTCAGTTGCATTTCCCTCGTTGTAAGCCTGTCCATTCTTTACATAGTAGAGATAAGCAATGCCCGGGGATGCGGTCTCAGGATTCAGAGCACGCTTCCATGCATACTCGAAATCGCCTGCGGTCAGGTCAGAACCATCAGACCATTTCAGACCATCGCGGAGTGTGAACGTGTAAGTCAGACCGTCATCGCTGACTTCATACTTTTCTGCACAGCCATTGATCAGTTTTCCATCTGCGCCAACCTGCATCAGACCGGTGAAGAGGTTCTGAAGGACGGAGGAAGAGGTGGAGTAGTTGTTCGTGTTCGGATCAAGAGTTTCCGGCTCTTTTGACATGACGTACTTGAGAACTTTTCCGTCTGCGGAGGAATCGGTTCCGGCAGAAGCAGAAGCGGATGTTTCGGTACCACCGGCGGAGGACGCGGAACCAGAGTTTGAGTTACCGCCACAGCCGGTCAGTGCAGTTGCCATTGCCACACTGAAGAGAAGTGCACACAGACTTTTTTTCATAATCGTAACCTCCTTGATTTACCGGATTTTTCCGGCATGATTTGTAATGAATGATTTATGAGTTTCCGTAATAATCCAGTCGACTCTGAATTACGGTTTCATAATCATTTATATAGATGACAGGCAACTTTATGCTTGTCATTTATATTTTGAAGAAGTGGTTTTTCCTTTGCGCAGATGTCTTTTGCATAAGCGCATCGGGTTCTAAACGGGCATCCGGACGGCGGATCGATCGGGGAGGGCACATCGCCCTGAAGGATGATTCGCTGGCTCTTAGAAGCTCGAATCGGGTCTGCGACCGGAACTGCCGAGAGCAGGGACTTTGTATACGGATGCATCATATTGTCATAGAGCTCATCAACCTGAGCATACTCCACAAGATTTCCGAGGTACATCACACCGACTTCCGACGAGATGTGACGAACCATCGAGAGATCGTGGGAGATGAAGAGATAGGTGAAATGGAATTTCTCCTGAAGCTCCTCCAAAATGTTGATGACCTGTGCCTGAATCGAGACATCGAGTGCTGAAATCGGCTCATCGCAGACGATGAATTCCGGCTCGGCTGCGAGCGCGCGGGCAATGCCGATTCGCTGTCGCTGCCCACCTGAAAATTCATGTGGATAACGGTTTAAATGGTCCGGCTTTAATCCAACCATCTCGATCAGTTCCCGAACGCGGTCCTCTCGATCCTTGCCCTCGTGGAGCTTTAACGCCCACATCGGCTCCGCGATGATGTCGCGGATGTTTTTTCGCGGATCGAGGGAGGTGTAAGGGTCCTGAAAGATCATCTGCATCTTTTTGCGGTAAGGCTGCATCTGCGCATCATTCAGATGAGTGATGTCCTCTCCGTTAAAGAGAATCTTTCCACCTGCCGGATCATACAGGCGGAGGAGTGCGCGTCCGACGGTGCTCTTCCCGCAACCGGACTCTCCGACGAGTCCCATCGTCTTTCCCTGTGTGATCGAGAATGAAACGCCGTCGACTGCTTTTAAGTAGCGGGGTTTTGAGAAGAGCCCGCTTTTGAGTTTAAAATGAATCTTGAGATCCTGCGCTTCGATACAGGTTTTTTCGGTCACTGACATGTTTGCTGTCGCATGTTCTGTCATCGATGTTGTCATACGAGCTTCACCTCCCCGGTTTTTGCTTTTACGGATTTGTGGTGCAGCCAGCATGCACTGCTGTGGTGCTCACCGAGAGAAACAAGTGGTGGCTGGTACTGTCTGCAAACCTCCATAGCGTGAGGGCATCTTGCGGTAAACGGACAGCCCTTCGGTGGATTCAAGAGATCCGGCGGGGTGCCGTAAATTGGAATCAGTTTTTCCTTTGTCTCTTTCGGAATCGAGGCGAGAAGACCGGCTGTGTATGGATGACCGGTTCGATAGAAAATGTCCTCGATCGAGCCTTCCTCCATCACGAGTCCGCCGTACATGACGAGGACGCGGGTGCAGATGCTTGCGATTACGCCGAGATCGTGGGTGATCAGGATGACGGAGGTCCCATACTCCTGCTTCATATGTGCCATCAGATCAAGGATCTGCGCCTGAATCGTCACATCGAGGGCTGTCGTCGGCTCATCTGCGATCAGAAGCTCCGGCTGACAGCACATCGCGATTGCGATCATCACACGCTGGCGCATACCGCCTGAGAGCTCGTGAGGAAACTGCGAGAGTCGTTTTTCCGGACTTGGGATGCCGACGTCCTCAAGCATCTTGAGGGCGCGAGCTTTTGCCTCTTTTTTGGAGAGTTTCAAGTGGCGCATCAACGGGTTGCAGAGCTGTTCCTCAACCGTAAACAGTGGGTTTAAGCTCGTCATCGGGTCCTGGAAAATCATGCCGATTCGATTGCCCTGAATCGAGCGCATTTCCTTTGCTGTTTTATGTAAAAGATCTTCGCCGTTAAAGAGAATCTTGTCTGCTTTGAGATGAGCATTGTCTGCGAGAAGGCGCATGATTGAGAGCATCGACACGCTTTTCCCGCAACCGGACTCTCCGACGATTCCAAGGCTCTCTCCGCGGTTTGCGTGAAAGCTGATGCCTCGGACCGATTGCACAATGCCGGCATCAGTCTGAAAGCTGGTTCTCAAATTTTTGACTTCTAGTAATGTTTCTCCTGTTTTTTCACTCATAGTTTTTCCGCCTATCGCCTATTCTATCGTTTGTTTCTATTTCTCTGTTTGTACCTGTTCAAGTTGTTTTTACTTTTTTCTTTCTCGCTTTTTCTTTTCTGCTTTTTTTATTTCTTCAGTCTCGGGTCAAGTGCATCGCGCAGTCCGTCGCCGATGAAGTTCAGAGAGAAAATAGTGATGCTGATCGCACTTGCCGGGAAGAGCATCATGTATGGGTAGGAGAACAGGTACTCGATCGCGTCGTTTGCGAGAGTACCCCAGCTTGCCATCGGAACCTGAATGCCGATTCCAAGGAAGCTCAGGAAGGCCTCCTGAAAGATTGCGGATGGAATCAGGAAGGTGACAGTGACGATAATCGATCCCATGCTGTTCGGGATCAGATGATGGATCAGGATCTGCCATTTGCTCAGTCCGCAGACTTTTGCGGCAAGGGCGAAATCCTGTTCGCGGAGTGTGAGGATCTGGGCTCGCACCATGCGCGCGGTCGTGATCCAGTAAGTTAAACACATCGCGATCAAAATGCTCTGAATGTTATTTCCGAGGAACATCATCAGAAGAATCATGTAGATCAGGCTCGGGATTCCGGTCAGGATATCCACGATTCTCATCATCACGAGATCAACCATACCGCCGAGGTATCCGGCGATTCCTCCGTAGAGAACGCCGATAACCATGTTGATTGCGGCAGCGGTAAATCCGATTGTCAAACTGATTCTTGCTCCGTACATCGTGCGGACGAAGATGTCTCGTCCCATTTTGTCGGTTCCGAACAGGTGAAGGGCACTTGGCCATTCAAGCGGATGGGCGAAATCGGTCTGATCGTAGGTATATGGAGAAAACATTGGGACAAGGATTGCTAACAATGTCATAATCACGAGAACTGTGAGCCCGAGCATTGCGAGTTTGTCCTTTTTTAAGCGCATCCAGCACATTTTCCAGTAGGAAACGCTTGGACGGCTGATCGTCTCTTTCTCACGTTCCGAGTCGGAGAGCGGGGCAAGCAGAGCTTCCGGAATCTCATCGGTCATGGAAAGAGAGTGGGTTGGTTCATTTGCTTCAATCGTCGGCATCTTGGAAGATCCTCCTTTTTCTTTCTGGTGATCAGTTTTTACTCAGTGATTTTTACTCTCGGGTCAATGACTGCGTACATGATATCTACCACAAGGTTGCAGATGATAATCATGGAACCGAGAAAGACGGTCAGTCCAAGGACAACGGAATAGTCACGGTCTGTGATTGCAGACACGAAATAGCGTCCGAGACCGGGAATACTGAACAGTTTTTCGATGATAAAGGTTCCTGTCAGAAGGCTTGCCACCATCGGTCCAACGTAGGTCACTACGGGAAGAATCGAGTTTTTCAGTGCATATTTTCCGATTACCTGAAACTCCGGAACGCCTTTGGAGCGCTCGGTGCGGATGTAGTCCTGACGCAGAGTCTCAAGCATGCTCGAGCGCATCAGTCGGGTGATGTAGGCGATCTGGGAAAATGCCATACAGAAAACGGGGAGAATGTATCCCTTCCAGGATTTGAGTCCGTAGGATGGGAAGATTTTCCATTTTTCACAGAATAAATACATCATCAAAACGCAGATGACGAAACTCGGGACGGAGACACCGATCGTCGCAAATACCATCGAAAATCCATCTGCAAGTTTGCCTCGCCGGACAGCTGCGATGATTCCGAGCGGAATTCCGACAATCAGAGCAGTGCAGACTCCGAGAGCACCGACGCGGGCAGATACCGGAAATCCGGTGGCGATCAGCTCATTGACGGTAGTGTCCTGCTTTTTAAAGGAAATTCCCATATCTCCGTGGAGCAGGTTGCCGATGTAGCGTCCGTACTGAACGATCAATGGGTCATTGAGTCCGTACTTGTCAGAGATCTGTACGAGAATTTTTTCAGGGACATTTCGCTGTTCGGACGGGCTGAACGGACCACCCGGGATGACGTGCATCAGGAAAAATGTGATGGTTACAAGAATGAACAGAGATACGATTCCTGCTGTGAGACGTTTCAGAATGTATTTTGCCATAAGAATCCCCCGATTTCTTTGAATAGTTGTAACGGTTCAGTAGGTCTGCGCATTTGTTGTGCTGACCGTAAGAAAATATAGAAGGTATTGAATCGTTACGAGTATTTTCTGTATAATCCGGCAATGATGTCTGTGAGGTCGGTGGATTGCACAGATGATACAAAAAAGGCAATAGCTGAGGAAGCCTCACGCCATTGCCAGGATATATTATTAATCATTATACTACCGTCATTTAGAAAGTCAAGTGTACTGATTTGACGAAATTCCAAAAAGAGTGGATAGGAAAATTATTGTTGGACCTAAAAAAGAAAAGCGGGAAGTCAGAATATTGACATGGAGGAGAACGTTCACTTATACTATATAAGTTGTTCTGTCCTTTTGGGGGACAGGGAGAGTGAGGGGAAGCGGAAATGGATGTATTTTTTCTTATGGAAATGATTGGAACAGTGGCGTTTGCCTGTTCGGGGGCGATGGTGGCAATCGAAAAGCGTCTTGATCTTTTGGGAATTATCGTGCTCGGGGAGACGACTGCCGTGGGAGGAGGAATGATCCGTGATATTATTATCGGGATTCATCCGCCGGCACTGTTTGTCGATCCGATTTATGTGATTGCGGCTTTTGTATCGGTGATGGTGCTGTTTGTGGCAGTCAAATATTTTTACCAGTCGGCAGATATTCTGGAATCTCCGATGTATGAGGCGGTTTTAAATCTTCTCGATGCGATTGGACTCGGTGCGTTCACGGTTGTCGGAATTGATACGGCAGTTGGAGCGGGATTTGGAGAGTATAAATTTTTGATGATTTTTCTCGGAGTTATCACCGGAGTTGGCGGAGGAATCCTTAGAGATATGATGGCGGGGCAGACACCGGCAGTGTTGAGAAAGCATGTCTATGCATGTGCGTCGATTGCCGGGGCGGTCTGCTATGTGATTTTAATGAATTATACCGGGGAAGGTCCGGCGATGGTTGTCAGTGCGATTCTGGTCACGGTGATCCGTGTGCTGGCACGCCATTATAAGTGGAATCTGCCGAGGGCGATTTAACACGGCGTTGACTTTTATTTTTGGTTGCATTATAATATTTTTATCACTCAGTCGTAACTAGCATAAGAGGTATTTATAATATGAATCTTGACACAAATAATCATTCAGTATTTTTACTAAATTATCATTTGATTATGTGCATTAAGTATCGCAATAAAGTGATTGATAATTCGATTTCGAGTCGTTTAAAGGAAATCTTTGAGTATATAGCACCGAATTATCATATCGAATTAGAAGAGTGGAACCATGAGCTTGATCATGTGCACATTTTGTTTCGAGGACAGCCAAATACCGAAATCAGTAAATTTATTAATGCATATAAATCCGCAAGTAGTCGCCTTATTAAAAAAGAATTTCCCATGATAAGAAAGTCTTTATGGAAAGAGATGTTTTGGTCACAAAGCTACTGTCTGCTTACAACGGGAGATGCAGCCGTAGAAATTGTCAGAGAATACATCCAAACGCAAGGGGAAAAAAGGAAAAGCAAATAAAGCAATCAAATATCGACTATATCCGACCAAAGAACAAGCGGAACTTTTTGTAAAAACGTTTGGTTGTTGCCGAAAGGTTTACAATTCAGTATGATGTTGTATGTGTAGAAAGTCTGAACATGAGAGCAATGTCAAATAGAGGCTTTGGAAATGGAATAAATGTAGTGGCAAAGAGTCAGGAATAGCAAAAGGAGAAAAACGAGGGGGATTCGTTTTTCTCCTTTTTATATATGGGGGAGGGGTTAGTTCTGTGTTCTGGAAACCTCAAAGGCACGAAGTTTCCAGACATCAACTGTGGCACTGCAATCTCCGGTCAGTGTGAGGGGGCGGGCATTGGTGTTGGTGGACAGATCATGATCATTTGAGGGATCGCTGATCTGACTGTACAGTCGGGTTGTGAAGACTTCCTCACCACCGTTTACAAAGATCTCAAGGGAGGTCGTGTCAGAGTAGATACGAAGCTGACTCAGCGAGGTAAGTTCTACACTGCGAGAGGTTCGCCCAAAGCCACCTTTTTTGAGATCGAGTGTCAGAACTCCGTTGGAGAAAGAGAGGGTGACTCCATCGCGGAGCGCCAGTTCCATCTGCTTGCAGTCGGAGAAGGTAAGTTCCGTCTCGAAGACCGGGAATCCGAAGGAATTCTCAAGGGGGAGAGAATCTGCCTGATTGAGATCTTCTTTTGTGGTAAAGTGTGCGTGCTCGGCGCGAAGGTCGAGAAGCTCCTTGATCGGTTGCTGGATCAGTCTGCCGTTTCGCACATGGAGCTCACGCGGGAGGGTAAGCGCGTGTTGCCAGCCCTGCTCAGTTGTCGGGTTTGTATAATCAGCTTCCGGGATTCCCATCCATCCGATCAGAATCCGTCTTTCCTGCTCATCCTCGAAGCTCTGGGGAGCATAGAAGTCAAATCCGCGGTCAACCTGCTGGAATGGGGTTTCCTCTATAACACGGAACTTACGATTTTCAAAATCGGCATCGATCTTCATGAAGGTGCACTGATGAACATTTGCGTAGTTCACACCCTGCTGTGTGACTCCCTGAGGACAGCAGATCAGGCAGAGCGTGCCGTCGAGGAAGAAGAGATCCGGACATTCCCACATGTAGCCGAATGGATGGAGGGTCTGGATACGGCTGAAGTAAGACCAGTGGGTGAGGTCTTCTGAGCGATAGAGCAGGACGAGACCGTGGCTTTCATGGTCGCGCGCGCCGAGTGCCATATAGTAGGCATCCTTGTATTTGAGGATTTTCGGATCGCGGACGTGACAGCTGATGTCGGACGGATAATCGTCGGTCGTCATCAGGAGTTCTTTTTCGGAGAAATGTGTTCCGTCCTGACTTGCGAAATGGACAGTGTTACTTCCGCGTCCGGCGTTGATATAATCGTAGTCCGGGCGGTCGAAGTATTTTACATTTCCGGTGTAGAAATAGTGGATCGTTCCGTTCTCGCGGAAAGCGGAGCCGGAGTAGACACCGTGTGCGTCAAAATCGTGATCCGGAAAGAGTACAGGGCCGTGATCCTCATAGTGAATGAAATCGCGGGTTGTGCAGTGATTCCACAGTTTGAGTTCGCCGGTCGGCTCAAACGGGGTGTACTGAAAGTAGATGTGGTACACGCCGTCTGCCTGAACAAGTCCGTTCGGATCGTTGAGCCATCCGGTTTCCGGCATCAGGTGAAAATGGAGTCGGCAGGGATCTTCGCTGACGAACTTGCGAAAATCTGCTTTTTCCTGATACCACTTCTCGTAGTCTTCTCTGGTCACTTTGTGGTATTTTTCAAATTTCATAAATCCTCCTTCGGACACACGGATGTGTCTGCTCCTTGATACTTTGTTGATTAGCATTAACTGAAATTACGTCTGACTGATATTTGTAGTCAGGTTGTTAAAGACAGGCGATCAGTGTTTAATTGTCATTGCCTTGCAGGTCTGATCAGCATTTGCGGATGCGTGAACCTCTAAGGTGACATCGGCAGATGCCTGAGGAAGAATCATCATCGTCTGAGGATTGTATCCGGCGGTGCGAACTTTCTCGAGATCAACTTTTAAGAGCTTGTCGCCTTTGCGAACGTTGTCGCCCTGCTTTACGAAGACTTCAAATCCGTCGCCTTCCATCTTGACTGTGTCGATACCGGCATGGATCAGAAGGTCGGTTCCCTTGGTGGTTGTGATGCCGATTGCGTGTTTGGTCGGGAAGAGCAGGCTCACGCTTCCATCGCACGGTGCGTAGATTGTGCCTTCGGACGGATTGATAGCGATTCCGTCGCCGAGCATCTTGGATGCAAATGCCTCATCTGCGGACTCGGAGATTGGAAGGATCTCACCTGCCATCGGTGCAAAGAGAACTTCGTCGTCGGTATTTGCATTTGCAGAACTCTCAGCGGTTTCTGTTGCTGCGGAAGTTACAGCGGTTGCAGTAGAAGCAGAAGCGACAGTCTGTGCGGATTTTGCAGGAGTTGTTCCCTCGCCTTCCATAGCGTCCATGTTAAATTTCTTCCAGAATACAACGGTCAGGATAAAGGAAACGCCCATAGAGAGCACAAGACCGATTGCAAAGTACAGGTAGTGGTCCGGTTTCATGGAGATGAAGCCCGGAAGTCCGGCAGCGCCCATTGCCTGAGCAAAAGTCTTTGTTCCTGCAAGGTAAGCACTTCCGACAGCAGATCCGATGATTGCTGCGTAGAATGGGTATTTCAGTTTCAGAGTAACACCAAACATTGCAGGCTCTGTGATACCGAGCAGAGCGGAGATACCGGAAGCGGAACAGATCGATTTGATCTTCTCGTTTTTGGTCATCATCAGAACTGCCAGAACTGCAGCACCCTGAGCGACGTTGTTCATGCTTGCAGTTGCGAAGATGAAGCTGCCGCCGGTGTGAACGCTGTCTGCGATCAGTTGAGTCTCAATCGCAATGAAGCTGTGGTGCATACCGGTCAGTGTGATCGGCGCATATACAAGACCGAAGAGTGCTCCTCCGATGAAGCCAAGGGAGTTGTATACCCAGGTGATTCCAGCGGCGAGAAGGTTTCCTGCCTCTCTCAGAACCGGTCCTACGACGATGAAGGTCAGGAAGGAAGTAACAAGGATGGAGATCAGTGGGGTGGTCAGGTTGTCGAGCCAGGACGGGGTGACTTTGTGAAGACGCTTCTCGATATTTGCAATGATCCAGGAAACGGCGAGAACCGGAAGTACAGTGCCCTGGTAGCCGATAGCCGAGATATGAAGTCCGAAGATGTCCCATACCGGCGGAGTGCCGACACCGATCTGGTAAGCACTCATCAGATCCGGGTGAACCATAATCATACCCATTGCAGCGCCGAGGTAAGGGTTACCGCCGAATTTCTTTGCGGCACTGAAGCCGATCAGAACAGGCAGGAAGGTGAACGGTGCTGCCGCGAACAGGTTGATTGCGGTTGCAAGTCCTGCCCACTGCGGATACAGAGCGATGATTGACTGACCATGAATCAGGTTGGAGGTCAGGATGTTGTTGATACCCATCAGAAGACCACCGGCAACGATTGCCGGGATGATCGGAACAAAGATGTCACTCAGCATCTTTACGAGACGCTGAAGCAGATTGCCTTTTTTCTCCTCTGCCTCGTTTTCGGTTGCCTCACTCTGGATACCGAGCTGTTTCTGAACCTCATCGCAGACAAGATTGACGGTGCCTGCTCCGAAAATAATCTGGAACTGTGACTGTGTAAGGAAGACCCCCTTGACTCCTTCCACATCGCTGAGAGCACTCTCGTCTCTCAGATCATTGTTGCGCAACTGTAAGCGCAGACGGGTTGCACAGTGGGCAACGGAGCGGATATTTTCCTTTCCGCCCACAAGTCGGATTACTTCACTGGCGATTTTTGCATAATCCATAAAAACCTCTCCTTTTTTGTGGTGATGAATAAGTTGAACGATGAACCATGAAACAAATATGGTATCGGTTCCATAGTTGAATCATACAGCATTTTTGCCGTAAAGTCAATACAAATATGGAATCGATACCATGTTTGAGCCACCAAAAAATCAGATGTTTTTTTGTGCAAAACGTACAAAACCGTGCACCGTCATTTTACACTCTTTCCGGAGATCAGCTGAAAGCCGATAACCTGCTTGACCGGGACAGGTTCATTGCGGATTAAGCGCAGGATTGTCTCTGCACTGAGCTGACCGAGGGCATAGGAGTCGAATTTCAGTGTTGTGAGTTCAGGGGAGAGAAGTTCGCTCTCATCGTATCCGCCAAAACCTGCAACCGAGACGTCATCGGGAATCCGTTTTCCAAACTGTGCAAGTGTGTGGTAGGCGCCGAATGCGAGACGGTCGGTCGCGCAGATCATTGCAGTGACAGGACCATTCTCGAGCGCTTCTTTTGCCATCTTCTGTCCACTCTCATAACTGTAATCACCGGAAAAAAAGCGAATGTCGGAGACTCCGCAGGATTTCAGACCATCGAGAACGCCCTGACGGCGGACGATTCCGACGGCGCGGTCTGTGTCGGTGATTCCGAGCCAGACAACATGCTCTGGGTGAGATTTGCCGACGTATTTTCCCATTTCAAAACCGGCCTGATAATCGTCATCGACAACGGAGATTCCGGCATCAAATTCCTGAGCCATCACGACGACCGGAATCGGGCTGTTTGCGATCAGCTCACGGTGCTGATCGGTGATCGAGATCGAGCTTAAAAGAATTCCTCCGACGTTCAGACTGATCAAACGGCGAATATTGTCGAGTTCGAGGGCGATCTGGTGGTCAGAGCTCTTGATAAGCGTTTCATATCCCTGTTCGCGCAGATAACGGTCAATGCTTGTGATGACGCGCCCCGTAATCTTGGAATTTAAAGTCGGCACGACGACGCCGATGATGTTGCTCTCGCGGGCATTGAGGCGGGCAAATGAGTTCGGCATATATCCGCATTCACGGATCACAGCCTGAATCCTCTCCCGAGTCGCCTCTTTCACATAGCCGCCGTTGAAGTAGCGGGAGATTGTGCTTTTTCCAACACCGGACATCTCAGCGATGTCCGCCATAGTAAATTTCTTCATAGATGCTGTCAACTCCTTGGAATGTTTTGTAATGCAAGTATATCACGAGTTGCAGTGCACGGGTAGGAATTTTGTGAAGGGAAAAATTTGTATGATACTGTGGTGGAAGTTGATTTTGCTGATGAGTGTTTGGGGAGCGGAGGATATGTTTGCGACAGAGGGAGAATGTTGCTATAATGTTAGTTACACAAAAACAAGTGGAAATAGAGTTGCAAATAAAAAGCAAAAAGATTAATGGTCATAGAAATGACGAGGAAAGAAGTAGAACGATATGGACAGTCGATTATTTCATTATGTGGTGGCAGTGGAAGAATGTGGGACAATCTCATCTGCCGCCAGAACTCTGTTTCTGTCACAACCTGCGCTGACAAAACAGATTGGAAAGTTGGAATCAGAACTTGGTTTTCAGATTTTTGACAGGAGTAAGAATCCTCTCGGGATCACAGAGCAGGGAGAGATTTTTCTGGATTTTGCCGGACGTTATCTGGAACTGGAAAAGGAATTCCAGCAAAAATTGGATGCAGTGTCCGGAGAGAAACATCAGGATTTAATTGTGATGACAACAAGCCGAGGAGGAATGTATGCGGGTGTCCGCACTTCGGCGTTTCTTGATGCACATCCGGAAATTCATGTGGAGTATCATAATACGGATGCGAGAAGCTGTGAGGAGATGCTTGAGAGTGAGGAGAGAGAACTTGCAGTCTATACAGACCCGGTTCAATCTGACCGGATTGAATATCTCCCGTTGGAGGAAGATCCTCTTCTTCTTGTAATCCCGAAGGACAGTCCGGCACTTGAGGGAGTTGAGATCGGGGAAAATTCGTATCAGAATCCATTAGAAATTGATGTGAAGTGTCTGCGAAGACCGAATAACCGTTTTGTTCTTTCCACATCGACGCACAGTCTTTTTTTCGCAGAACAGGAGATGTTCCGTCGCTGTCGAATTCATATGGGAAATGCACTTCATGTAGATCATGTCGACACGCGCTACGCAATCGCCTGTGGAGGTGGTGGAATTGTTATGGTGCCGTTGCAGACAGTGAAATCTCTTTATACAAATAACCAAGTGGTCTATGCGACGATAAAGGGAGAATCCTTCTATCGATATGTGGTGATTGCAAAGAAACGCGGAAGGAAATTGTCAACGGGAGCAGAACTTTTCTGGAAATTTATGGTGGGTCAGAGGTTTGCCCCGTAAATACCCCATAAATATCCTTTTGAGTTCATAACGAATTGGAATGGACTGTGTAAGAAAGAGGAATAAGGGAAAATAGAAATGAGAGAGAAGTGCTTGTCCAAGTGAAGGACAGGTACTTCTTTTTTATCTTATTTTATGTGAATTTTGAGAAATTATGGAAGAAAATAGGAGCGGTATGAGGAACTAAGGGAGAAAAAGTTCCATAGGGAATGGAGGACAGGCAAAAATGGATAAGAAAATGGTTATGGGAGGTGGGGAAAACCTGAATAGCTGAGGGCAGTCGAAAGTATTGCAGAATTCAAAGAAATTTATATATAATACAGGCAACGTTTTTACCGGTGAAAGCAAACGAAACAAAAAAATGAACGAAATGAGAGAACAACCATTTCTGGGTGTTGTCGGGGTGAATAGGAGAGGATAAAAAGATGAGCAAGCTGAAAGAAGTAAAACTGCTTGGAATGCCACTTTGGATGTTCCTGATTCTTCTTGTGGTAACTTGGGGAGTTGGAATGACGGAGTCGATTCCGGGCGATATGGTAGGTGCACTTTGTTTTGCAACTGTTGTTGGAACTTTTATTGGATTTATTGGAGATCGGATTCCAATCTGGAAGGACTGGCTCGGAGGAGGCATGCTTCTGACCTGTTTGGCAGCTGGAGCAATGTCCACGTTCCACCTGATTCCTGATTCCCTTGTTGAGACTCTGAATACATTTAATGGCAGTACCGGATTTTTGAATCTCTATATTCTGGTTCTTGTCACAGGATCGGTTTTATCCGTAAATAGAAAGCTCCTGATTCGTTCTCTGGGTGGATATATTCCGTGCATTCTTTCTGCGATTGTATTTGCATTTTTGTTTGCAGGAATAGCAGGAATTGTTGTTGGGATCGGACCGATCAATGCGATCTTAAATTACGCACTTCCGATTATGGGAGGTGGAAATGGTGCTGGTGCAATCCCAATGAGCAAGATCTGGGGAGAGGCAAGCGGACAGGACCCGCAGATCTGGTATGCATCTGCATTTGCAACGCTTAGTCTTGGAAACATGATTGCCGTTTTGATGGCTGCTCTGATGAATAAACTTGGAGAGAAGAAACCGGAATTTACCGGAAACGGAGAGCTGATGAAAACTCCGGCTGATCTGGGAACACAGGAAGCAGAAATCAAGCCGACGGTGGCTGACTATGCATCGGGTCTGGCACTTGGTCTTTTCTGTTTTGTATTCAGTGGATTTTACTCTTCCAAGATTTCGATCATCAACCATGCAGGCCTTGGATTCTCGATTCACCAGTTTGCATTTATGATTATTCTTGTAGCGCTCTTAAATATTTCCGGTCTGGTTCCGGACAATGTGCGCGCCGGTACAAGAGGAATGCAACAGTTCTTTGTAAAGTATATGTCCCTTCCGCTTATGGTTACGGTTGGAATCGGAACGAACCTGATGGACTATGTAAAAGTACTGAATTTCCAGAGTCTTGTTGTCATTGCAGCGGTTGTCGTTGGTGCGACGCTTGGCGCATGGCTGATGGCTCCGATCTTTAAATTCTTCCGAATCGAGACGGTTGTCACGGCAGCACTTTGCATGGCAAACGGAGGCGGTGCAGGCGATATTCAGGTTCTTGGAGCAAGTCACCGCATGGAGCTGATGAGCTATGCACAGATTTCTTCAAGAATCGGAGGAGCGATTATGCTCGTCATTGCAAGTTTTATGTTCAGTACCTTTATGTAGGAAAGCGTTTTTTAAATGTTTATGAGGGATGAGAGGATTTGAGGGAAAACGGATGAAGATTGAGACATTAAATTTCTGTATCACACCTCTTGACAGAGAGGTGAAGGTTCGTGTGTTTACGCCGGATGGTTATGAGTCGGGAGAAAAACAATATCCGGTGCTTTATGTGAATGACGGGCAGGATCTGTTCTGCGATCAGCAGACATTCTGGGGAGCGGAGAGTCTCAGATTTGAGCAGTATTACAGAGACTATGGAAAATTTGTGCCGGATGTGATTCTTGTGGCGATTGAGTCGCCGAATGATCACGCGAAGCGTACTGCGCAGTATTCGCCATTTACGAAAGATTTTGTCGTTCCGGAGGGAAAGACGTTTGAACCGCATATTGAGGGAAAAGGTGTAGAGTATCTTGAGTGGATGACAAAAGAACTCAAGCCGGCGATTGACCGCAGATACCGGACTTTGGCGGATGCAGATCACACCGGAATCTGTGGGTACAGCACGGGTGGTTTGATCAGCACCTATGCACTGCTTGCACATGCGGAGACATTTCACCGGGCAATCATTATGAGCGCAGCGGTATGCATCTGGATGGACAAGCTGGAAGAGGTGCTGAAAACAGCGGATTACTCCCATATTTGCAGACTGTATCTGGATACAGGAACAAATGAGTTTGGGAGAATGACGACGAAGGAGGAATTTCTTGCAGGCTCGGAGATCATTCGCAGTTATTTCGTTCGCGGAGGTCTGACTCCGAAAACGATGAAATACAATGTATACCAGGACGCAATTCACAACCAGAGAGAATGGAGAATGCGTTTTCCGGATGCGCTTCGCTGGGTATTTCCAGAGTTTTAGATAGTTCCATTAAGAAAATAAGAATGATTTTAAACCTTCGGGACAGGGAAAACTGTGCCGGAGGTTTTTGTGTTTTGTAGAAATCTCTTTTCTGAATGGAAGAAATATGATAAAATTCAAAGATGGATTTACCATAACGGTAGGCGGTCCGGCTCTCTTGGGAGGGCATGCGTACCCTCCGATTACATTTTGATGTAACGAAAAATATAGGAGGAGGGGGATGCCATATGAGTATTATGGATTTCGTAGCATTGGTAATCTTCGGCTTAACATGCTTTGGACTTGGATACACTTTGCTCATGTTTGATTAGAGACGACCGTCTATTGGCTTACGGCCTGTGCAGAGCAGAAGTCAGAGCATCCGCTCGGAAAGGCGGTTGTGCGCTGTTTCAAAAAGGAGAAGAGCGCAAATCAGAGTGCTCTTGCCGAACTCGCAGACTTTAAGATGATTCCGGGACGCGGAGTGCGCGCAAGAATTGACGGGACAGGTTATCTGGGCGATAAGAATGAAAATGGTTTTGGAGATAGTTGGATGGATCTGGAGATTCTTGCGGGAAATGAGGAGCTTCTGCGTGAGCGAAAGATCGAACTTCCACAGGAGATCGAGGAGTCGGCAGATACTTATCGGAAAGAGGGATGTACGATCATTTATCTCGTGATTGGAGGCAGGGCAGGAGGATTTCTTGCACTGTCTGACACCGTTCGTCCGGATGCAAAGAAGACAATCTTGGAGATCTGCGAGGCAAAGGTCACTCCGGTGCTTCTGACTGGAGATCACCTTCAGTCGGCAGAGACGATCGCAAACCGAATTGGAATTAAGCAGTTTCGTGCGGAATGTCTTCCGGAAGACAAACTGCGCTTTATCGAGGAGCGTCAGAAATCAAGTCATCCGGTCTGCATGATTGGAGATGGAATCAACGATGCACCGGCGCTGAAAAAAGCTCATGTCGGAATTGTGATGGGTGGAGTTGGAAGTGACATCGCGGTCGATGCTGCGGATATTGCGCTTGTCAACGATGAGATCCGCGAGCTTCCGCATCTTCTGCTTCTCGCGAGAAGAATGATGTTCGCGATTCGCTGTAACCTGACATTTTCGATGACATTGAATTTTATCGCGATTGTCCTTGCAATCACCGGAATTTTGAATCCGGTCGCCGGTGCTCTCGTTCATAACAGTGGTTCGGTCTTTGTGATTATCAATTCAGCTTTATTATTGAAATGGAGGAAAAAATAAAAAACCCCCTCTCTCTCCTGTACAGATTGTATGGGAAAGGGAGGGGATTTTTTACGAATCCTTCATCCTCTTGATGACTTTCAGTCTCGTGAATTCCTCGCGGTCTTTCTCCTCGAGGGAGTTCGTGATGTTCGTGACGAGATTCTGGTAAGTCGGGATGGTGATGTTCTTGAGTGCATTTGCGCGCTTCTGCGTCTTGCGGATGCTTCCGGCAAGTCGGTAGGCGGAGTTTTCGACCATTGAGAGCTTGATCGTCAGCTCCTTCACTTTCTCAAACTGCATCCGGGCGTCGTCGAGAGATTCCTTTGTGCTGTAAAGCGCGTAGGTCAGCGCGGGCGGAGTCGGGTCATGCTGGACGAGCGGAATCTCCGTTCCCATGATGCTTCGCGTTTTAATGCGGATCGTGTCGTCGACTGGCATCGAGGTCGCTATCTCCTGAACAAAGTTGATGCCGAGCTCGATGTTTGCGCGCTCAAGCGCCTTGTAGGCGGAGGTGAACGTTGCGTCGATTTCCGCCTGAATGTCCTTTGCCTGATCGATGAGTCCCATCAGCTCGCGCAGAAGAATGTTTCGCTTCTTGTCCATCAGCACATAGCCCTGACTGGCGAGTGCGAGAGAATTCTTTGCGAGAATCAGATTTCCCTTTGTGGGAAAGGTGTTTAAATTCATAGAGGAACCTCCTTCCCCTCACTTATTCCGCATCAGAAGTTCGAGCGGTTTCGTTAGCCGGTACGAGGTCGCCGTTGTGGTCGATCATCGTCGGATGATAATACTGGTCAAGCACCTTGGTGTCGATACGGTCGAGCTCTGCCCGTGGCAGAAGACCGAGTAAGTTCCAGCCGATTGTCAGTGTCTGGATAATGTTTCGGTTCTCGTGCGGATCCTGACCGACGAAGCGATGCTCAAACTCGCGTCCGAAGACAAGATACTGCTTGTCGATCGGGGAGAGCTCATCTTCACCGATGACGGAGGCAAGTGCTCGCGCGTCTCCAACCTTTGCATAGCAGGAGAAGAGCTGGTTTGCGACATCCTGATGGTCGGCGCGCGTAAATCCCTCACCGATGCCATCCTTCATCAGACGGGACAGGCTCGGCAGGACGCTGATCGGCGGGTAAACCGACTGACCATTCAATGAGCGGTCGAGAACGATCTGTCCCTCGGTGATGTATCCGGTCAGGTCCGGGATCGGGTGCGTGATGTCGTCGTTTGGCATTGTCAGGATCGGGATCTGGGTGACAGAGCCGTTGACTCCGCCCACGATACCGGCGCGTTCATAGAGGGCTGCAAGTTCACTGTATAAGTATCCCGGATAACCTTTTCTTGACGGGATTTCGCCTTTTGATGAAGAAACCTCACGCATTGCCTCAGCGAATGAGGTCATATCGGTCAGGATAACGAGGATGTGCATGTTTTTCTCGAATGCGAGGTACTCAGCGAGGGTCAGCGCACATTTCGGCGTGATCAGACGCTCAACAACCGGGTCGTTTGCGAGGTTCATGAACATTGCAACGTGGGAGGAAACTCCGCTCTCCTCAAATGTCCGGCGGAAGAAATCTGCGACATCGTGCTTAACACCCATTGCGGCAAAGACGATTGCGAATTCCTCATCGGAATCATCGCCAAGGGAAGCCTGCTGTACGATCTGAGCGGCGAGCTGGTCGTGAGGAAGACCATTTCCGGAGAAAATCGGAAGTTTCTGACCGCGAATCAGCGTCATCAGACCGTCAATTGCGGAGATTCCGGTTCGGATGTAGTTTCGCGGATACTCACGGGTGACCGGGTTTAAAGGCTGACCGTTGACGTCGAGCATTTTTTCCGGGAAGATCTCACCGAGACCGTCGATCGGGACACCAATTCCGTTCATCGTTCTGCCGAGCATTTCCTCGGAAACGCCAAGCTCCATCGGATGACCGGTCAGGCGGGTGTGAACGTTTTTGAGTCCGAGACCGTCGGTTCCCTCAAAAACCTGAATGATTGCCTTATCTTTGTAAGCCTCGATGATACGGCCGAGTTTCTTTTTCGAGCCGTCGACCGTCATTTCCACGATCTCATCGTAAGCGGCATTCTGAACGCCCTCTAAGACGACCATAGGGCCATTGATTGCACTCAGGCCAAGATATTCGATTGCCATAATAAAATCCCTCCTTGTGCTTTCTTAGGCATTGCGCTCCACGACATCGTCGTAGAAGCGGTCAATCTGTTTCTTGTAATCGTCAAGCATCTCAAGATGATCGTTCGGAACATCGTACTTGATGGAAATGATCTTGTCAAAAATCGAGTCCTCTTTCAGCACAGACATCGGCATTCCCATAGAGATCAGGGAGCGGGATTTCTTGTAGAGATAGAGAATGACATCCATCATCTTGAACTGTTTTTCCATCGGAACGCAGGTGTCGTCCTTGTGGAAGGCGTTCTGCTGGAGGAAACCGACGCGGATGACTTTGGCGATCTCAAGGATCAGTTTCTGATCGTCCGGCAGAACGTCGGCACCGATCAGCTTGACGATCTCCATCAGACTGCTCTCCTGAGACAGCAGGTAGACGATCTGGTTGCGGTAGTCGACGAAGCGCTTGTCGACATGCTCGGTGTACCACGGCGCAAGGTCGATCAGGTACTCGGAGTAACTTGTCAGCCAGGAGATTGCCGGGAAGTGTCTCGCGTAGGCGAGATTCTTGTCCAGTCCCCAGAAGCAGCGGACGAAACGCTTTGTGTTCTGCGTTACCGGCTCAGAGAAGTCACCGCCCTGCGGGGAGACGGCGCCGATGATCGTCACACTTCCCTCGGTTCCGTTTAAGTTTTGCATCATGCCGGCGCGCTCGTAGAATGCGGAAAGGCGGGATGCAAGATAAGCCGGGAAACCTTCCTCGGCAGGCATCTCCTCGAGTCGGCCGGAGAGCTCACGCAGAGCCTCTGCCCATCGAGAGGTCGAGTCAGCCATGATTGCAACGTGGTAGCCCATATCGCGGTAGTACTCTGCAAGAGTCAGACCGGAGTAAAGACTTGCCTCACGCGCAGCAACAGGCATATTTGAAGTGTTTGCGATCAGCGTTGTGCGGTCCATCAGCGGATTGCCGGTCTTCGGGTCAACTAGGTGGGAGAACTCCTCAAGAACCTGAGTCATCTCATTTCCACGCTCTCCACATCCAATATAAATGATGATGTTTGCATCTGACCACTTTGCGATCTGGTGCTGAGTCATCGTCTTTCCGGTTCCGAATCCACCCGGGATTGCAGCAGTACCGCCCTTTGCGAGCGGGAACATCGTGTCGAGGATACGCTGACCGGTGACAAGAGGCTGCGTTGCCGGGAAACGCTTTGAGGTTGGACGGGCAACTCGGATCGGCCATTTCTGAGTCATCGTGAGTTTCTCCTCGGTTCCATCAGCAAATTGAAGTGTCACGAGCGGATCGCTGATCGTATAGTCGCCATCCGGAACCACGTCAAGAATAAATCCCTCTTTGTCCGGCGGTACCATGACTTTGTGGACGATTGCCGGAGTCTCCGGAACCTCAGCGATGATCGTTCCGCCGAAGACGCGGTCACCTTTCTTGACGGTCATATGGGTTTTCCATTTCTTTTCCGTGTCAAGAGAGGAGACATGGACACCGCGGTTGATATAGGCACCGCCGGTCTTTGCGATCTCGCTCAACGGTCGCTCAATTCCGTCGAAGATATTTGTCAGGATGCCAGGGGCAAGGGTGACAGACACCGGAGCTCCGGTTCCGGTTACGATCTCGCCCGGGCGGATACCGGTCGTCTCCTCGTAAACCTGAATGATCGTGTCATCGGATTTCAGACCGATGACCTCGCCGACGAGGTTGTCCTTGCCGACATAGACCATCTCATTCATTGTGAAGCCCGGATCTCCTTTCAGATGGATGATCGGGCCGTTGATTCCGTAAATAACACCTGTTTTACTCATCTGCGCTGTCTCCTTCCTTAAGGCTTAAATCAAAATGGAAGTTTTCTCTTGCCTCCTCAAGCCGGGTCTGAAAAGAGTTGTCAATCAGGATATGGCGTGTCGGAATGACTGCGCGTGTGCCACCACCGAAAGAGAATTCGCTGATCTTGATCTGTGCGTGTCCATAATGAAGAGAAAGCCGTTTCTGTTTGTCCTCATCGACCGGATCAAGGTAGATCGTGATCGGGTCATCAGCGGCAAATTCGACGGCATTTGCAATCTGTTTTTCCAAAAGTTTCAAATATTCCGGGGTCTCGAGGAAGTTGGCAAGCTGGTCTCTCAGTTCTACAAACAATTTGTCTTTCAATTCTTCCTGCTTCTGACCGAGCGCACGCCGGATATCGATCTGCTCCACAGCGAGCTTCTTATTGATCTCTCTTTCGATTTTTTCGGTCTCCTGTTCGATCTGCATGGCGGAACGGCGCTTTGCGTCAGCCTGATGCTGTTTAAAGGTCTCCTCGAGAGCATTCATATATTCGTCCAGCATCCGGTTGCTTCGGGTTCTGGCATCTTCCATACAGGTATCAAGAAAATGCTGTAATTTTTCCTCGGTTGTCAAGACGGTCACCTGCTTTCTATATTTCTATATTATAGCGATTTTATAATGTTACTTTTACGCTATCTGTAATTTTGAAGGAATGTTATAACTTTAATCCGATCGCTTCGTTCACATAGGAAGTGATAAAGTCCGGCTTGCGACCGGTTCCGTGGCGGTCCGGAATCTCCACAAACAGCGGGTGTCTGTGGTTGAGTTTGACTTCATTGACCAGATCTGGATAATCTCTGCCGAATTTCTCAGTCAGAAGAACGATTCCGATTTCACGGTCGGTCAGAACCTTATCGAGTGCTTCCTTGAGCTCGTTTTTTTTGTGAACGACAACGCCTTCGACACCTGCCAGGCGCATTCCTGTCCAGGTGTCGATGTTGTCGCTGATTAAATACATTTTCATAGAATTAAAGTTTGCCCAGGATCATGAAGGAAATGATCAGTCCATACAGGCAGACACCTTCGGCAAGACCTACGAAGATGAGGGATTTACCAAGAATTGAGCTGTCCTCGCTGATTGCGCCAAGAGCGGCAGATGCAGCTGCGGAAACGGCGATACCACCACCGATGCAGGCAAGACCGGTAGAAAGTGCTGCTGCGATGTAACCAAAACCTGCGACGCTTGATACAGCCGTTGCAGTTTCCTCAGCGAATGCCTGACCGGAGAACATCATTGCGCCGGCTACGACGAGAGTTCCCATGAACAGGAAGACGTTGACAGCGAGAGCGGTCTTATAGCGTCCCTTTGTCTTCTCTCCAACTGCGAAAGCTCCGAACGGAATGGCGATGCTTAAAATAAGTGCTACGGCTAAAGTAATTTTTGCTAATAAGGTCATGACTGTTTTCTCCTTTATATAAATTGAATGTTGAGTGTGAAAACTTTGCTTTTTATAGCTTACTTATAATAACTTGTAGTGATTATGACGGCGACAAAAGGCGAGAAAGTCAATGCAAACCCGTGTTTGCATGATTTCTTTCGCCGTTGGAGCCATGCTTTGAATTTGGATATCTATCAGGCTTCCTTCGACTTTCCATAAGGCTTGAAGGCGCGTCCCGTTCCACGATAGAAACGGCTGAACAGCTCGTAGTACTCCAGACGAAGCACCTGAATTCCGACGATCAATCCCTCCATTCCGCAGACGAAGAGGTTTCCGAGGATGACGACGATCCAGTTCGGATTGCCACCCGACTCAGCGCCCGCAAGCATCAGAACCACCTCCATCATCGCCGCATGGCTGACTGCGAAAGCGCCGACACGGACGAACGAAAGAGTGTTGGAAAAATAGCTTAAAAGCAATTCAAACATTTCAAAAAATCCCTGTACGAAGAACATGCCCTTCTCATCCGGCATGACTTTTGCTTTTTTCTCCAGAACTGCGGTCAGCGGTTCTTTGAAGAAGATAATCAGCAGAGGGAGGATAAACATAACGAGCAGAATTCCGGTTGCCGGGAGGGTCTGTCCGGTCATGTAAAGGACAATCGTGAGAACCGCAGATCCGTAAAAGACGATACCGGCGATTCCGTTGTTGTCAAAATATGCTTTCTCCGGATCATGGGAGCGCAGGCTGTTGACGATGTTTAAGATCATGGTCAGCAGGATGATTCCCATTCCGAGCGCGATCGCAACGACGAAGACGGTGTTTAAGTTTCCGATAAACGGAAGTTTCGTCATTGCTTCCTTCGGTCTGAGCCAGAGCGGTTCGATGATGTTCTCAAAACCGAAGACGCTTCCGAAGAGGAAACCAAAGATCGTTGAGAAGATTCCACAGCAGGAAATGATCGCGGCGAGGTTCATCTTCTTTGTCCGGTAGAGCACGAAGCCTCCGATCAGAAGGCAGAGTCCCTGACCGACATCTCCGAACATAAATCCGAAGAGGATCGAGTAAGTGATGCCGAGAAGAATTGTAGGATCGATCTCTCCGTAGGACGGAAGTCCGTACATCTGAAGAAACATCTCAAACGGCTTGAAGAGTCCCGGGTTTTTCAGCTTTGTCGGCGGTTTGCTGATCACGTTTTCGTGATCGCCCTCGAGGAAGCAGAAGGTATCAGCATCCTGCTCGATTTCCTTGCAGAATGCGGTTGCATTCTCCTCGGTCATCCATCCACACAGAATGTAGAAGGTGTGATCGTGGTTCGTTGTGCAGGCTGCGAGTTTGCGGACATCAAAGTTCGAGGCATACACAGAGAGGCGATGTTTCGCCGAGGCGAGATCTTCTTGATGGGAATTCAGAATCTCGTTGATCTGCTGTTCGAGACTGCGAAGCTGTTCATCAGTGTCTGCAAGCTGTTTTTCAAGGCTGTGTGTTGCGTCGACCGGTGTGCCCTCGTACTCATCCGGGAGGAAGAAACGCTCAAAATGCAGGGAAGCATAGATCGCGTCGATCTTCTCGTGAACGGAGTCCGGCACAAAATAGATCAGCCAGACATACTCGGCATCCTCCTGACACTTGTGAACGACGGTGTCGATCGTGTCGTAGGCGTAAGCCATGAATTTTTCGTAATACTCGTGTGTCATGCGTCCGAAACGGAAGCGGACATACTTGAAATTCAGAATATCACGGACTTCATAGTTCAGATCTGCAAACGGAATGATGTTGGAGATCGATGTCTGAATTCTGTCCTGCTCTTTGATCAGAGCATCCCGCTTTGCAGAGAGCTTTTTCAGCTCCTCATCGAGGTGGTGTACAATTCGTACAGCTTCCTCGATTGTGACCTCCTTTTTCGGGGATGTCGGAAGCGGTTCATGAAACACAGAAGCAAGTTCTACGGCAGTCTGAAGTTCTCCCTTGTATGGGTTACTTTCCACATATGGTCTCAGTCCTGACACCGATTTGAGCTCGGAGAGTGCATTTTCCAGATGGATCTCATATTTGGAGAGATACTGGTCAACGACTCGGTCGATGTCATCCTTGGGACCGGTGATACGCAGAAATTTCATTTTTTCTATCACAGGTAAGACCCCCCTTATTGTTTCTCTACCAGCGCGATAATCTCGCCGGCGTCAAGCCGGTAACGGATGCCCTCGAGCGTGGTGATGATTTTTTGAAGTTCCAGTTCCTTAGAATAGAGATAGGAGTCGAGAATCGCGACGGAGTAGGGATATCTGCGCCCCGCATTTGCGTAGATCTGGTTACAGATCTGATGGTAGAGCGTCTCAATATCCGGTTTTACGGTGATCTCGCCTTTCTGGAATTTCCAGTAGAACGTCTCGCGCAGGACGGAGAAGAATTCCTCGTTGTCTGCGGATTCCGCGAGATGTCGGATCTGATCCGGTTTCAGCTTGTAGTTGACCGGAATCAGAAGTGCGTAGATGTCGGATGGCGACAGGTGATAGTAATGGCGCGCGCGGTAGATCCACTGAATGTTCAGAAGATCGAGACGACATCCGAAGCACTGTTCGAGTGCGTGGCGTTCCTCACGGCCGAGCATCTTGTTTTTGACCTTCCACTGTGTTCGGAAATAAAAGAGATCCAGATTCATCTCAAGATCGAACATCGTGCAGGTTTCTTTTGAAGCCAGCTCAGACAGAAACTCATAGTAAGGGGAACCTTTCAGCCGTGAGAGAAAGTCCTCCAGATTTTCTGACTGTGCAAGTGCAGGCAGATCAATGTTAGAATGTCGATCAAAGAATTCCTGAAACATCGAGAGATCGAGAACGGTCTCCTGATGTCCCATGACGTGCCTGAGAATTCGCTTGATGATATTGATCTCGTAGTGCATGAAGTAGAGATCCAGAAATCTGCGCTGTGGGAGATTGGAAAAGCGGTAAAGTTTTGCAAAGTCCCGGTATTCGGACAGCGTGAGCAGTTGTTCGATGTGACCGCGGTGCAAGTTGGAATCATCTACACCCGCAAAGATCTCAGCGTAAGTGGGGAGCTGTTTCAGATAGTCGGCAGCACTGCGGACATCCTCAAGTCCTGCCATCTCGTGAAACTGTTCCTCTGAGAGCAGATGGCTTTGCATGGCTCTTACTTTGGTTGTGATTCCACTGTAAGTCAGAAGGCTCATACCATCACTCCTTTACCAACTGTTCAAACAGTTTTTGGACATACGTCCGATGGTGATTGTCGTAGTTCGTCTGCATCTGCGCAAGAAATGCAGCTGCATCCGATTTTTGCTTTGACAACTTGGAATTCATCTCAATTTCCATCTGATGTTGAAGCTCATGGATTTTTTTTTCTGTCTGTGCATCCAAATTTCGATCAAATTCGGCAGTCTTTTCTTCCATTTCCTTGGCAAATGCCTGCTTGCGTTTATTGGCATCGTCCATGACGGATGAAGCGGTCGCCTCGATTTCCGAAATCTTTTTGATAACCTTATCCATCGCGTTCCTCCTTGTCTGTTTATGTCTGTCCGGAAATTAATTGTTTCAGCTCGGTTCAAAAAGGAGTCCCAACGATTAAAAATGGGTTTACAATCGAACAGAATAAAAAAATCCGGAGAGAGAAAGAAAAAGATCTATAAGTTTAGACCTATGAATATAATAGGCTCTGACTTAATAGGTCTTTCCTGTATCATCATACACCTTTTGCAAAAAAAAGCCAGAGCAAAAATGCAACAAGAATAAAATCTTAACAAAGTTTTTATGACATTATGCACAAAAAACAGAGGGAGCATGGGAGAATTTTTCATAGAACATATACAGAATTAGAAATAATGGATACAAAAGTAAGTAAAAAGAAACAAGTACGGGAATTGAGATCGGCGGGAAAAATAAAATTGGAACGCAAAAAAACAGGATACAGCAGAAATTTGTGCTGTATCCTGTAAAGAAAATGGCTATTCCGCAGTCAGATATTCTTTGGAGACGTAGCCTTCCTGACCGTTGTAGTTGATCTTCGCCCAGGCGCCGTCATCGCTGTCGCCGATATATTCAATCGCGGAGCCGGCGGAGAGCTGACCGATCTTGTCGCCGTCCGTGCTGGGGCGGGAGCGCACATTCAGATTGCTTGTGGTGCGGTATATGACTTCCGGAGTTGTCTCAGCGGAATCCGTCTCATCCGTGGAATCTGCGCTGGTGACAGCTTCTGTCGTGATCGGAGCGGTTGTCTTCTTCTTGCCGGTGTCAGAGTTTGGTCGCACAATCTTGATGATAACGAAGAGGAGTGCGATGCAGACGATCGGAATCAGCAGTTTGAGAAGATCTGTCCAGGTGAAGGTGATGCCTTTCTGCTTTCTGCTTTTCTTAGACGACTCGACACCTGCCGATTCGGTGCTTTGCGTCGGTCGATTCTGGCGGGGGGCAGATTGACGTGCGGGAGCAGGTCGAACACCCTTCTGCGCATTGCGATAGTCGTTGGCAAAGGTGTAGACCTCCTGAGAGAGTTCATGGTATGCCTGGTTGGCGCTGTATGCGTTGTTGTCTCCGTCATGGACAGCTTTGTTGCCGATCATGCGAATCTTGTGGTAGCGCTCGCAGGTAGCTTTGCTGATCCATCGGTTCTTGTACAGGCAGTCGATCATGCTCATCAAATCGCTGTTTGTGCTCACGATGTCAGCGCGTTCCATCTGAAGTCTGACCATAAGCTCGAGAGTCTGACGTGCTGTGATCATCGCAGAATTGTATTCCTTCTGACCAATCAGCCGTTCTACTTCATTTACGCCCTGCTGGATTTTTTCCCAGTTGATATTTGAATTTGTTCCCATAGGCCGTCCTCCTTTGTATAAGCAGTACAGCGAGAAAACAGCTGTACATGCAGGATGATATCTTTTTTGATAACCGCAAAGTACTTTTGCGGTTATCTTCATTATACTATAATTTCCGGTCTCATGTACACCTAAAAATCGAGAGATCTGTTTCGGAGATTCCGGGTGAAGAATTATCGCCGTCGCCGTTTCTGCGACGCATAAAATTGTTTTTACAGTATATGAAATGGAAACGGTTTTATTCAGAAATAGTTGATATTTAGCAGGTTATGTGTCGACAATGGTCGGGAAGTCTGCTAGAATGAAGGAACAGCGGTTTGTGCTGTAAATCAGTTTTGGAGGAAAAAGAAAATATGAGATTGCGCCATATTCAGGGGGCGGAGGAGACGATTGCGACCAGCCCGTTTGTGATTCAGGAGCCGGAACAGCACAGAGGTCATTTTCATGAACTGTTTGGAAATGATCATCCGATCCGTACTGAGGTTGGAATGGGAAAAGGTCAGTTCCTGATGGAGCTTGCGACACGTCATCCGGAGATCAATTTCATCGGAATTGAACGATATTCCAGTGTTCTTCTGAGAGCGATCCAGAAGAGAGAACAGCTGGAACTTTCCAATATTTATTTTATGTGTGTGGACGCGAAGGGACTGTCTGAGATCTTTGCGCCGGAGGAGATAGAGCGGATTTATCTGAATTTCTCCGATCCGTGGCCGAAGGATCGCCATGCGAAGAGACGTCTGACTTCCCCGGAGTTCATGAAAGTCTACGATCAGATTCTGAGAAAAGACGGAACCGTGGAGTTTAAGACGGACAACCAGGATCTGTTCACCTACTCACTCGAGTCGATTCCGGAGGCAGGCTGGAAGATTGATGCGTATACGCGTGATCTGCACCACAGCGAGATGGCTGAGGGAAATGTTATGACGGAGTATGAGGTGAAGTTCTCTTCAATGGGAAATCCGATCTGCAAACTGATTGCAAGCAGATAGTTCTTCGTGTATATTTGTGCAGATTCGTGTATCATGGAAGGCAGAGCGCATAAGATAGGGCGAAACCTGATAGATTTAAGAATAGGAAGAGAAGCCATGTGTCTGAGAGACAAGATAGTGCGAAACCTGCAATGCAGTTGTTGTGATAAGATTGATTTGAACCGAAAATTTCTTCATCTTGCGAAATGCATGAAGGAAGTAGATGCATGCATAAGCCGCGGGAAATGTGGAAAAAATAAATAGAGAAGGAGAAACGCTATGGAGAAAAAGTTTACGACGGAAAATTTCAGCACAGAGGTTCTGGCATCGGATAAAGTTGTCCTTGTCGATTTCTATGCAGATTGGTGCGGACCGTGCCGGATGGTTGCCCCGGTTGTGGAGCAGATCGCTGAGGAGTATGCAGACCGCGCGGTTGTAGGAAAGCTCAATGTGGATGAGAATGAGGAGATCGCAGTTCGCTACGGCGTGATGTCGATTCCGACATTGATCGCATTTAAGAATGGCGAGGTTGCCGGAAAGCTTGTCGGCGTACAGCCGAAGGAAGTGATCGAGCGCCTGATTCAGGAAGCATAAAAAAATTTAAAAAAAACTGTTGACATTTGTCAGAAGTTGCGGTATTATAATGTTCGTGCTGTTGAGGTAAACACTTCATCAGTACGAACAGAATAAGGAATGCGCCTTTAGCTCAGTTGGTAGAGCAGTAGACTCTTAATCTATTTGTCCAGGGTTCGAGTCCCTGAAGGCGCACGCGAGAGCACTGGTTTTGCAGACAGAGAGCTGTGGGGTTGGTGCTTTTTATTTTGCAAAATTCGCTTCCACCATTGTGTGATGCTATAATGCGGAATTTTCAGTTCAGAAAACTCTCATCCGCGTGCAGTAACCGTACAGGAATAACAGCTCAAAAAGAAAAAATAAAAAAATAAAAAAACTGTTGACAAAAGTGGAAAACTGCGATAAAATAACACTCGTGCTTGTGAGACAGCACAACAACAGAAAAAAAAGAATATGCGCCTTTAGCTCAGTTGGTAGAGCAGTAGACTCTTAATCTATTTGTCCAGGGTTCGAGTCCCTGAAGGCGCACTGAAAGAAAAGGTTCGAGCATTTTCATAAGGAAGGTGTTCGGATTTTTTTTGTTTAATAGAGGATTTTTCGGGAATCTTAATAAACATTAAGGAGAAACTGAACAGTTTGTAAGGCGAAGATGGTACTCCTGTAAGAATTGTATCGTAGAATAAACATTGTTAATTTATTAATGATGTAGCGATGTTCAAAGGAGGAGTATCATGAGTGAGCAGATGTTTGCCCTGCTGGGGTTTGCAACCATCATTGCGATCATTGTGTTGTTATTAAGAAATGTGACCGTTCCGGCGATCGCATTTATCGGGGTATCCACAGTGACGGCGCTGATTCTGGTTCTTACTGGAACGTATTCAGTCAGCGAGATGGGAGATTTTGTTTCTGCCGGAGTGAAAGGTGTTCATTCTACCGCAGCACTTTTTATCTTTTCGGTATTGTTTTTTGGAATTATGTCCGACGCGGGAATGTTCGATGTCATCATCGGCGCCCTGTTAAAGAGAGTGGGCAATAATGTAGTCGGAGTCGCAATGATGACCTGCATTATTGCAATGATTGCTCATCTTGACGGAAGTGGCGCAGCAACCTTCCTGATTACGATTCCGGCAATGTTGCCGGTTTATAAGAAGCTGAAAATGCGTCCGACGACCCTGCTTCTGATCTGTGTCACCGCAATGGGTGTTATGAACCTGATGCCGTGGGGTGGTCCGACGATGCGTGCAGCATCTGTTCTGAGCATGGACTCCAACCTGCTTTGGATGCACATTCTGCCGATGCAGGCAGTCGGAATGGTGATTGCTCTGCTGACTGCATTCTTCTGGGGTACGGTTGAGAAGAAGCGCGGTGCAGGCGAGAACAGCACACTCGAAGTGGAGTATGGTGATCTGGAAGAGGCTGGAAGCGGTGCGACCAAGACCGATCTTGCAAGACCGAAGCTGTTTGCAGTGAATCTGATCTGGACTCTGCTGATTATTGTAGCCCTGATTCTGTTAAAGGTTCCGGCTTACTATATCTTCATGGTCGGCTGTGTGGTTGCTCTTCTTGTAAATTACCCGGGCGCGAAGTTACAGGGTAAGATCATCAAGTCCCATGCAGGTCCGGCACTCACGATGGCTTCCACGATTCTGGCAGCAGGTGTTTTCCTCGGTGTCATGGAGGAGAGTGAGATCATGAACCACATGGCAACGATTCTGGCAGCATTCATTCCGCAGTCTATGGGACGCTTCCTGCCGTTGATTGTTGGTGTTCTGTCCGTTCCGCTGACCCTGATGTTCTGTACGGATTCCTACTTCTACGGACTGCTTCCGGTACTCATCGGAGTTGGAAACCAGTTTGGTGTAGATCCGGTTCACACTGCAATCACAATGGTTGTGTGCAGAAACTGTGCAACTTTCATCAGCCCGGTTGTACCGGCTACCTTCCTCGGTGTTGGTCTTGCAGGAGTTGAGATCAAGGATCACATCAAGACGAGTTTCTTCTGGATCTGGGGTGTGAGCCTGATCTGCATGATTGCAGGTCTGGTCCTCGGAGTTTTGACGATTTAAGTAATGAGTTTTACCTTTTCCCCACACGGTTTGGAACCTTCCCCCCAATTTCCAGACCGTAACCATTTTCGATTTTCGACAAATATGATTTGATAACCGATATAGATAAACACATATAGCAAGAATTAAAGAATTACAGAGAAATAAAATAAGTGCTTGATCAGACATGCTTCTGCCTTTCCTCCCGCACAGGAAATGGCAGGGGCATGTTTTGATTTACCATCCTTTTTGCAAAATCTGTTACAGTTTGTGCAAAGCATGAGTAGTAGCCTTAATGTTTTTATAAGAATTTCGCACATTGAAAGCAAAAAGGGAATGTGATAAAATAGATGAGATTTGGTGCGTCCGCTTCGGAAGCGGAATTAAGAAATATGAAAATGATTTTATAATTGTGGCGGAAGATAGCGAACCGTCACGATTATGGATGATACATCATGGATAGATAAGATAATGGATCGTTGATAAGTCGGTAAGTTACTTAATAATTAGAAAATAAATTAAAAAATCTTAAAAGACTTAGAAGAATCAAGGAAGCGAGGGACTGTTTATATTTATGACAGGAAAATACAAGCGATATAAACGATGGATGAATGGAGCATGCCGGTTTGGAGCCGTATTTCTGACCGGAGCATTGTTGGCAGGATGTCAGGCAAATGGAAAATCTGCCGATGCGTCTGCTGAGACAGAGCTGATTTTGACGGACGAGACCCTGCCTCAGACGGCAGCGGATGAATCCGTGATGGCGCTTTCACCGGATGGACCGCTTCTGCCGTCGGTGGCAGGTGTGGATGCAGAGTATACCGATCCGATCCCGGATTATCTGCGTGTCGGAGAACAGCATCCGATTGTGGAAAAATTACAGCAGAGATTGATGGATTTAGGATTCATGGATAACGATGAGCCGACTGATTATTACGGCGAGGTGACGCAGAGTGCGATCAAGATCTATCAGCGTCAGAATCATCTGGCACAGGACGGTATCGTCGGACCGGATACGCTGGCAGCTGTGTTCTCACCGGACGCAAAATACTATGCTGCTCAGCCAGGAGATGTCGGTGATGATATCAGCCGGATTCAGAGCCGTCTGTACGAGCTTGGTTATCTGGCTCAGGCAGAGCAGGTTTCGGGAAACTTTGACGAGAGTACCGAGAATGCGGTAAAAAAGATGCAGAGTGTCAATGGTCTTGATCAGGATGGTAAAGTTGGACGAAAGACGATGAACCTTCTTTACAGCGATGAGGTAAAGCCGAACATGCTCTCCTATGGCGAGCAGAGTGAGGTGGTTCTCGCAGCGCAGAAGAGATTGAAGGAACTCGGATATCTGACAACCGATCCGGATGGTACATACGGATATGATACGACGGTTGCTGTAAAGCAGTTCCAGTCGAGAAACGATCAGATCGTGGATGGTTATCTTGGACCGTCAACGAGAGTTGCACTGAACAGTTCGACTGCCGTTCCGAACGCGCTGAGTATCGGAGACAGCGGTGACAATATCTCGAGAGTGCAGACACTCCTTAGCAAGCTGGGATATTTGAATTCCGGAAACGTGACGGGATATTATGGAGAGATGACGGAGGATGCAGTCAAGCTCTTCCAGAATACGAACGGACTGAGCCCGGATGGACAGGTCGGCATGCAGACGATGGCGAAGCTGACTTCGAGCGACGCGAGAAAGGCTCCGGCGAGAACTTCCGGTGGGAAGTCGAATTCCTCAAGTGGAAATAAGACTTCTGTCGCAAAGGGAAATTCCGGAAAAAAGGGAAGCAGTGGATCGGTCAATACCGGATCTGCGAGCGGAGGAGCAAGCGCTCTGATTTCAGTTGCAAGCTCGAAACTTGGAAGCCGTTATGTCTGGGGAGCAAAGGGACCGAACACATTTGACTGTTCCGGTTTCGTCTACTGGTGCTTAAATCAGGTCGGTGTCCGCCAGAGTTATATCACTTCCTCCGGTTGGAGAAGTGTGGGACGTTACACGAGAATCAGCAGTTTCTCAAATCTGAGAGCCGGTGATATCGTCGTTGTAAGCGGACATGTCGGAATCGTCGCAGGTGGCGGTACGGTAATCGATGCTTCTTCTGGTAATGGAAAGGTTGTCCATCGTTCTTTAAGCTCCTGGTGGGCAAAGAACTTCATCGTCGGATGGAGAATCTTTGGATAAAATAAAATCATCAAATAAATCATGAGATAAATAAAAATCGCCCGGACCGTATCAGGTCTGAGCGATTTTTTACAAAAAAGAATCGGTTCTTTTTTTATTTCTTTTTGTTTCTTTATCCTTTTCGGATTATTCTTTTTCTTTCTCTTTCTCCACAACAGGGAAACCGACACGGACTTTGAAGAGGTCGCCGTCGATGATGATCTCAAACGTGCCTTTCTGGAGCTTTGTCAGGCTCTTTGCGATTGAAAGACCGAGACCGCTTCCCTCGGTCGCACGAGAGACATCCCCGCGCACAAAACGCTCGGTCAGCTCATCCGCCTGAAAGTTCAGCGGATTTTCGGAGACGTTCTTAATCGTGAAGTAAACCATGTTGTCGACTTTGGCAATGTCCGTGTATACACGGCTGTGCTCCATCGCGTATTTGAATGTGTTGTTGTAGAGATTCTCGAGAACCCTCCACAGCCTGCGCCCGTCAGCGCGGATCAGAATCGATTCGTCCGGCAGGTTGGAGACAAGCTCAAGGTGGCGTGTTTCAAATTTCTCCTCAAATTCTCCGTTTGTCTGCCAGATCATCTCGACAAAATTGATTGTCGTCATGTCCAGCTTGAGGTTGCCGGAGCTTGCCTTGGAGACTTCGACAAGGTCTTCCGTTAGATTCTTTAAGCGCTGTGACTTCTGGTCCAGAATCTTTAAGTATTCCTGAACTTTCTCACCCGGCAGATTCTCACGCTTGAGCAGGTCAACGTAGCTGATAATCGAGGTCAGCGGGGTCTTGATGTCGTGGGAGACATTTGTGATCAGGTCGGTCTTCATCCTCTCGCTCTTGAGCTGTTCCTTGAGTGCCTGCTCGAGACCGGTTCCGATGCTGTTGATCATTTTTCCAAGACCGAGTTCTTTTCCTGAGAGTCCGTCAAGATCCATCTGGTACCCGGTGTCTCCGCTTGCGATCATTGAGATCGCGTCGGCAATCCGATCTTCCTGTGTTGAGGAGAGGTAGAGCCGGTGAAATGCGAGATAATCAACTGTGATCAGCCCTGCGATCAGAAGAATCGCTCCCGCCTTGGCGATCGGGTAGTTCCAGAAACGCAGGCAGACGCCAATCAGTCCGAGTCCTACGACCTGAACGGCAATAAATCCGCCGTAGAGACAGGCAAGGCGCTTGGAAAATGTTCCGTTTGTAAAGTAGGTCTGAATGTTCTGCGTGACATGATGGACGACGCTGTTTTCCCAGAGCTGTCGGCTCTTGTAACGGCGCAGAAGGCTGAATGCGCCGGTCATGCAACAGCCGTAGACAATCAGTGCCCGCACGATTCTTTCGGCATAATCCCACTCCGATTCGGTGACAAGCAGGTGAATCAGCCGGTAAATGATTTTCTCCCCGAGGAACAGGACAAACATTGTGCTGAGTGCCGTCATCGCGATACAGCTCTCTGTCGTGATCATGTCAAAGCCGTGAAGATATGGATTGATGCGTTCCTCTGTCTTGTAGCCGGAGACGAGAATCAGATAGTAGAGTGTCACGATGCAACCGAGAATTCCGATCAGCAGGGCAGTGAGTCCCTCCAAGAAGTGACTGCGAAGCAACTGGTAGTCGTTTGCCTGATCGGCATAGACATCCTCAGCGGAGTAGGTCGTGTCGACTCCCGCAATAATGTAATAGCTGTCTGCGTCATAGAAGTTGTTGTCTTCCATCGAGACTGTGATGTTCTGCGGGATCTCGCTCAAATTCGTCTCGATAAAAATCGAATCGCTCGTCAGATAGCAGTAGCGTCCGAGTTCTTTCATCTCATCGATCGTCATGTTGCCGGTATTGGAGAAAATCGCATCCGGCTCTGTCTGATCCTCATCCTGGTAGACGATTTTAAAGTAGAAATTCGATGGGTTCACGAGCATCCGATAGTGAACCGTGTAGTACTCGCTCAGACAGTTTAAAACCTCCCGGCACAGATCAAGGAGCGAGGTGTAGGCATCGCCCGGTTCCTTGAGAATTGCGTTCGGGTCGTAGGCTCTCCAGTTGACATACTGATCGCGTGCGGTCGAGGCATTGTCATAGATGAAGGTATCGTTGACGACCTCAAACTGTTCATTCAGGTAGAAGCCCTGACTCTTTGCGTATCGTAGAACCTCCTCGAGTGTGTAAATGACCTCCGGGGAGTCACCGCGCGAGACAGAAAACATCTGCTTCGACAGATCGAGACTTCCGTCAGACTCAAAGACATCGCGGTAGGCGGAGTATTTTAAAATGTGATCAATGTCGCTCTGAAATTGTTTCTGAAAGGCTTCTGAGTCCTCATAATGGTTGTCCGAAATCCATCCAATGCCTGCGCCGATCTGAGAGTGCAGATACATGATGCTGATGCCTGCGACCACAGTCAGCAGAAAGATAATGTGAAGGACAACGGCAAAATTCTTTTTGATTCTCATAGAACAATCTTTCCATCTCATCCGATTTTCAACACCGTCCCGTCCTTACTGTTTCTCAACCTTGTAGCCGACACCCCATACGACTTTCAGGTAACGCGGTTCACGCGGATTAATCTCGATTTTCTCACGGATATGACGGATATGTACGGCAACGGTGTTGTCAGCTCCGATCGCCTCCTCGTTCCAGATCTGCTCGTAGATCTCGTCGATTGAGAATACCTTTCCGGCATTCTTGACGAGAAGCAGAAGAATATTGTATTCAATCGGAGTCAGCTTGATCGGCTCCTCGTCGACCCAGACTTCCTTCGTGTCATCGTTGATCACAAGACCACCGCATTTGTAGACCTGATCGCTTGTCTGCTGGGCGAGGTTGCCAAGCTGGGTGTAACGGCGAAGCTGAGACTTGACGCGGGCGACAAGCTCAAGCGGATTGAACGGCTTTGAGAGATAGTCATCCGCGCCGATGTTCAGACCGAGAATCTTGTCGGTGTCCTCGGATTTTGCGGAGAGGATGATGATCGGGATACTGCTCGTCTCACGCACCTTGCGTGTCGTGCGGATTCCATCGAGACCCGGCATCATCACATCGATGATCATCAGATCAATGTGCTGTTTGTCGAGGATCTCGAGGGCTTCATAACCGTCGTAGGCTTTGACGACCTCAAAGCCCTCCCCGCTCAAATAAATATCTATCGCATCGACGATCTGTTTATCGTCATCACATACCAGAATTCTCTGCATAAAAGTTCCTCCAATCTGCAATTCCCTTTGTGGGATTCACAACCCCCTTTTAGGGGATTCACGAATCAGTATAACGCAAATTAAATTTTGTCGCAATCACGATTCACAAAAAAGAGTGTGCCGTGGTACATTCCCCATGAAACGAAAAAGGACGGGGGAAATCCCCCGCCCTTCGGTGAGAAAGCCTGCCAGGATCAGATCCCGGCGTGAGCCTTCAAAAGTTTCGGATCAGACATCAGGCAGGAAGTCTGCCATTTTGCGTCACCGAATGTGGCTTTATGAATAATCGCAGACGTTCAGCCAACGGTGAAGCAGTTCGGATTCCTCCGGACGTTTCTTGGTAAGCTGTGCAGCTGCTACCAGAGGTAACCACTGCTGTACATACCGGCGGTCCGTGCCTGTCTTTTCGCAGAACAGGTCCATGTACTTGTCAGCAATGCCCTGATCCTTCAGGCAGAACAGCAGGTAAGTTCTTGCTACATCGGCACTTGCGTTACCCTGGGTTGCATGAACCCAGTCGAGTACATACATCGTGCCGTCCTCTTTTACGAGGATGTTGTTTGGCTGGAAATCACCGTGGCACAGCTTGGTGTGCTTCGGCATGCTGTCCAGCCGGGTAAGAAGATCATAGCGGTTGACTGCGTTCAGTTCCTCCATCTCAGAGATCTGCCGTGTCATCTTGTCTTTCAACTTGTTCAGTAAAGGGCAGGTCTTGGAATGAATCAAGAGCTGTAAGTCAACCATTTGATTCAGGTATTCGTCCATCTTGTCCGGGTTCTCTTCCATCAACTGCTGAAGGGTCTTGCCCTCAACAAAATCTCTTGTGATGGACCAGCAACCGTTCTCGTCAACGGATACCGCCAGAGTAGCAGGAAGATTGATTCCCCCGATTTCCTCAACTCTGGCACTGATCAAAGCTTCGTTCAGAACTTCCGCTTTCGGGAATCCCTTACAGAATTCCTTAATCGCCTTGTCGCCATCGCGGTAAACACGTTTGGTTGCGTTACTGGATACTAATTCTTTTGCCATACGAAACTCTCCTTTCTCCACTCATGCACCCTCGGTCCATCCCCCACATTTGCTTCTGAGGAAAACACTCCCCTCTCAGGAGCGGGCAGAGAGAGTCCGAGCGTACACGTTACCGTCTTGGTAATTATTCAATCAGCCGATATCATTTTACTACAAACCGTTTAGAATGTCATCTACTTTTTGACAATTTTTTAACAAAATTATAGACCTGAAAAAAGTTACCCGTCAGGTAATATCAGAAAATATTCGCTGTTGTTTAGGTAAAACGTAAAATAGCAGTTCCATATGCCGGGAGCGGAAGTGCTACGGAGTATGGCTGACCGTCGCACTCTTTTTTCTGTGCGCGCAGAACCGGAGGTTTCTGCGGGGATTTGTACATGCCGTGTTCACTGTCGAGCAAAAGCGTGTAGTTGCCACGTTTTGGGACACCAACGCGGTAATCCGGGCGTGCTACCGGAGTGAAGTTGCAGACGAAGAGGAGACTCTTTTTGTGGTCACGGCTGTAACGCACGAAGCTGAAAATGCTTCGATCACCGTCGTTTGCATTCATCCACTGGAAGCCGTCCCAGTCGTCATCTGCCTCGGAGAGAGACGGATATTTTTGATAAATATGTAACAAATCCTTGACGTAGTTCTGGAGGTCTTTGTGGAGTGGATCTTCTGTCTCTTCCCAGTTTAAGCTGACCTTTTCATCCCACTCGTGGAGCTGACCGAAGTCCTGACCCATGAACAGAAGTTTTTTGCCCGGGTGTCCGATCATGAAGGTGTAACCGGCTTTGAGGTTCTTGAACTTATCCTCAAGAGATCCCGGCATCTTGTTGATCATCGAGCATTTCAGGTGGACAACCTCATCGTGGGAGAGTACCAGAATGAAGTTCTCGCTGTTGAAGTAGGTCAGACCAAACGTCATCTTGTTGTGGTTGAATTTGCGGAAGTACGGGTCGAGTTTCATGTACTCGAGGAAGTCGTGCATCCATCCCATATTCCACTTGAATGTGAAGCCGAGACCGCCGATCTTCGGATCATGGGTTACGAGTGGCCATGCGGTAGACTCCTCCGCAATCACCATTGCGCCGTGCTCTCTGCGGTCGATGATGCTGTTTAAGTGACGGAAGAATTCGATTGCGTCGAGGTTCTGGTTGCCACCGTACTCGTTCGGAACCCACTGTCCATCCTGACGACCGTAGTCAAGATAGAGCATCGATGCAACGGCATCAACGCGCAGACCATCGACATGATACTCGTGGAGCCAGTAGAGTGCATTCGCGATCAGGAAGTTGGAAACCTCATGACAGCCGTAATTGAAGACTTTTGTGCCCCAGTCCGGGTGTTCGCCCTTTCTCGGATCTGCATATTCATACAGAGCCTGACCGTCAAAATCAGCAAGTCCGTGGGCATCTTTCGGGAAGTGAGCCGGAACCCAGTCGAGGATGACGCCAATTCCCTTCTTGTGCAGATAGTTGACGAAGTACATGAAGTCTTCCGGTTTTCCGTAGCGGGAGGTCGGAGCGTAGTAGCCGGTGACCTGATAACCCCAGGAGCCGTCAAACGGGTGCTCGGCGATTCCCATCAGCTCGACATGGGTGTAGCCCATCTCGTGAACGTAGGCCGCAAGTTCCTCTGCCATTTCGCGGTAAGTGTAAAAGCCCTCTTTTTCTTCGCGGTCTTTACGCTTCCAGGAACCGATATGTACCTCATAGATACTGATCGGCTGTTCACGCGGATTGGCTTCTTTTCTGTGTTCCATCCAGGTATCGTCATTCCACTTGAATGACGGATCTGCGGTAATTGAGGCGGTTCCTGGACGATACTCTGCGTATTGAGCAAACGGGTCTGCCTTGAACAGGAGCTTGCCGGTGCTTGTCGTGATCGTAAATTTATAAAGTTCGCCTGTGCCGAGTCCCGGAACGAAGGTTTCATAAATGCCGGAAGTCTCAAGCACTTCCATTGGGTTTGCATCCGGGTCCCAGTTGTTGAAGTCACCGACGACACTGACCTGAACGGCGTGAGGTGCCCAGACTGCAAAGTACATGCCTTTCTTTCCATTCACTGTGGCGGGATGAGCGCCCATTTTCTTATAAATTTCGTAGTGGGTGCCCTCGCCGAACAGATAGCGGTCCCCTTCTGTGATGATACCGATACCTGCCTGTTTTTTCTTATTTTTGACAGCTTTGACAGCCATAGCCTATTCCTCCGTGATCTTCAGGACAACACCACTGTTGCCTGGTAATGTGAGATTGAGTCTTCCGTTCGTAATCGGGATGATGGTTCCATCCATCAGATTTTTTGCTTCGGATGCGTGAATCGGAACCGGGACAGACAGATTCGCAGGAGCATCGTCGCTGTTGCCGGCAGTGATTGCGATCGAGTGATCTGCCTTGCGCGCAAATGCATACTGGCGGTTTGTCAGAAGGAGTTCCTGATAAACACCATTGTGAAATTCCGGCTCTCTGCCGTGGATTTCTCCGAGTTTTTCGATATATTTTGTGAGTTCGCATTCCAGTTTGTCGCCTTCTGCCATCGAGATGCAGGGGCGAAGTTCGGTGTCACTGTTTGGGGTTCGCATTCCCTCAATTCCCCATTCGCCACCGTAGTAGACGGATGGGATGCCCGGAAGTGTGTAGAGAAGCAGGTAGGCGAGCGGGAGATGGGTCTTCTTTTTCAGCTTGCTCGCAATTCGGTTCTCATCGTGATTGTCCAAAAACGTGTAGAGCTTTCTTCCGATTGCCTCGAGACGGCGGACGTTGTGCGCAATCTCAAAGAAGTTGTGATCGTTGAGTCCGGAATAAAGGCTCTTGTGAAGCTCGTAGTTTGTGACAGAGTGGAGCATTCCGTCGTTGACCCAGCGCGCATAATCGCCGTGGATGACCTCGCCCATCAGCCAGAAATCTTCCTTCATCGGGCTGGTCTGCTCGCGCATCTCGTGCATAAACTGGAAGTCCAGGACATTTGCACAGTCGAGGCGGATGCCGTCGATGTCAAACGTGTCGATCCAGTAACAGATCACGTCAAAAAGATACTGTTTGACCTCCGGATTCTGGAGATTCAGGCACGGAAGCTCAAAATGACCCTGCCATGCGTCGTATCCGAATCCATCCCCATATGGAGAACTCCATCCGAAGTTCACGTTTCGATACCAGCCACAGTATCGGGAGCCTTCACGATTTTTTTGAATATCCTGAAAAGCAAAAAATTCTCTTCCGGTATGGTTGAAGACACCGTCAACAACAACGCGGATACCCGCTTCGTGGCAGAGTTTCACAAAACGGAGGAAATCGTCGTTGTCGCCGAGACGGCGGTCAACAAGGCGGAAGTCGCGGGTGTCATACCCATGAGAAGAGGACTCAAAGAGCGGTCCTATGTAAAGAGCGGTGAAGCCCAGCTTTTTCATGTGAGGAATCCAGAGTTCCAGCTCCTCAAAGCGGTGAGTCACGCCCTCCTCGTGGTTCTCACGAGGTGCGCCGGTCATTCCCAGCGGATACATGTGATAAAATACAGCTTTTTCATACCAAGTGCTCATACTTGCAAGTCCTCCTGATGTGGATCATATAGTCGAAGCCCCGAAGTCCGCTAAAAATCTCTTCTGAAAAGTCTTTAAAAGTCCTTTTAAGGTATTAAAAAATCCAGATTTTCTGGGATTTTCGTCTTATTTTTTTAGGACTCTTCAAGGAATTTGAAGCGACGGAGCAAGAACTGATAGCGCAGTTGAGCTGCGTTCAGTTCATAAATATAACAGTCAATCAGCGACGGATCGGTTGCCTGATCAAAATGATTTCGCGCAGATTCCATGGAGGTCCGTGTCTGATCAATCTCTGCTTTCAGCCTCCGGCTTTCCAAGGAAAGCAGGTCACTCTGAAATTTTCTGAAAAAAGCTCCTGAACTCATGTTTTCATCTCCTTCTTTTGTCTCAGTATTTTCCGAAAATGGAAATTTATACAGGAGATGGACTAAAATCGTTACAGTTTGTGCAAGACAGGGACTGAATACAGGGACTGTAACATAAAATTATCAGGTATTATTGGCGGTCGCGAAAAGTTTCCTCCACGAGATTGCCAAGTTGCATGAGTTTGCGGGTACCGGCGATCAGCGAAAGACGGTAAAAATTTGAAGTGCCGGAGCGCTTCACCTGCACAAGCCCGGAATCCTTTAAAATTTTCAGGTGATGGGAGACTGCCGGACGAGAAAGGCTGGTCTGCCGTGTGATTTCGTTGACGTTGAGCCCTTCTGTCCGTCCGTTCTGATCTGCCCGGCTCAGCGTCTCAATAATCCCCAGACGCACTTCATCTCCAAGGGCGATGAAGAGGGGCATACAGCAGTGAAACTGAGATTCCAGCTCTTTGCCGTTAGTCATAAAATCCTCCTTTGGTTTAAAAAATTAAACTAAAACCATTCTATCACGATTTATGGGCAACGTCAACTAAAAAAAGGCGCATATATCTGGTTGCTTTGGTCAAAATATATAAAAATAGTCGGAAATTTGGAAGAAATGTCAATTTTGAAAAAGGGGATTGACAGTTTGGGGATGGGTGTGCCATAATGAGACAACAATCACCACCTGTTCCGGGTGGAAGATTTTCTATCTTTTGTTTCCGGCATCCGCTGTCTATGGATGTGTCAGGAACATTCAGCCGAATCGGCAAAATTTCAGTATTTTATTTTTAAAATTTTTCAAATTGTTTTATTCCTTTAAACCTTTGTGCTTTTGAGTTTTGCGTTTGGGTGTTTCGGAAAATTTAGGGGAAACAGAATTTTTTCAGTTGAGAATGTCAATCTGGGAAGAAAGGAGGAGCTTTGTTGGAGTGGCGGACGGCGATCAGTCTTTTTGTGATTGCAGTGGGAGCCGGATGGACAGATCTGTGGACGGGAAAGGTCAAAAATAAGTGGATTCTTCTCGGTGTGATTCTGGGAGTTGTGTTGAGAAGGGAGGAATTCTTTCCAGGAGCTGTGTTGTTTGGTATGGCGGGCTTTCTGCTGTTTCGTTTTCGGATGATGGGAGCAGGAGACGGAAAACTTACGTCTTTGATCGGCGGGTATCTTGGGATCTGGCAGGGATGTTTGGCGATTGGACTTGGATTTTTGATTGCGTGTCTTTGGTCAATCTGGAAGATCGCAAGGGCGGGACCGGTGAAATCTGGTTTGGAAGAGCGTTTTTTTCGCCTGTTTCGATACGTTCAGACCGTGAGGCGGACGGGGCAGATTGAACCCTATGTCCGGTTTGAACAAATGACGGATCAAGAGAAGATTCCTCTCGGTGCATGTCTGGCAATGGGCGTTTTTATCTATGAGATATTTGTTTTTCTGGGTAGCCAGATGAAATGAAGGTGGCGAGTAAATGGGGAGGTGCGAATGAACAAGAAAATCTTAGCGGTCTACGATGTAGATCCATTTTATGCGGAGCGTTTTTCCGAGTTTATCAACCAGAAGGAATCGACTCCGTTTATGGCGATCGCATTTACAAGCCTTGCGCGCTTAAAAGCGTTTGCGCAGAGACAGCAGATTGAAATTCTGCTTGCGGGAGATGAGGTCGCAGATCAGGAACTTGAGGATCTCGGCGTTCATCAGGTTGTGAGACTCTCGGAGGTTACGATGGTGAAGACGGGAGCTCCGGCAGTCTATAAGTATCAGGCATCAGACAGTATTTTGAGAGAGGTTATGGCGTGTTACCAGACCGGAGAACGGGAAGAGCAGATGACAGCCATGGGAACGAGAAGTCGGGTGATCGGGGTGTATTCTCCGATCGGACGATGCGGAAAGACCGGATTTGCCGTCACACTCGGTCAGGTGCTTGCAAAGGACAGTAAGGTACTGTTTTTGAGTCTGGAGGAGTTTTCTGGTTTTTCTCAGATGATGGGGACGCAGTATTCCGGAAGTTTTTCGGATCTCGTCTATTACAGTCGTCAGGGAGAATTTGATCGGATGAGACTTGGGAGTGTGATCTATGACTATGGGGGACTTGACTATGTACCGCCGGTTGCCTATGCGGAGGATCTCGCGCAGATGGAGGGCGCGGAGGTGGCCGGTCTGATCGAGAAGATCGCGAGAGAGTGTGGGTATGATGTATTGATTGTGGATGTCGGTCATTTTCTGAGAAATGTGGAGGCAGTTCTTGCAGTTAGTGATGTCGTGTATGCACCGATCCGCAAGGATATCGTGTCGGAGACGAAGATTCAGGACTGGAGACAGTATCTTGAGGATTCAGGGCGAATGAATCTATCGGGGAAGATTCGGATTTTGAGACTTCCGATGCCTGCGGATTGCGTGTCTGCCGGAGAGTATTTTGAACAGTTGCTCTGGGGACCGGTCGGAGACTTTGTGAGGGAGATGACAGGAAGGGCGGAAAAAGGAATGAGAGATTGATTGAAAGTGGAAGGTCAGAAGGGGAGAATACAGGAAACACTAGGATAGAAAGTGATTTGAAAGGGAAATGTGTTGAGAATGTGTTGGGAAGAGGAAGGAATAAGGAATGAGCATGGGTGGGAGGTGGTAACGAGGGCAGGGAATGAAAATGCGTGAAAAGAATTCGGATGATTGGAGTGAAAAGGAGGGAAACAGTCAGAATCGAATGGAAAAAGAGAGTCGAGATGAAAAGCGGGAACGCTTAGAGCAGATCAAGGAAAGGATTCGGATTCAATTGAGGGATCGAAGCCAGGTGGATGACGATGTTCTCTACGCGTGTATTGAGGAAGCTGTGGAGGAGGAGGCGAGAGCGCGCTATCTTCCACTGGCGGGAAGGCTCGAACTCAGAAATCGCCTTGTGAATGCATTTCGGAGGCTTGATATCTTGCAGGAACTCGTGGATAACCCGGAGATCACAGAGATCATGATCAATGGAAAGGATCAGATTTTTGTGGAACAGCATGGTCGGATTTCGAGATGGGAGGAGGGATTTGACAGCAATCAACAGCTTGAGGATATGATTCAGCAGATTGTGAGCAGAATCAACCGCGCTGTCAACGTGGCAAATCCGATTGCGGATGCGAGACTCCCGGATGGTTCCCGTGTCCACATCGTGCTTCCACCGATTGCGCTTGACGGTCCTGTTGTGACGATCCGAAAATTCCCGGAACCGATCACTGTACAACGCTTACTGGAACTGGGCTCTCTGAGCGAGGAAGCTGTCGAATTTCTGAAAAAACTTGTGTGCGCGGGTTACAACATCTTTATCTGCGGGGGAACCGGATCGGGTAAGACTTCGTTTCTCAATGCGATGTCTGCGTTTATCCCGGAGACGGATCGAATTGTGACGATCGAGGACTCGGCGGAGCTGCAGATTCGTCAGGTGCCGAATCTTGTGCGCCTTGAGACGAGAAATGCAAATGCGGAGGGAGAGGGAGCAATTGAGATCAGCGATCTGATTCGGGCATCACTCCGAATGCGTCCGGATCGAATTATTGTCGGAGAGGTCAGAGGAAAAGAATGTCTCGACATGCTTCAGGCGCTCAATACAGGTCATGCGGGGAGTCTGTCGACCGGTCACGGGAACAGTCCGAAAGATATGCTTTCGCGACTCGAGACGATGACCTTGATGGCGGGAGAGCTTCCTCTGATGGCGGTGAGAAGCCAGATCGCCTCAGCTCTTGATATTATGGTACATCTCGGGCGACTTCGGGACAAGAGCAGGAAAGTTCTCGAGATTGTCGAGGTGGGGGATTTTGAGAACGGAGAGATTCAGTTGAATCCGCTGTTTCGATTTGAGGAGGAATCGGATGAGGATCAGAAGAAGAGGGATGAAGGACGGCGAAGAGAAAAAGTCAAAGGAAGTCTTGTCAAAGTCGGCAGTCTCCGCTCCGTCGAGAAACTCCGTCAGGCAGGTTATCCAGTATGAGCATTACCGGCTATCGATGAAAGAGTGTCTGATGGCACTTGCGAAGGGCATTGGGATGTGTGCATTGGTTGCATGGACATTTTATCGGAGTCTGATTGCGTTTTTGATCCTTCTTCCGGCAGGGCTCTGTTATCCGTTTTATGAGAGCAGGCGTTTAAAAGAAAAGAGAATTTTGACACTGGCTTCTCAGTTTAAGGAGAGCATGGTGATTCTTGCTTCTGCGTTGAGTGCCGGTTATTCGATTGAGAATGCGCTCAGAGTCAGTCAGGAGGAGCTTGTGACGCTCTATGGAGCGGAGGGGATGATTACGAGAGAGTTTTCGTGTATGAATGATCAGATCCGGATGAACCGTTCGGTGGAGCAGGTGTTGGAAGATTTTGCACAGAGAAGTGGGATTGAGGATATTCGGAATTTCTCGGAGGTATTTTCTGTCGCCAAACGGAGCGGAGGAGATCTAAGTGGAATCATGCGCCACACCGCAGAGATGATCCGGGACAAGATGCAGGTAAAGGAGGAGATCCAGACGATGACGGCATCGAGAAAATTTGAACAGAGGATTATGAATCTGATTCCGTTCTTTATTGTATTTTATGTGGATGGGGCATCGCCAGGATTTTTTAAGCAGATGTATCAGACGATGATGGGAAGAGTGCTGATGAGTGGGTGTTTGATTGTCTATCTGATTTCTGTGTGGATGGCGAAACGAATTCTCGAGATTGAGGTTTAAGACCTGAAATTTGAGGGTTCGAGGGTTTTGAGAGCACATTATGTGGAAACGGGGGAGGCGAATGGGGTTAAAGAAAGAACAAGAACGTTGGATTCTTCCGGGACTCTGTGTAGTCGGGAGCCTTCTGCTCTATGTGGGTCTTACTTTTTTCTTGAAGGGGGAGAGTGAGATTGTCGGAAATCGTTTGGAGCGAGGCGGGTATGGGGATGGAAGCTCTGTCTATGAAGTTGAGGTTGATGGTCTTTTGGAAGAACCCGTTGATCTGACTGTGGAAGTTGAACCGCGGATTTACACGGAGCAGGAGGCGGAGCGGGTATTTGAGGAGATCATGGAGGGAATGGAGGAGAAGATTCGCGGAAAGAATCCTTCTCTGATGGAAGTTAGGGAGGATTTGAAACTGCCGTCCCACTGGGAGGATTCCGGGGTTCGTCTTCTGTGGTATTCGGAGAATCCGGAGTGGATCAGTGCGGCAGGTAAGATTGAAAAAACGGTGGAGGAACCGCAGAACGTTCAGCTTCAGGTGCATATGAGTGCCGGAAAGTATCAGGCAGAATATCTGATATTTCTTCGTCTTATGCCAGCGATCCAGACGGATGAGGAAGCCCTCAGATCGGGATTAATCAAGGAAATTGCAAATCGGGAAGAGAGTGATCGGAGTGAACCGTGGATGGAGCTTCCTGAAATTTATGAGGGAAGAAAATTAACTTATCGGAAGAAAGAGGAAAATCTGTATGCAGTGATTCCGATTCTTGGAGTGGTGATGGCTGTCTTGCTTTTGAGTCAGGAGGGCGCGGAACAGAAGAAAAAAGAAAAACTTCGGGAAAAAGAACTGCTGATGGATTATGCGGAACTCGTGTCAAAGCTGATGGTTTTAATCGGTGCCGGACTAACGGTGAGAAGTGCGTGGGAGCGCATGGTCAGGGATTATGAGTCAGCTCTTGACGGAAAGCGGATCAAACGCCGGGTCGCCTATGAGGAGATGCGCCAGACTTCTTTTGAGCTTGCAAATGGAATTGCGGAGTCTGTTGCATTTCGGGAATTCGGTCGCAGGTGTGGGGTACAGCAGTATCTGAAGCTCAGCAGTCTTTTAGAACAGAATCGTCGCTCGGGCATGAAAAACCTGAGAGCAATTCTTACGGCAGAGATGGAGGATGCATTTGAGGCGCGCAAGAATCTGGCGAGGACAATGGGAGAAGAGGCGGGAACAAAACTGCTCGCACCACTGTTTATGATGCTTGGCATTGTGATGGTGATGATTATGGTGCCGGCAATGATGTCGATGGGATAGTAAATAGTAGGGAACGGAATTTGGAGTGGAGTTATTGCGAGGCATGAAAAAGCATGTGGTTTGGAATGTGATTTACAGAAATCAGATTGCAGTACATGAGTAGAAATTTCCCGAACTGTAACGAAATGAGAAAGGAGAAAAAGATGAGAAACGAGTTTGTTGAATTTATGCGTCAGGAAGACGGTGTTGGCGTGATCGAGGTGGTTTTGATTCTGGTGGTGCTGATTGGACTTGTAATCATCTTCAAGGAGCAGATCACCAAATTGTTAAACAATATTTTCAAGGAGATTGAGAAACAGTCGAAGGAAGTATACTGATGCAAAAACAAAAAAATGTGGGTGCTCAGGTCACAGTATTTCTCAGTCTGGTGATGATGTGTCTGTTCGCTTTCTTCTGCGTTCTATTGGAATCGGCGCGGACAGCTGGGGCGAGATGGTACCTGCGGACAGCCGTCTCTTCTGCAATGGATTCGGTCTTTGCACAATATCACAGGGAAGTTTGGGATTCCTATCGCCTTTTCTTTGCAGAGTATGATGTGCCGGAGAAGATGGAGGCAGATTTTGCCTCCTATCTTCAACCGTATCTTGAGGCGAAAAACTGGTATCCGATGGAGCTGGCATCTGTGACAGCGGAAAATCAGCTTTTTGCAGTGGATGATGATGCAGTCTATTTTGAAAAAGAGATTCTGGACTACATGAAATTTGGCTTCTGGAGAAGTGAATTTCAGGCAGAAGAGGCGAAAGACATCATCGAGAGAGGAAGGGATGCGGTGGCAGTCAAAGATACTGCCACCCTTTACCGGAAACATGCGAAGCAGGCACTCAAATTGGAAAAAGTACTTGAAGAGATCAGCGAGAATCTCAACTGTCAGGAAGAGTGGAAAAGAGAAGGTCTTTCCTGTCTGCAAGACTATGATGGATCGGGATTTCGAGAGCAGGCAAGGTCGTTGATCAAGGAGCTTGAGAAAATGCCCGGTCTCGTGGAGAAATACCGAAAGCAGGCGGACAAGCTCGCGGAGGATCTTGCAGAGACTCGAAAAAAAGTTGAAGCAAAATCCGATGAGATGAGTGCAGAGAGCATGGAATTGATGATGGAGGAAATCCGAGAATATGAGGATTATGTCTCGGAAGACGGAGTTCGTCGGAGGGAAATCGAGGCACTCGAGGAAAAGTCGAGAGAGCAGATCGCGTTCGTGGAAGAAGTCATCGAAGAATCTCTGGAGGTTGAGCAAGAGATCGATGACTGGGAGAGCGATGATGAGGATGATGACGGACCAGATCTTGAGGAATTATGGAGTCCGGTGGAACGCCATTTTCGGAGACTGGAAATTCCGAGACTTTCTTTTTCCTATGGCGTAAAAGATAAAGAAAAGGAGAATCTGCTTGAAAAAGTTGAGGAGCTCTTTCGGGATGGAGTGCTCACTCTGTTGATTCCGGGGGACCGAAAGCTGTCTGAAAAAACGGTAGATTTGAGTGAGGTACCATCCGCAGAGCATGGGGAGAGCAATCGAAACGTCGGAATCGCGTCGCATTTTATAGTCAACCAATATGATGGCATATTCTTTAAAAATTTTTGCACCGGGCAAAAGAAAAATCAGTCAGATGGAGAGAACAGAGAGATTCAGGCAGTTCAGATTCAGGCAGTTCAGATTCAGCAGGGTCAGGCATCTGGAATAGAGGGTGTAGAAGTAAAATCAGGCAGAAAGGTTTCTTTAGATAAGGATTCGCAGGGAGATTCTAAGGACAGTGAGGAAAACAAAGATCCTGATGGGGATACCGATTCAGAGGAGACTATGGGAAATGCAAATGCTCATCCGACCGCTTTGGATTACGAAGTCGAATATCTGATTGCTGGAAAAGATTCTGATAAAGCAAACCTGATGGGAGCGCTGGAACGTCTTCTTGCGGTGCGAGAGGGACTGAATTTGCTTCATATTCTCTCAGATTCTCAGAAGCGTTCTGAGGCGAGAAAGTTGGCGATGGAGATTACCGGACTGGCGAGCGCTTCCCCGCTGATTCTTGTGACAACATTTCTTGTCATGTCTGTCTGGGCGCTCGGAGAATCTCTGATGGATATTCGGGGACTATTAGCGGGAAAAAAGACTCCGATCTGGAAGAAAAAAGAAGACTGGAAATTGGAGCTCTCCGCCCTGCTCTCAATCGGAGAAAATAAAAAGGTTGAAGATGGCGGTGGAAAGCGGGGACTTTCCTACCTGTCATGGCTAAAAATCTTGTTACTTCTCGGAAATGGCGTAACACAGGAATATCGGATGATGGATTTGATAGAAAAAAATATCCAACTTGGCCAAAGTGAATTTCATATGAGAGATTGTCTATATCAGAGTGAGATTTGGACGACGGTGGAAGCCAAAAGAGTGTTCTTTTCACTGGGATTTGTGGAGCGTCAGACCGGAGGGGGAGATCCAGTCTATCAGATGGAACTTCTGACAGAGCGAGCATATTAAGCCGATGCTTACAAAGACTAAAGAAATAGTTAGATGGTTGATAAAGATGAATGGAGGCGGAGTGGCATGCCTTTTTCCATGGCAGTTTTTTCTTATATCAAAAAAATAAAAATCGTGACTCTCCAAGTACGAATCCTGATTATGAAAAAAAGATTGTGTTTATATTTAAAGTGTCGTGAGAAAAAGGTATGCCGGTCCGTCTCCGCATCTATGACGCTTGAGGCATCACTGGCGTTAAGTCTCTTTGTATTTGCATCTGTAAGTTTGATTCTGCCGATGAAGATCATGACAACTCAGAGAAGGATTCAGGCAGGATTGGAATCTGCATGTGAGGATCTCAGTAAATACGGTTATCTGGCAGATGCAATTTTTAAAGAAATGGCAGATCTTATTCCGGGCGCAGACGAGTCGGATCTGGAATTTGGAAAGAAAATTTTGGAGACAACGGCAGTGATTGCGTATGGGAAGACAGTCGCAATGTCAAAAGTGGATACCGAGCAAATCCGGTCCGTGTCGATGATTCATTCTGCTGTCATAGAAAATGGAGAGATTGTGGATCTTGTGATGGAATACGAGATTCAGATGCCGTTTCCGGTTTTGGGATTAAAAAGCATTTCGACGACTGCGAGAAGCAGACGGCGCATGTGGACGGGAAGGAGCGGATTATCCTCCTTAAGCGGAGGCGAGGAGAGCAAGGAAGAAGATCCGATTGTATATGTCGGAAAGGCAAGCACGCGTTACCACTTAAGCCGGGAGTGCCACTACCTTTCAAGTAAACTGACGGCTGTCCCATTTGAAGTGATCGGAGAAAAGCGAAATACGAATGGAGGAAAATATTACCCGTGTGCAGTTTGTGGATCAGGGGCATCCACAGGAAGCAGTGTTTATATTGCATCGAGTGGGAGCAGTTACCACACGACAAGGAGATGTCGATCGTTGATTGCATATGTGAGGGCAGTGCATTTATCGGAGGTAAAGCATCTGGGAGCATGTTCTTACTGTGGAAACAGGTAGTGGAGAAATGTGTAGGATAAGGAGGAATTTCGTGATAGGTATAGGAATTTTTGCAGGCTTTCTTACCTTTTCTGCGATTCAGGATTTGCGAAAAAAGAGAGTTGCGGTATGGATATATATGCTTTTTGGAGGATTGGCATTATTGTGGGCGGGATGCCGGATTGTGAGAGCACGGGAAACGTATGTAATTTTGGATCATTTAGCCTCTATTTTGATTGGAATCGTGATTCTGCTTGCGGGAATATGGTCGGACGGTGCAGTTGGTTCGGGAGATGGATGGTTTTTCTGTGTGACAGGGGTGATTCTCGGATTTTGGGAGAATGTGATGTTGCTCTTATACGGAACTCTGCTCTGTGGACTTTTTTCATTGGGATATTTTTTCTGGGGAAAGATTCATCAAAGGGAGGGTGTGGGAAAGACGATGATTCCCTTTCTTCCATTTGTGGCAATTCCAGGGATCTGGCTGATTGTTGAGAGAATATCGTGAATATTTCAATAATTCAAGAGAATCAACCTGTCAACTCCCACATCGAAAGGAAGATCAGAATTGAAAGAAAATTCTTTTATAACTTGAAAGTCGGTGTAAATGAAAAATGAATATCAGAATCGAAAAAGAAAAGATCAGAGATACGAAGAAAAAGAAGGTTGCGAAAGCAAAAACGGAGAGAAGAAACGAAGAAAAAGGGAAAACATATGCAGAGCGGATGAGCAGATGGCATCATGATTTGCCAGCATCCTACACTGTGGAGACTGCCGGAGTGATGGCAGTTGTCCTGTTCACGATTATGATTTTGATGGGGCAGGCGCTTAGGCTCAGCGGGGAGACAAGGGGAATGTTTCAACTTCATGAACAGGTCGAGAGAGTTCGCCATGAACCGGAACATAAGGAAGATAGAACGATCTCAATTCAATCAGGTGGAAATGGATGGAATCTCGAGATCACTGCTCCAGTGTTTCGCCCGGAGAATTTTTTGAGATTATGGAGTCTTGCGCAGGATGTGCAGTCTGGTAAGTAAAGGATTTTGTTTATGAAAATCAGTTATCGAAGAGAGATGAAACATAATTATCTGATTCTGGATTCGGAAGATCTTGAATGGGATGGGTATGAATGTCGGATGCTTGTAGCAAATTCCATTGAAGGGATTTTGCGGTTTCAGCTTCGTCAGATCGATGAGAAGATTTACTTTTATTATGAGATTACGTCGAAACAGCCGTTGGCAAGGGTCTTAGAGGGAAGAACGATCCGAGTCGGGGAACTGCGCAGTTTTATTATTGGGATTGCGCAGATTGTTGATCGAATGGAAAAGTATCTTTTGAAAGAGAGTTCAGTGATGTTGACTCCGGAATATCTCTACATAGAACCGGAAAATTTTCGTGTCTGGTTCTGTCTCATTCCGGGAATTCAGCGTAACTTCCCGGAAGATTATTCTAAACTTCTGGAATATCTGCTTGGAAAAGTCGATCATCAGGATAAGGATAGTGTTGTTTTGGCGTATGCGCTCTATCAGGAGACGCGAAAGGCAGATTATGGAATGAATGATATTCTCCGGATTTTGCAGACTTTTGGATATGGAAAATCGATGGGAAAGAGTGGCTTTGTGCGCCAAGAGCGCTCAAGTCCGGAGCAGGGGACAAGCTCTCGGGGCTGGGATAGAGGTCTGATTTTGGAGGATGAATCTGAGAATGGAGAGTGGGTGGACTGCCGATCAAATGATGGCATGAATGAGGAAGCGGGCGAGAGACAACAGCGATTTATTTTTGAAGATGCAGAACGGAAAAACAAGGGTGAAAATAATCAGGATACCATTGATTCGTCTGAATGGAGAAATGGGGAGCAGAGCGGAAAGCGAATCGGAAGAAAAGAAAAAAGAGAGGCAAGGCGGGAAAGAAAACGGAGAAAAAAAGAAGAAAAGCAGAGAAAAAAGGAGATGAGACGGGAGAAAACTGAGGAGAGCGGGCAAAAGAAGAGACTGTGGGTGCGATTTAGGCGTTGGTGGAGGCGATTGTGGGGACGAGAGAAAGGAGTGCCAGATGATGATGAGTCAGTCTTAGAAAGCCAGTATCAGAGGGGAACGGAAGGACGATTTGCAGAGGGAGAATTTGCGGGTGAAGAGATTTTTCAGGATCAAGGATCTACTGGAGATTTGAATGTTAGAGGAGATGCATGGGGCGCGCAGAATGGTAATTCCTGGGAGAACATGTTTGCTCCGGAGGAGGACGGACTGATTGGAACAATAGAAGCTTCAAAATCATCCTCCAAGATAGATCAGGGAGAGATGGACTGGTCAAAGTGTTCATTCTCAAATGTTGAACAGGATACGCTGGTGCTTGGAGAGTTAAATTTTAATCTTGCACAATCAAAAGAAAATCATCGTTTGCTTGCATTAGACCCAGGCTTGCCGGACATCGAACTTCGATATTATCCGTTTGTCATCGGGAAACAGGAAAATCTGGTGGACTTTGTGCTTGAGCGGGATGTGGTGAGTAGGCTTCATATGAAGATTGATCTGGTCGATTCGGAATATACCATTGAGGATCTGAATTCTACGAATGGGACATTTGTCGCCGGAAAAATGCTTGAGGCAAATGAGACTGTTACGATTCGAGAGGGCGATGAGGTCAAGATTGCAGATTGTCGATACCGGTTTGTCCTATGATCAGAATCACTGCGTTTTTTCGTTTCACTGTGGTTAGTGCAAAAAAGCACCACTGGCGATTTGTCCCTTCGTTGAGCAGATAACTCAGAAGAGGATTGTCTCCCTTCTCTTGAAAAATCTTGTGATTTTCCACCTTATAGAGAAAGGGAGACATCGACTCTGGATTATCCCAGACAACCATTGCAACTGTTGCAACCGGAATTTGATCCGAATACCTGCTCCAACAGTTTCTTTCCACTTGGGGTTGCGGCAAGTCCACCTTCAGCCGTCTCTTTGAGTGTGGAGGACATTGCATCGCCGACCTTTTTCATTGCCCAGATGACTTCATCGGCTGGAATTGCGCTCTCGATGCCAGCGAGGGCAAGTTCGGCAGCAACGAAGGCTCCGGCAACACCGGAAGCGTTGCGCTTGATACACGGGATCTCTACGAGACCGGCAACCGGATCACAGACGAGACCAAGAATGTTTTTCAGGGCGATGGCGACAGCGTGCGCGACCATTTCCGGAGTACCGCCGGACAGCTCAGTGATAGCAGCGGCAGCCATGGCGGCGGCGGAACCGCACTCAGCCTGGCATCCACCTTCTGCTCCAGCAAGGCAGGCGTTGTCTGCAATTACCATGCCGACGGCGGATGCTGTGAACAGAGCCATGACACAATCATCATGGGAACAGCCCTTTTCTGCTTCCATTGTGAGGACAGCGGCTGGAAGGATTCCACAGCTTCCAGCTGTCGGGGCAGCGACGATTCGACCCATTGCGGCATTGAGCTCGGATACAGCCAAAGCGCGGTAGAGCGCACTCGACATCAGAGAACCGGTCAGACTTTTGCCAGATTCAGAGACCTGGCGCATCTTGTAGGCACTTCCTCCGGTCAGTCCGCTGGTGCTTCGGATATCTTTCTCACTTCCCGGATCGATACAGGCAGTCATAACCTGATAGTTGTTTTCCATCTGACGGAAGATGTCCTCCTCAGATCGCTCTAACTGATCCGCCTGCTGTTTTAAGACCAGTTCAGAAATGCGGGTCTTACTTTCTGTGGCAGTACGGACGATGGATGCGATGGTGTGATAATCAAAATGAAATTCCATAATCGTTTTCAGTCTCCTTCCGGTCAAATTGGTTTCAGCATGGTGCTGGAGTAGATGTTATCCAGCTTCTGAATTCGATCATTCAGATCTGGATCAATCGTTCCTTCCAGTTCGATGGTCATGACAGCTTCTCCCCCTTTTTCATTGCGGGAAAGACGGAAATTGCAGATATTGGCACCGGTTTGTGCAACTTCCTCTGTTACGGAAGCGATCGTTCCGGGAGCGTCGCGGTGGAGGACGATCAGGGTTGTGTACTGGCCGGTAATCGAAACATCCATGCCGTTGACTTTTGTCACAAGAATATTTCCACCGCCGATGCTGCTTCCCTGAAGACTGACTGTGCGGTTGTTGGCATCTGTCAGAGTAATCAGAGCTGTATTTGGGTGGGCACCATCAATTTCGCCGGTTGTAATTTCAACTTCAAGTCCTTCTTTTACCGCAAGGTCAGGTGCAAAGCGAATTCTCTCATCATCGGTATTCATACCCATAATACCGGCGATCAAAGCCTTGTCTGTACCATGACCACGATAGGTTTTTGCGAAGGAACCGTGAAGAAGGATGGAAGCGTGAACTGCCGGAGCACCGAGCAGGGCGCGTGTAATACGCCCGATTCGTGCAGCGCCAGCAGTGTGAGAACTGGAGGGACCGATCATAACCGGTCCGAGAATATCGAATACATTCATTATCTGCGTGCCTCTCTAAAGTGTAAGGATTATGACTAAAAATAGTCGTTGAGTATCCTTTTATTATAGACGGAAAGTCTCATAAAAGAAAGGAAAAAGGCGAAAATTATGAAAATCTTTTTCAAATAAACAGAGAGTGTGTTTTTCTGTTATTTTATGGGAGAATGAAATGAAGAATATAATTGTGGTTGAAGATAAAAAAATATCTAAACAGTATGAAAAAAGATTTGTAGTAGTGGATAAAGAAACATAAAAATAACAAATCTCCTTGACATAAACAGAATTTACGGCTATACTTGTCACGAAAATAAATAACGGGCGTGTTACTGGTTATGCAGGCATCAACCTTTAGAGAACATTTTCCAAGTATGGTGTGTTCTCTATGGTTGGTGCCTTTTTTGTTTCATAGGAATGATTTCTGGGAACCCGGGAAATCCTAGAAGGTGTTTGAAACTTATTTTTGCGGAACAAAGAATGCAGACCGTGACAGAGCCTGACTAAAACAAGGAGAAAGAAAATGAAAGACAAGGTATTTGGGGTGCTCCAGCGAGTGGGGCGGAGTTTCATGCTTCCGATTGCAGTTCTTCCGGTTGCAGGACTGTTGCTGGGAATCGGCAGTTCCTTCACGAACGAGACGACAATTGCGACATACGGACTTCAGGGACTTTTGGGAAATGGAACCCTTCTTCATGCTCTGCTCGTCATCATGAGCAAGGCAGGAAATGTGATTTTTGATAACCTTCCGATTATTTTTGCAGTTGGTGTTGCGATCGGAATGGCTCAGGCAGAGAAGGAAGTAGCAGCATTGTCTGCGATGATCGCTTTTTTTGTCATGCATGCATCAATCAATGCGACGTTACTGATTTCAGGAAAGATTCTTGCAGATGGATCGATAGCAAGTGATGTTCTCGAGGGAACGATTGCGGGTGTATGTGGAATCCAGAGTTTGCAGATGGGTGTATTTGGTGGAATTATTGTGGGACTCGGAGTGTCTGCACTTCATAACCGTTATCATAAGATTGTGCTTCCGAATGCACTTTCGTTCTTCGGTGGTTCTCGCTTTGTTCCGATCATCTCGACTGTTGTGTATGTGGGTGTCGGAATTCTGATGTGCTTTATCTGGCCGACCGTTCAGAACGGAATTTTCGCTCTCGGCGGACTGGTTACGGGAACTGGATACTTCGGAACCCTGATTTTCGGAATCATCAAACGTGCACTGATTCCGTTTGGTCTTCATCATGTTTTCTATATGCCATTCTGGCAGACTGCTGTTGGCGGAACGATGATGGTAGATGGCAATCTTGTTCAGGGTGGTCAGAACATCTTTTTTGCACAGCTCGCATCTTCTGATGTGACACATTTCAGTGCAGAGGCAACCCGTTACTTCTCGGGTGAGTTTATTTTCATGATTTTTGGACTTCCGGGTGCGGCACTTGCGATGTACCGCTGTGCAAAGCCGGAGAAGAAGAAAGCAGCAGGCGGTCTTCTGCTGAGTGCGGCACTTGCCTGTATGTTTACCGGAATCACAGAGCCGATCGAGTTCTCTTTCCTGTTTGTAGCACCGATGCTCTTTGCTGTTCAGGTAGTTCTTGCAGGAAGTGCCTACATGATCGCTCATATTTTAAATATTGCAGTTGGACTGACGTTCTCGGGTGGTCTTCTGGACCTGTTCATCTTCGGTGTTCTTCAGGGAAATGCGAAGACGAGCTGGATGCGTATTATTCCGGTGGGAGTGATTTATTTTCTTCTGTATTACTTCATTTTTAGTTTTCTGATCAAGAAGTTTGATCTGAAGACTCCGGGTCGTGAGGACGATGACGAGGAGACAAAGCTGTATACAAAGGCGGATGTCAATGCACAGAGAAATGGCGGAAATTCCGGAAGTAATGCAGGTGTTTCCGGCGGATCAAATGCAAATGGAAATTCGGATGAGAAGAGCGTGATGATTGCGAGAGGTCTCGGTGGCAAGAAAAATATTGTCTCCGTGGACTGCTGTGCAACGAGACTGCGCTGTACGGTTTCTGATTCGGATCTTGTTGATGAAAAGATGCTTAAGGCAACCGGTGCAGTCGGAGTTGTAAAGAAAGGTCAGGGTGTTCAGGTTATTTACGGACCGCAGGTAACGGTGATCAAGTCCAATCTCGAGGCGTATCTTGAAACTGCTTCCGAGGAGGAGACGGAACCGACTGTAAGCGTAAATAATATGGCAGCAGAGACTGTGGATACACAGAAGGATAGCAAAACGAGCAAAGACCATGCAGAGACTGAGACGACAGCAGAAGAGAAGGCAACTGAGAAAGAGGTTCATGAACTCTGCTCTCCGTTTCGTGGAACTTTAAAACCGATCACAGAAGCACCGGATGAGGCATTTGCGAGCAAGGCAATGGGAGATGGATATTTTGTAATGCCGGAGGATGGAACGGTTGTGGCACCGGAGGACGGTGAGGTTATGTTTGTTTTCCCGAGCAAGCATGCGATCGGAATGAAAGCTTCTGATGGAACCGAGTATCTGCTTCACATTGGTGTCGACACCGTAAAACTTGACGGAAAAGGATTTGAGGTTTTCGTCAGCGATGGACAGAAAGTGAAAAAGGGCGACAAGCTGATGGAATTCGATCCGAAATTCATCAGAGAGAATGCGGTGAGCGATGCCTGCATCGTGATTTTCACCGGTCTGACAGAGGGACAGCAGTTGAAACTGGAAGGGGAGAAGACAGTGAAACGGCTGGAGAAAGTTGGTCAGATCTGCAAGTAGGATTTAAGAAAGTATTTGAATAAAGGGAGTATTTTTTATAATACCTTCTGCACATTGCGGTTCTTCTGATATCATGTATAATGATAATTAGAGAAGGCAGGTGCGGGAGGTATTTTTATTATGTATCGAATTGTGAAGGTTCTGAATAACAACGGAATTTTGGTTTTAGATGATGAATCAAAGCAGGAACAGATTTTGCTCGGAAATGGAGTTGGATTTGGACATCGGATGGGAGAGCGCATGAAGGAGCTCCCGAATGCGAGGCGATATGAGCTTGTCTCGGAGAAGACTTCAGCTTTGACGCGAGTCAACGGAATTGATCCGATTTTTATTGAAGTGTCTGGAAGGATCATCGAGGAGGCAGAGAAAGTTTTGGGGGCGCTTCATCATGATATTTTGATTCCGATGGCAGATCATATTGCGATGGCGGTTGCGCGTGCGAAAGAGAACAAAGAAATTCCGAATCCGTTTCGCCAGGATATTGAGGCGCTGTTTGAGGAAGAGTATCAGACGGCGAGACGGGGGAGTCAGATCATTGAGGAGATGACGGGAGTTCGTTTGGGGGAGGATGAGACCGGTTACATCACGCTTCACATTCACTCAGGACGCACAGAGGAAAATGTGGCAGAGTCGCTTGAGACGGCGCGGATGGTCAATGAGTGTCTGTCAATGATTGAGACAGGAATGAAGAAAAAACTTCCACTTGGATCGCTTGGTTATAATCGACTTGTGAGTCATGTCCGTTACATGATTGCGCGTGCGCGAAGGGGCGAGAAAGCGAATCTTGATATGGAGGATTATGCAAAGGGAACCTTCCCTCATGAGTATGAGCTTGCGGATCAGATCTGTCGGAAATTGGAAAAAGAGAGCAGGCTGAAATTCGAGCGGGAGGAGACCGGATATCTGGCAATTCATATCAAGAGAGTCATGGGATGAGGGATTAAGAGATTATGTAAAAAAGTCAGTCTTGATTTGAAACGCCTCCTATGCTATACTCGTATCCGTTGTCAAAACCCGCAAAAACCAAGGTCTTAAAGGGCTTACGCCGGGAATCGAGTGTTCGTGACCTTCCACTCGTAAAACAAAACTAGAGGAGAGAAAATAGAATATGAGTAGTTCTAAAAACAACGTACAGTTTATGACAGAATCTGCGATGATCGCAGCAATTTACACCGTGTTGACACTGGTGCTGGCACCGATCTCTTATGGTCCGGTACAGTTTCGTGTATCAGAGGCACTCTGTGTGCTTCCGTACTTTACGTCGGCAGGAATTCCGGGACTTTTCCTTGGATGCCTGATTTCAAATGGTGTTGGTATGGCAATGGGAACCACGATTCTTCCAGATGTGGTATTTGGAAGTCTGGCAACCCTGATCGGAGCAATCGGTTCCTATGTACTTCGCAAAAATAAGTGGCTGGTATGCATTCCGCCGATTGTGGCCAATGCGCTGATTATTCCATTTGTTCTGCGTTATGCATATGGTTCTCCAGATCTGATTCCGTTTATGATGCTGACGGTCGGAATCGGAGAGGTGCTTGCAGTCGGTGTTCTCGGAAATCTGCTCCTGACTGCACTGGAAAAATACAGTGGACGCATTTTCAGAAAGAATCATATTTAAGGTTTATACCCAAAGAACCAAGCGGAACCCGCTTAACACAAAAAGCCGTACAACCTGGAGAAAATTTCGGGAAGTACGGCTTTTTTGCATAGTTAAATTATTAGAGCATCTAGAGCATCTGCATATAAGCAAGCAATTTGTTGATTGCAATCGCACCGACGATGATAAGCACAATCAGGATCACAGCGGAAATTTTGAGGAAAAACCGCTTGTAATAGAGATAGGCCTCTGCAAAATCCTGCTGTTCAAGTGAGGTTGGAATCTTTCCGGTGGCGAGTCGGCGAAGATAAATCCAACCGTAAATCGGAATGTTCATGCACATGAAGGTGTAGAACCATGAGCGAATATCGTTTTCCAGATATTCATCATCATCCTCGTCGCGATAATCGTCTTTATAATCTTCTTCATCGCCATACACATCAGGGAAAATATCGTCATCTTCTTCATCAATCACTCCATGAGCGTTTCTTAAAAACATAAATTTTTGATGCGTATTTTGAGACGGCGTGGGCGTCGTATTGGAAGCGGAATCTGGGTCAGAAACCGGAATTTCACCAGGTACCTTTGTTGGTATCTCGCCAGATACTTTTGCAGATGTTTCATCCGATACATTTGCAGGCATTTTGTTCGCCACGTTAACGTTAGTGGGCATTTCACCAGATTCTTCCACAGGCGCTTTTTGATTTTGGTTTGGCTTCACGAGGGAAGCTCCCGGATATGGCTGAGGTTCCCGATTAGGTTTCACCGGATCTGCGATTCCCGAAGGAGTTTGAAATGCCTTGAAATTCGTTTTGTTTGTCTTGTTCATCTCATTCCATCCTTTCAATTCTCATCCGGGTTTGCAGTGACCGTGGAGCCTGTGACTCCGGGACCGCCGGTCAGGCCACTGTTGGTATTCCATTTGCGGGATTCCTGACGAAGCGACTGTTCGAGCTTCGTCTGCTCATTGCCGATCTGTTGTTGATCCTGAGCCTGTTTTGCATTTTCCTCGCGCTCTTTCTGTGCCTGCATGCTCTGCCACTGGCTTGCAGTCGGGAGAGAGGAGACGCGGGCAATCGCGCTGTTTAAGCGATCGCTGTATTCTTTTGCCTTATCGAGATCCTGAACTTCCGGCAATTTGTCGATTGCGGTCTGAATCAGGGAGGATGAATTCGGAGCCTGATACTCCAGATTTTCGACGTCCTCAAGAGCAGTCAGAAAGTCCTGACGGCGTGTCTCGGCTTCGAGTTCCTTACGTTTCTTCACAGCCTCTTCCTCAGCCTTCTTCTGAGCATCGGCTTTCTCTCTTGCCTTCTGCTGTTCATAGCGGTCGATCGTGTCCTTCATGTCTGCGATGATCGGAGTGAAGGTGTCGTACTTCTTTTCGACGCGCTCAAGGAAATCTGCGCGCTCCTCGCCCTCATCGACCTGATTAATCTTTGCGAGAAGGGAGGTGTACTGATTCTTCACCCAGTAAGTATCCTCAACGGTCTCGATCGTCTTGTCCTCAAATGTGGTGACGGAATTAGTGAGTTCCTCAACGAGCTTCTGCTGTTCCTTGTCATGGAGACTCTGCTCGGCGCGCAGGTCAGCGGTTGTGCTCATGTAGTCGACGATGCCGGTCTTCTTGTCAGCCTGTTCGACAACCGTCGTCGGCATCTCCCAGTCGAGAGGTTCCTTGCCGACGTGAATCTGATCCATGACATTCTTCCAGATTTTTCCGGCATATGTGCTTCCGTAGACACCCGGCATTGCGCGCGGGGTGTCGTAGCCGACCCAGACAGCCGTGGTGTAGTAGCGGGTGTATCCGCAGAACCAGGTGTCCTTACTGCTGTTTGTTGTTCCGGTCTTTCCGGCACACGGCATATCGTTTGCGAGTGCGAGACCGCGACCGGTTCCGTAGCTCTCGGTCATCGTTCCTTTGAGGATGTCGGTCAGCATGAAGGCGGAATCTTCCTGATAAACGCGGTTTGCGTGTTCCTTCATATCTTTTGTCAGCTCGCCCTTCTGCTCGTGCTCGATTTTCACGATGCAGGTGCGGTCATTGTATACACCATTGTTTGCGAGTGTGCTGTATCCCTTTGCCATGTCGACGATGCGGACACCGTTTGTGAAACCGCCGATGCTGATGGACGGTGCACTCTTATCAATGTAGGAGAGTTTCTGAAATTCCATCTCTCCGAGATAATTGAGTCCGTACTCGACACCGACATCACAGAGCACCTGCCAGGCGACGGTATTTAAGCTTCGGTTTAAGGCCTCGCGGACTGTCACATTTCCAAAGTAGTTTCCACCGCTGTTGGAAGGACCATCAGTCCACTTGTGGTCATTGACAATGCGCGCCGGATAGTACTCACCGGTGTCAAATGCTGGACCATAGTCAAGAAGAGGCTTGATCGTACTTCCCGGCTGGCGGGCACTCAAGTAAGCGCGGTTGTAAATATCCTCGGTACCGCGTCCGCCGACGATGGCGACGACGTAGTTGCTCTGGTTGTCGACGATGACGCCGGCTCCCTGAAGCGCAAATTTGCCATTGTCCTGAAGCTCCGTGTAGGAGGCGAGTGTCTTGTCGATCTCGACCTGAAGCTCTGCCTGAATTTGGCTGTCGAGGGAGGTGTAGATTCGGTATCCGCCGGAACGGATCTCGTCGTTCTTGTCGTTGTATGCCGTCTGGTAGGCATCCATGTATGCCTTGTAGTCATCCTTGTCGGAGAAGGTGTAGCGGAATTCAAATCCGTCGAGGGACATCAGGTAGAGAGCTGCACAGTGAATTGCGTAACTGCTCTGGTAGTTCTCATCTGTTCCCTCAGACTCTTCCTGAACGATGTTCAACGGCTGAGCTGTGTAGGAATCATACTGCTCCTGCGTCAGATTTCCGACTTCAAGCATGCTTAAGAGGACATCGTTTCGCTTTTTTAAAGATTCCTCCGGGTGCTTGACCGGGTCGTAGGCGGAAGGGCTGTTGCTGATGCCGACGAGAACTGCCGCCTCATAAGGTTGCAGATCTTCGGCGTTCTTTCCAAAATAGTACCGGCTTGCGGCCTGGACTCCGTAACAGTGGTGACCGTAGAAGTTCGTGTTGCAGTAAAACTCCATGATGTCTGCCTTGGAGTATTTCTTTTCGATCTCCGGTGCGAGAAGAATCTCCACGATCTTTCGTGTGAAACTGCGCTCCTGTGTCAGGTAGGTATTTTTCACAACCTGCTGGGTGATTGTGCTTCCGCCCTGCCTGATTTCGCCCTTATTCTTTACAAGGGAGAGGCCTGCACGAAAAGTTGCGATCCAGTCCACTCCGGAGTGGCTCTTAAATCGCCGGTCCTCCTGTGCGATGTAGGCGTTCTGGATGTTCATGCTGATCTGGCTGATCGGGACATACTCGTAGTGTCCTGCGTTGATCAGACCGATCTGGCGGCCATCCTTGTCGTAGACTTCCGTGTCCGAAAGCATGCTGAAATCGGAGCGCTGCATCTGCGCCAGCTTGTCGTAGGCGACGGAACGGCAGTGATCCAGTTCGGGGCGGACTTTTGCATAAATGAGGAGCGCCACAAGCGCACCGACGATCATGACGCTTGCCAAGATTTGAAACATGCCATTAAAAAGCCAGCCAAGGATTCCAAGGATGCTTGCCGGAATTCTTGAGAGCTTTTTTGGTGGCCGTTGCCCGCTGTGTGGTGACTGATTTGTGCTGTTGTTTTTCATAACATATACCTCGTTGAAATACAGTGGTGTGCAGTAACTGTAAGGATTTGGAACAGTTACTTACAAAGTACAGAAGTATTATAATACAAAACGAAAGAAAACGGTACAAAAACGAGGAAAACAAAGAAAAACATTGACTTTCTTTTCAAAAGGAAGTAAAAAAATAGGTGAAATCAAATAGAAAAACAAAGTAAGAAAATAATGAAAATGATGAGAAAATTTGACTGGAATCGACAGAAATAATTTTTTAACAGTCAAAAAGAATCAGGAAAGAAGAGGACATTTCATATGTATCAGATAGATTTCAAAAAACCGCTGGCAGTACATTTTATCGGAATCGGAGGAATCAGCATGAGCGGACTTGCTGAGATTCTTCTTGAGGAAGAATTTCATATCAGCGGTTCGGATGCTCACGAGTCGGAGCTGACGGATCAGCTTGCCTCTCACGGCGCAAAAATCATGTATGGACAGCGTGCAGAGAACATCACGGACGAAGTAGAGCTTGTTGTATACACGGCAGCTGTACACCCGGACAACCCGGAGTTTCAGGAGGCACAGCGCCGGGGAATTCCGATGATGACCCGCGCAGACCTTCTCGGTCAGATTATGAAGAACTACGGTCAGGCGATTGCAGTTGCAGGAACGCACGGAAAGACGACAACGACCTCAATGATCACGGAGATTCTGCTTGAGGCAAAGAAAGATCCGACTGTCACTGTTGGAGGAATTCTCCATGCGATCGGAGGAAATATCCGTGTCGGCAAGTCGGATCTGTTTGTCGCAGAGGCATGTGAGTATACGAACAGCTTTCTTTCTTTCTTCCCGACAATTGAGGTGATTCTGAACGTGGAGGCAGATCATCTCGACTTCTTCAAGGATCTCGATGATATCCGCCATTCATTCCGTCTGTTTGCCGAGAAACTTCCGGAGAGTGGTCTTCTCGTCATCAGCAGTGACATTGCAAATTATCAGGAGCTGACCGCAGGTCTCAGATGCCGGATCGTGACGGTGGGACACAGCGCCGAGAGCGATTACAGTGCAACTGATATTACTTATGATGAGTATGCGCGCCCGTCGTTCACCCTCGTCGAGAGAGGACAGAAGGCAGGACGGATTACGCTGAGTGTTCCGGGAGAGCATAATGTATACAATGCTCTGTCTGCGATTGCAGTTGCAAAGGAACTCGGAATCAGCGAGGAGGAGAGTGCGGTAGGTCTGAAAGCATTCACCGGAACCGATCGCCGTTTTGAGAAAAAGGGAGAGCTTGCCGGAATCACGATCATTGATGACTATGCGCACCATCCGCAGGAGATCTCTGCGACGCTTTCCGCGGCAAAGAATTATCCGCACAAGAAGCTGTGGTGTGTCTTCCAGCCTCACACCTACACGAGAACGAAGGCATTCCTGGATGAGTTTGCAGAAGCCCTCAGCGGTGCCGATGAGGTGATTTTGGCGAAGATCTATCCGGCGAGAGAGACCGATACGTTAGGCATCAGTTCCCGGGATATTGCGGACAGACTGGAGAAAATGGGCAAGAAGGTTCATTATTTCGAGACTTTCGACGAAATTGAAACATTTATTTTAGAAAATTGTTCCACCGGTGATTTGTTGATAACTATGGGGGCCGGAGACATTGTAAAAGTTGGGGAAAAGCTCCTCGGCAAGTAGTTATCCACAAAATCCACATAATTTCCGGTTTTTTGGTGCCGGAGATTATGTGGATTATTTAATTTACATAACATAATGTCTAAAAATTCTGCAAACCCTTTATTTATAAGGAATTTCTGGCTTTTTTCTCCTGGATTTTCAGAAACTCAAAAAAGTTATCCACAATATCCACAATATCCACAATCGAGAGTGTGGATAAGTGCTCCTATTTCTTTTTTTTTCAAGATGTGATACACTAAAAAAAATAAAAATCGTAGCATTTACAGGGTTTAAAAATGGGGTCTGGCATCGAGGTGCCAGACCCGTGTTGCCCTTAGAAAACGATGGAAAATAAAGGAAGCGAAAACAAGATAACCGATACGGGAAAGGACTGAGAAGACAATGGATTTGACATGCAAATTTCAGATAGAGGCAACGATGGTTGCAAATGAATTTATAGACCGATATATGGCAGATGCGAATGGAGAGTATGTGAAGGTATATCTCTATCTGCTCCGTCACGCCTCCGAAAAACTGGATGTCGGAACCATTGCGGATGCCCTCAACCACACGGAGGCGGATGTGAAGCGGGCTGTGCTCTACTGGCAGAAAGTCGGTGCAGTCAAGGGGGCAACTGCGCTTGTAGGTCCGAAGAATGCGACAATCTCAGCGAGGAAGAGCGGGGCGAAGAGCGTATCTTCATCCAGAGCGAGAAAGAGCGCAGTACTCACGATGGAGGATCTCTTTGCATCTGAGGATCAGGAACCTCCGGAGCGGGAGCGCAGTGCTGGATCAGGGAGCAACTCAGAAGTCTTGCAGATGATTCAGAGTGTGCAGAACGGTCCGGTGGATCAGGCAGAAGATTCTCTGAGCCAGCAGACGAGACGGGCGGTTGCAGTTGAGGAAAGCAGCAGTGTAAATACCTCGGTGCGGTCGGCGGTGGCGACTGCAAATCGTTCTGAGAGTGCAAGTCAGGATGGTGGAAAGTTTACGCTCGGGACGAGGGGATTTCAGATGGCACGTCCCTCGCTTGGCGGTCTGTCTGCACTCTTTGGGGAAGTGCCGATTGAGCAGGTGAGAGAGAACAGTGCAAGAGTCATCGGTCAGAGAAGAGGACTGGAGGTGGAGTCTCAGCTTTCGACACAGGAGGAGGCAACCCCAACTTCGCTGAAAGAACAGGAAAATCAACGTCCGGTAGCGGAAGAAGAAAGGCGGATGAGCCAGCAGAATCTGTTAAATCAGCTAAGCCAGTTGAGTCAGCAAAATCAACAGGCGCAAATAGAGCCGTTGGAGCAGACAATTCAGACAATTCAGACAACTCAAACATCTCAGATCAATCAGATAACTCAGACGGAACCGTTAAATCAGATAAGTCAGGCAGGTCAGGCGAATCAGACCGGTCAGACAACTCAGATGATTCAGCTGGAGTTGCTCGATCTGATCAATCAGCAGGAAGAGCATAATCCGAAAGAGCAGAGTCAGAAAGAGACGGGGGAGAGCAGTCGGGTGAAGACGAAAAAAGCAGAGAAATCGTCTGCTGTTGAGCCGGAGCGTGAAAATCTCAATGTCGGAGAGGGAATGAGAACGAGCGGAATCTGGGGACGAGAGCCGAGAATCCGGGATGCAGTGCCGATTGCCTCAGAGGGATCAGCGAGCACAGATCCGCTTATCGCAAGTCTGCTGTCTGCAAAGCCGGAGGAAGAAGGTGCAAAGGAGACTGAGAAAGAGGAGGAGTCCCTGAGTGCTCAGCTTGAGAATGATGAGGAATTCTCCCAGCTTCTCTACATTGCGCAGAGATATTTGAATCGAATTTTTACACCGAGAGATGTAGATATTTTTGCGAACCTCTATGAGGGACTTCATCTGTCTGCGGAGATGCTTGAATATCTCGTCGAGTACTGCGTACAGAATGGTCACACGAGCGTGCGCTACATTGAGGCAGTCGGCATGAACTGGCATGAGAAGGGATTTCAGACTGTCGAGGAGGCGAAGGCATACTCGACCGGATTCACGAAGGATTCGTTTGCCGTGATGCGCGCCTTCGGTCTGAATGATCGCAAGCCCGGGGACGGGGAGCGGGAGATGATTGAGAAGTGGTTTAAGACCTACGGATTTTCCCGTGAGCTTGTCATTGAGGCGTGCAGAAGAACGATGGAAGCCACGCATAAGCCGAGTTTCCGATATGCCGATAAAATTCTCTCTGATTGGCGGGAAGCCGGCGTAAAGAGCATGGAAGATGTGAACCAGATCGATGAGAAACGACGGACGACACAGAGTACGCAGAACCGGCAGAGTCCGAGGGCAACGGTGAAGGCTCCGGTCAACCGTTTTCATAATTTTGAGCAGAGAAGCACAGACTATGATTCTCTGGTGCTCGATCAGGTAAAGGGCTGGCTTGGAGAACAGTAGAAAGTCCTACTGTTCAACCGTTTTCATAATTTTGAGCAGAGAAGCACAGACTATGATTCTCTGGTGCTCGATCAGGTAAAGGGCTGGCTTGGAGAACAGTAGAAAGTCCTACTGTTCTAAGAGAGCGCCGAGAAAAAGCTGGAAAAGAAAAAGCTAGAAAAGAAAAAGCTGAAAAAACAAAGAGCAAGACAAGAGAAAGTGAGAGGAGTGACAGATGGCACTGAGCAATTCCCAGTACAATGCGCTGATGCGGGAGTATGAGCAACAGCAGAGAAAGGACAGGGTTGAGAGAGACGCGCGGGTTCAGGAGGTTTACCGCCGGATTCCTCAGATTGAGAAACTCGATCAGGAGATTGCGGGGAGCGGGGCGGAGTGCGCGAGAATGGCTCTGCACGGAGACCCGAATGCGCGCGAGACACTCCGGAGAAAACTTTCTGATTTGAGGGAGCAGAAGCAGATTCTTTTGACAGCAGGAGGATACCCGGCAGATTACATGGAGATGAGATACCGCTGTCGGGAGTGTCAGGATACCGGCTATGCGAATGGTCATCGTTGTCACTGCTTTGAGAGAAAACGGCTTCAGGTTCTCTACGCACAGTCGAATATTGAGGAAGTTTTGAAGCGTGAGAATTTTAATACATTGACGTTTGCCTATTATGACGATCAGCAGCTGCTTCCGGGGTTGAATCGCACGGTGCTCTCCTACATGCAACTCGTCGTGAAACGCTGTCAGGAAGTTGCAGAGAATTTTCCGAACAGTGGACAGAACATTCTGTTTACGGGAAGCACCGGAGTTGGAAAGACATTTCTGACAAACTGCATTGCGAAGGCGCTGATGGATCGGTATGTGTCGGTGATCTATCTGTCGTCGCCGGATCTGTTTGAGATTTTTTCCAAATATAAGTTCAACCGGGGGGCAGAGGAGGACTGTGAGGAGGCATACCGTCACATTCTGGAGTGCGAGATGTTGATTATTGACGATCTGGGAACTGAGGTCAATAATACCTTTGTCTCCTCTCAGCTCTTCTACTGCATCAATGAGAGAATCAACCGCAAGAAAGGCACGATCATCTCGACGAATTTGTCGATGGATATGATGCGGGATACCTACTCAGACCGCGTGACCTCGAGAATTATGAGTAGCTATATGATGATTCCGCTTTATGGCGGGGACATTCGAGTGAAAAAAACAATGACATCCGTGTGAGAATTTGTATGAAGATAGAAAAAAGGCAAAGTTTCCGTGATTGGCTTGACTTCATCGGTGCATAATGTTATAAAGGATACGTTAATAATTGCGAGAAAAGAAGAAAATGAAGCAATTAATCACCTTGCGAGAACGTGGTTTGCGGAGCGTCTGAACAGAAACGGTTCCGGGCGCGTTTTTCACATTATATATGGAGGATGAAATGATCTACGAAGAGAAAACCATTGAGACCATTCCGGTTGGCCCGCTGGGCCTGATTCCGCTGAAGAGCTGTGCTGAGCTGGGCGCCAAAGTTGACGCATGGCTGGTAGAATGGCGCAAGGAGCGGGAGAGCGAGCACAAGTCTACAATCGCATTTGCGGGATATCAGAAGGATTCCTATATCATTGAGGCAAAGACCCCGCGTTTTGGTTCCGGTGAGGCAAAGGGAACGATTGAGGAGTCTGTCCGTGGTGATGATCTGTATTTCCTGGTGGATGTATGCAACAACAGCCTGACTTATTCTCTGTGCGGAATGACGAATCACATGTCTCCGGACGATCATTTTCAGGATCTGAAGCGTGTCATTGCAGCAACGACGGGAAAGGCACGCCGTATCAATGTTATCATGCCGTTCCTCTATGAGAGCCGTCAGCACAAGCGCTCGAGCAGAGAGTCTCTTGACTGCGCACTTGCTCTTCAGGAGCTGACCCGCATGGGCGTTGAGAACATCATCACGTTTGATGCACATGATCCTCGTGTCCAGAATGCGATTCCGTTAAAGGGATTCGAGACGGTTCAGCCGATCTACCAGTTCATCAAGTATCTGCTCAAGACCGAGACAGATCTTCAGATCGACAGCGATCACATGATGGTCATCAGCCCGGATGAGGGTGGTATGGGCCGTGCAGTTTATTTTGCAAATGTGCTCGGACTGGACATGGGTATGTTCTATAAGCGTCGTGACTACACGAAGATTGTCAATGGACGCAACCCGATCGTTGCACACGAATTCCTCGGCTCAAGCGTAGAGGGCAAGGACGTCATCATCGTTGACGATATGATTTCTTCCGGCGAGAGCATGCAGGATGTCGCAAAGGAACTCAAGCGCAGAAAGGCAAGAAAAGTCTTCATCTGTGCAACCTTTGGTCTGTTCACGAACGGTCTTGCAAAGTTTGATGAGTACTATGAGAACGGTATCATTGACCGGATTCTGACGACGAATCTCGTTTATCAGACTCCGGAGCTTCTGTCCCGTCCGTATTATATCAATGTGGATATGAGCAAGTATATTGCGCTGATTATCGATAACCTGAATCACGACGATTCTCTGAGCGAGCTGTTGAATCCGACGAAGCGAATCAATCGTCTTCTGGAGCAGTATCGCAGTAAATAGGCGAAAGTCCAAAGAGAAGGTGTCGGTGAGACAGAGAGAATCAGGTTCCTGTTTGCAGGATTTTTGAACAGTGTGAACAGGGAAACATCAAATATCAGCGCCGGAAAGCAGGTTTGACTGAGATGAAGGAAGACAGAAAAAAAGAAAAATTTCCGGGCGAAGAGCCAAACGAGCCGGAGTGCGAGGAGAACAAAGTAGATGGACAGCCGGAAGCTCCCGAGAACTGGGATATTCCGCATGGCGAGAAGAAGACGAGCTGGAAACGTGAAGTCTGGGAGTGGCTGAAAATCATCGTCTCGGCGGCTGTGATTGCGTGGGCGCTGAATACATTTATCATTGCCAACAGCGAAGTGCCGAGCGGTTCGATGGAGAACACGATTATGACGGGAGACCGCGTGATCGGTTCGAGACTCAGCTACAAGTTTGAAGATCCGCAGAGAGGCGACATTGTGATCTTCCGCTTCCCGGACAATGAGAAGATTTTCTATGTGAAGAGAATCATCGGTATGCCCGGGGACACGATCGATATTGTGGATGGAAAGGTTTACTTAAACGGTTCAAGTGAACCGATGGATGAGCCGTACATTCGCGAGCCGATGGAGCCTGAGCCAGCGATGCATTTTGAGGTGCCGGAGGACTCCTATTTTATGATGGGAGACAACCGAAACTATTCGCTGGATGCGCGCAGATGGCAGAATACCTATGTGAAGCGGGAAAAGATCATTGCAAAAGTATTGTTCCGATATTTCCCGAAGCCGGGTATGCTCAAATAGTGTTTTAAGTGCGTTAGAAGATCGCGGAACAAGGATTCAAAAAATGAGAGAGTGGATACAGAGCAGGTTTTAAAAATCTGTTTTGTATCCGCTTTTTTAGTTTGGGCAGAAAAATCAATCTTTCTCATTCGGGAAAATGGATGCTTCTTCTGTCGGATGAGAGGTGGAGAAAATGTGTCTCTTTTTGAGGGTCACAAGTTCGATCAGGATCTGCGCAATCGCGAAGAGACCGATTCTGGGGTTTGTGTCGACATTGGCGAGCTCCTGATTATGATCGTTTGAGAAGAACGCAAACGAGCTCAGAGAGACGAGAGGGCTGTCCCGTTCACAGGTGAGAAGAATCGTTTTGATGCCTCGCTCGAAGGCCGTCTCCATGATGGACTGATAGTACTGGGGATCTCCGTGCGCGCTGACAATCAATAAAACCGAATCCCGGCTCATTTGTCCGATCAGACTGCCGAGAAGGCGTTGCCATTCGATCAGAATACAGCTGTAATCAAGGCTTGAGAGCACCGTATGCAGGTAACTTGCAATCAGAGAGCTCAGATTGGAACCGCAGATGTAGATTGTGCGGTCGCTGCTCAGAAGATTGGCGACTTCCTGAAGCGCATCGAGATCGAGCTGTTCGAGATTGTCACGAAAGAGCGCAAGAGAGTGTTCAATGATGTTATCGGAGAAGAGTGCAGAATTTTTCTGTTCCTTGAGCTGTTGGCGGAGCTGATATTTAAACTCATTGAAACCTTTGAATCCGAGCTTCTGGCAGAAGCGGACGATCGTTGCGCTTGAGGTATAGAGCTGATCGCTCATCTCCTCGAGGTTCATATAGAGGCACTGAGGAAAATGATTCTCAAACCAGTCGAGAATCTCGGACTCGGTCGGAGTCAGAAAGAGTGAGTGTGCCTGTTCAAAGATCGGAATCATGGGAATCTCCTTTCTGTTTGTAGTCGAGATAGCAGTTGATGATCGCGCAGATGATGTAGAAAATTGGCAGACGCGAAGTGAATTCTGCACCGCTGTTTTCTCTCTGGTCGGTGAAAAATCGATAGTTGATGTCAGCAAGGGAGGCGATGTTGTTGCTTGAGTACGGAGTGATTGCGAGGATCGGAATGTTGTTTGTGCTTGCAACTCGCGCAAGGCGCTCGGTCGGACCAAAATTTCCGGAGGTGCTGACGAGAATCAGCAGGGATTTTCGGTTCACCGAGTACAGAAGATGCTCGCACATCCGCGCGGAGGCAGTTCGGTAGACATTCTGACGACCGATCGAGAAGAGCAGTTTCTCAAAGTAGTCGCATGGGATCTCCGTGATTCCGGCGGGCGAAAAGATGTAGATTGGACAATCACTGTCAAAGAAGGCGAAGGTGCGCTCGAGGAGATCCTGAGAGATAAGATGGGAGGTCCCGGAAATGTTGTTGAACATCGCGGAGATCATGACCTGACGTTCCATGGAGATCGAGGTCGGAAGTTTCTCGGACGCGGAATCGACACTTTCCTGATCCGGCTGCTTGGATGCATTTGTGCGGAGTGCATACTTGAACTCGGCAAAGCCTGAGAAGCCGAGCTTTCGACAGAAGCGGAGCACGGTCGCCGGGGAGTAGGAAATCACCCTCGAAAATTCGTGGATGCTCATCTCGCAGGTCTCTGAACTGTGACCGTACACATACTGAAGAATTTTCAGTTCATTTTTGCTCAGGCTCTGAATAATTTGATCGTTTAACTGAAGCGGAAACATGAAATCCTCCTTTTTCGGGATACTTTTGTGCATTTTTAAAAAACGTGGGAATCTTGCATAAATCCTATCTTTTCTGTTTTTTATTTTATGGCAAAAACATCCTATTTGTCAATGAAAAAAATTACTATAAGAGTAATAAATGATAAAATGTGGGACTTGAATCAGAACAAATAGAAACTATTTACATCTTATTGAGAAACGTGTATGATGATGTCAACAGAAACGAAGAAGGTATCTCGAGAGAGAGAAAGGAGTAGCAATGAAGAGTTATAATGTATGTATCGTAGGTGGAGGAAGCACTTATACACTGGGATTCTTAAAGTCCTTCGTAAGACTGAGAGAGGAATTCCCGTTAAAGAAACTGGTTCTGTTTGATATCGATGCAGAGCGTCAGGAGCCGATCGGAAAGTATGGTGAGATCCTGTTCAGAGAGCGTTTCCCGGAGCTTGACTTCTCCTACACGACCGACATCAAGGAAGCATACGAGGGAATGGATTTCGTATTCATGCAGATGAGAGCTGGCGGTCTTCCGATGCGTGCAAAAGATGAGCACATTCCGCTGTCCATGGGAATGATCGGACAGGAGACCTGTGGTGCCGGTGGAATGGCTTACGGCCTGCGTTCCTGCGTAGACATGATCAAGGCTGTTCATGACATTCGTAACTATGCTCCGGATGCATGGATCTTAAACTACTCCAACCCGGCAGCTATCGTAGCAGAGGCACTGCGCAGAGAGTTCCCGGATGATAAGAGAATCTTAAACATCTGTGACCAGCCGGAGAACGTAGTACGTTCCTGCAGCCGTCTGCTTGGATGCAACTGGGAGGATCTTGATCCAGTATACTTCGGACTGAATCACTATGGTTGGTTCACCCACATCTATGATGCACATACCGGAGAGGACCTGCTTCCGAAGATCCGTGAGATGATCGCAAAGAACGGCTTCCTTCCGCAGGATGCAGAGCAGAGAGATCAGTCCTGGCTGGATACTTATGGAATGGTACAGACCATCATGTCTGACTTCCCGGATTACCTGCCGAACACCTATGACCAGTACTATCTGTATCCGGATTACAAGGTACAGCACCTTAATCCGAACTTCACCAGAGCAGATGAGGTTATGGCTGGACGTGAGAAGAGAGTCTTCAGCGAGTGTGCAGAAGTTATCAAGGAAGGTAAGTTAGGAGATCGCTTCCACGCTATCTCCGATGCACATGCAGAGATGATGATCAAGGTTGCAGAGGCAATCGCATACAACAAGAACAGCCGTCACATCTTGATCGTTGAGAACAACGGTGCAATCGCAAACATGCAGGACGATGCAATGGTTGAGGTTGTTTGTGAGCTGGGTATCAACGGACCGCGCCCGATGAGAGTCGGCAACATCCCGCAGTTCTATCTTGGTCTTCTTGTAAACCAGGTATCCAGCGAGAAGCTGATCGTAGATGCTTACTATGAGCACTCCTATGAGAAGGCTCTTCAGGCATTCACCCTGAACCGTCTGGTCGGCGATGCAAAGAAGGCTAGAAAGGTTCTGGATGCCCTGATCGAGGCAAACAAGGGAATGTGGCCGGAGTTAAAGTAATTGTTAAGTGTTTTGTAAGTTGCTCTTTTGAGTAAATATATGAGAAACATATGACATCATGGGGGCATCAGAGCAGACATCATTGAAGAGACCGAAGAAGCTGTAGGGACACAGAAATCTGGGAGAAAAGAGGACTGTGTGCACAACGTATAGAATATTAAATAATTATTAAGGCAAATGTAACACAACAGAGGGGAAGCAGAAAACATGTGAAAGGCGCCACGGTTTGGGAGCCGTGGCGTGGGAGGTTTAGTATGAACAAGAGCAAAGTCATGAACTTCTTCTCAGACCTTGGCCGAAGCTTGCTGATGCCGATTGCGGCATTGGCGGCTTGTGGTATTGTTCTGGGACTCAGTGCTGCACTGTTAAAGGCACAGGTACAGGCTGCTGTACCGGTATTGTCGGTAGGAATTCTTCACTTCATCATCACGACAATCAACAAGGTATCCGGCATTGTATTCACCCTGATCCCGGTTCTGTTTGCAATCTCGATTGCATTCGGACTTGCTAAGGAAGAGAAGGAAATTGCGGCGTTTGCGGGTTTCATCGGATATTATACATTCCTGGTGGCATCCGCTTGTATGATTAATTCTGGTTTTATGGATTTCAGTGCACTGAAAATATCCACGATTCTTGGCGTTGAGACGATGGATATGGGTGCAGTTGCCGGTATGATCACTGGTATCGTGACGGCAGCACTTCACAACAAGTATCACAAAGTAACATTCCCGGTAGCTATATCGTTCTACGGTGGAAAACGTTTTGTGGCACTCGTTGTAATTCTGGCTATGACAGCTGTTGGACTTATTGCTCCGCTTGTATGGGCTCCGGTTTCCATGGGAATCGATGCACTCGGCGGTCTGATTTCCGCTGCAGGTCTGGCAGGAATATTCTGTTATGGATTCTTAGAGCGTCTGCTGATCCCGACCGGTCTGCATCACGTTCTGAATGGTATCTTCCGTACCACTGCAATCGGTGGTGTGTTCCAGGGTGTTGAGGGATGCTTAAATATCTTCCTTCAGTTCGTAGATAAGGTAGATCTGTCTGAGCTTCAGCCGTTCACCGTATTCCTTGGACAGGGCAAGATGCCGATGATGATGTTTGGTCTTCCGGGTGCAGCACTTGCAATTTATCGCACCGCACCGGCAGAGAAGAAGGCACGCGTAAAAGCACTGATGATCGCAGGCGTTGCAGCCAGCGTAGTATCCGGAATCACCGAGCCGATGGAGTTCTCCTTCATGTTCGTAGCACCGGCACTGTTCGTCTTCCATGCAATCATGGGTGGTATTTCCTTCATGCTGATGGCAGCATTCAAGGTTATCGTTGGTAATACCGGTGGTGGTCTGATCGACTTCTTTATCTGGGGTGTTTTCCAGCCGGGTTCTCACTGGTATTGGATCGTGATTGTAGGACCGTTCTTCTTCATCATTTACTACCTGGTATTCAAGACTTATCTGACCAAGAAGAATCTGTCTATCGATGTTGCAGATGAGGATTCCGAGGAAGAGACTGAGACTGCTGGCACTGCATCGATCGGCAACAAACAGCTTGCACAGGCACTTGAGATCATCGAGGGTCTTGGTGGCAAGGACAACATCAAGGTAGTTAACAACTGCCTGACCAGACTGAGAGTAGACGTAAAGGATATGTCCGCAGTCGATGAGCCGAGACTGAAGAAAACTGGTGCAATGGGCTTCGTTCACTCAAGCGATGTTCACATTCAGGTTATTTACGGACCGAAGGTTGAGGGAATCGCTGCAAATGTGCGTGAGGCATTGAAGAAAGAGACAAAATCTGCACCGAAGCAGGCAGAGTTTTCTGCACCGATCACAGGAAATGTGATTCCGATGGAGCAGGTTCCAGACCCGGCATTCTCTCAGAAGATGATGGGCGACGGATTTGCAATTGAGCCGACAGAGGGCATTGTTCAGTCTCCGGTAGACGGAATTGTAGAAGTAGTATTCCCGACCGGACATGCCGTTGGACTTCGTTCCGATGATGGTTCTGAGATTCTGATTCATCTTGGAATCGACACGGTAGAGCTGAACGGAAAAGGATTTGAGGTTTCTGTAAAGCAGGGCGACCGTGTAAAGAGTGGAGATGTTCTTGTAAAAGTAGATCTCGACTATGTGAAGAGTGCAGGTAAGAAGACCGTATCTCCGGTGATTTTCACAAGCGGAGAGAAGATTACACTTCTGAAGAAGGGCATGGTATCAAGGGGAGAAAAATCCGTGATCCGAATTGAGAAGGCGTAAATTAAGTACTAAAAGGTTAATGACAGTTTGAGGGCTGTATAATTTGAATTAGAAAGTGCCACAGAATGGTAAGGGAAATCCAGAAGTTCTGTGGCACTTTTTTATATGATAGGAAATTGCGTCCTATTATACAAAAAATGCTCTGCGAGGATGCTTATTATAAGGACGATAAATTGACAGAACATCTCAGGAGAGTATAATGAAAGAGCGTCTTTACGGCAGTCAATGGTCAGGAAGCGATCGAGATGTTTGAAAAATCGGAAATCAGGTATTACGACATTGAGAAAATTCCTTGCGAACCGAATTTGTCCGGAGTAGAGAGTGTGAAATAGTAATTAATATACAAAGAAAAGAGTGCGGAATTAACGCACAGAGAAAAATGAGGAGGAGAATGAGATGGCAGTGGTAGATATGACAGAGGGAAAAATCCCGCAACATTTGCTTGGATATTCGATTCCTCTGGTGTTGGGAAATCTGTTTCAGCTGACTTACAATGCGGTGGATTCGATCATCGCGGGACGATTTATCGGAAAGGAAGCACTGGCTTCTGAGGGAATGGCGAGTCCGGTTATGAATATTGTCATTCTTGGAATATCGGGCATCTGTATGGGTGCCGGTGTACTGATGAGTGAATTTTTTGGTGGAAAGCAGTATGAGAAACTAAAGCGGGAGATGGCGACTGCGGTTTTGTTTGGGCTGTATTTTTCGCTTGCAGTAATTGCGCTCGGGATTTTCTTCACACCGTGGTTGCTTAGAGCGCTCAATGTGCCCGAGGAGCTGATGAAGATGACATCTATTTATCTGAGAATCATCTTTCTCGGAGCGCCGTTTACCTACTTCTATAACGCGCTGGCATCGGCACTCAAGAGTGTGGGAGATTCAAAAACTCCGCTGAAATTTTTGATGTTTTCCTCGATTTTGAATGGGGTTCTTGATCTGATTTTTATCGGAATCCTCGGTTTTGGAATCGTGTGCTCGGCAGTCACGACGGTTGTCGCGGAGGCAGTCTCAGCCGGACTCTCGATCTGGTATGTATACCGGAAGATTCCGCTTCTCCAGTTGAAGAGAGGCGAGTTTCGGATGGATATGGGGCTTTTGAAGACGACGCTTCAGTATGGAACGGTGACAGCACTTCAGCAGTCGTGCCAGCCGGTCGGAAAACTTCTGATTCAGGGATCGGTCAATACGCTCGGAGTCAACACGATTGCAGCTTTCAATGCGGTAAACCGGGTCGATGATTTTGCATGCATGCCGGAGCAGAGCATTTCCCATGGAATCACGACCTTCGTCGCACAGAATCGTGGGGCAAAGAAGGAGGAGAGACTTCATAAAGGATTTCGCGATGGACTCTGCCTTGAGTTTTTCTACTGGGTGCTGATTTGTGGGACGGTGTTACTGCTTCGAAAACCGATTGTCGGACTCTTTGTGACCGGGAAGGATGCGAAGGCGATTGTGATGATCGGTGCGCAGTATCTCGGAACGATGGCGTTCTTTTATATTTTTCCGGCATTTACGAATGGATTTCAGGGATTTTATCGCGGAATGGGAATGATGAAGATGACGCTTCTCGGAACGTTTATTCAGACGACGCTGAGAGTGATTTTTACATGGATTCTTGCTCCGAGAATGGGAATCTATGGAGTTGCGATCGCATGTGCCTGCGGATGGAGTGTGATGCTTCTCGTGGAGATTCCGTATTACTTTAAGGTGAGACGGGCGATGAAGTGAGGAGCTGACAAAATTTCAGGTAAAGAGTTAAAAAAATAAAAAACGGCTCCAGGTAGGTCGAAAAGGCGACCGGAGCCGTTCGTTTATTAAAATTGCCGTTCACATATTAAATTGCTGTTCACACATTCAAGTCGATGCTCAAACAATTCTGTATTCCAGAAACTATGAATTAATTTTCTGTATTCTTTTCTGTAGTTATTCCACCATTCTGGTTTACAAGAATTCCATTTACCTCGATTCCGCCGTCGATCGTGATGACGAGACACTGGCGACCATCGATCTCTCTCGTCTCGACGAGGTCGGTGCGCTCCGGATTGACTTTGACGACGACATCCGGTGTCTTTACCTCAAAGGCGCGAGTACTTGCGATGTTGGAAGCGTAGATCGAGGCGCGCTCGCCGGCAGTCTCATCGAAGTTCTGGTCGAAGTTTTCAAGCTGCTCTTCCTCGACTCCACTGTTTTCGAGCAGAGTCTTGACCTGATACTTGTCGAGAACGACTGGTTCCGGATCGTCCTTGTGCTCGGAGATCAGTTCATTGAGGTTCTCATGGATTGTCTTGACCGTCTCATAGTCGCAGGCATCTCCGAGCGTGTCCGCAATGATCGCCTGAAACGATTCTTTCTGGCTTCCTGCCGGGAGCGGGAGCGGACAGCCGAGAATCCGCTCGACAACGCTGTCGTGTAGATCCTCACTCTTCCTTGTGTAGAGAAGGGTTGAATGGAGATCAGTCGAGCGATCGTTGAATGCGGGGAAGAGGAAGCCCCATTCCGGCATTCCGACAACCCAGTCACGGATACGGTTCTGGAAGTTGCTCTCGATCTCATTGTAACTGAGCCCCGGCTTGGAGAGATCGACCGGGCAGATCGAACAGAGAATGTAGCTGTAAACCTCGTCGGAGGCATCCTCCATCTCAATTCCGTCGGAGGTGCGTCCCGGGATGTCATAGGCATCGTGAATCAGCAGGATCAGGAAGTTGCCGACATAGTCATAGCTCTCGATAATCTGGTCGTAGAATGTGTCGAGCAGTTCATCATCAGTCAGACGTGTAGCGCGCAGTTTCATCAGCAGCTCATGCGGGGTACCCTCGCCCTCGGCAGAGAGTGGAAATTCCAGATTCAGAAGATTTTTTCCGAGTGTTCCGGAGAGATTTTTTCTCAAAATCTCGAAATATTTGAACATATCCTCTTCGGGGAGGGAGAGAAAAGCCTCCTTCAAGGTCGCTTTTTTATTCTTTTCTCCGTCCACATAACAGCCACAGATGCGGGAGATCGAGCAACTGTTGGGGGTGAACTGGCGCTTGATTTCAGAAATTTCTTTTTTAATCATAATAAGATAATCTCCTTTTTCATATTTCGTATGTTTCCTTTTACAGGAAAAGTTCCCATCAAAAGTCACCTTTTCATTTTAGTATAATTTTGAGAAAAAGACAATCTTGGTTCCCGTCTGCCGGTGGAAATTTTCTGTGTGAAAAACTTTGAAGGACGGCAACATCAATCTTGAGATCGAAAAAAGATTGGTTGCCGGTTCCTGTGTATGGATACTGTGTTCATTGTGGACGTTTGGCGCTTGGTATGGTATAATCAGGGGTAAAGCGTATGATATGACTGTTGGAATTCTCAGGAATTCGGCAAGGAGAACAAAAGTATGAAAGAGAATATCGTGGTAAAGGGACAGCTCAAGGGATATCTGTCCTGGCCCATTGTGCTTTCTGTCTTTCTGGTATGCGGGAATATCGCACTGTTTCTGGTAAGCCGTGTGGGCGCACTGGTGATGATTCCATTTACCGTGTGCTACATAGGAACGGCGGTCTGGATTTATGTGTACAGTCACAAGCGAATTCTTGGCGGTCTGGTGGAGTTTTCTTCCGAATATGCGTGGATTCAGAAGCAGTTGCTGACGGATATGGTGATCCCATATGCGCTGGCAGATGAAGATGGACGACTGCTTTGGATGAACCGCTCATTTCAGGAAGCGATACAGACAGAAAAAGGAAACAGAAAAAGCCTTCTTTCCATTTTTCCCAACCTGACTCGGAATGATCTGGTGCCGGATGATGGAATGGTTCTGGTTCATACCTCTTATGGGGACAAGAAATTTCGACTGGATATTCAGCCGATCTATGTGAGCAGTTCCGAGGAGGAGGAAAAGGAAGCACTGGTCAGCAGACAGAAACTGCTTGCGATCTATCTGTTCGATGAGACAGAAATGTTGCGTTGTTTGCAGGAGATCACGGATGAGAAGATGGTTGCCGGACTGATCTACCTCGACAATTACGATGAGGCACTTGAGAGTGTGGAGGAAGTACGTCGTTCTCTGCTGACAGCTCTGATTGACCGAAAGATCAACAAGTACATCAGTGCGATGGACGGTGTGGTAAAGACGCTGGAGAAAGACAAGTATTTCTTTATCATCAAGCAGAAATATGTTCAGCAACTTCAGGAGGAGAGATTCTCGATTCTGGAGGATGTAAAGACCGTCAACATCGGAAATGAGATGGCGGTGACGCTGAGCATTGGCATCGGTATGAATGGAGACACTTACGCGCAGAATTATGATTATGCGCGTGTTGCGATTGATATGGCACTTGGTCGTGGCGGAGATCAGGCAGTTCTGAAAGATGGAAGCCGGATTCAGTATTACGGCGGAAAATCTCAACAGCTTGAGAAGGCGACCCGCGTCAAGGCACGTGTCAAGGCACATGCGATGCGAGAGTTAATGGAGACGAAGGATCGCCTCCTGATTATGGGACATCGGATCGGTGATATTGACTGTTTTGGCTCTTCGATCGGTATTTTCCGAATTGCGACAGCGCTGAATAAGAAGGCGCATATCGTGATCAACGAGGTCACGACTTCGGTAAAACCGATGATGGATCGATTTGTCGATAACCCGGAGTATCCGGATGATATGTTCCTGTCGGGAGCGCAGGCCGCGGAGCTTGTGGATGCCAACACAATGCTTGTCGTTGTGGACGTAAACCGTCCGAGCATCACCGATGCCCCGGAACTGCTCAAGATGGTGAAGACGATCGTTGTTCTCGACCATCACAGACAGAGCAGTGAGATCATCTCAAATGCGGTACTCTCGTATGTGGAACCGTATGCATCCTCCGCATGTGAAATGGTTGCAGAGGTGCTTCAGTACATCGCAGACGGAATCAAGATCAAGTCGGCGGAGGCAGATGCGATGTATGCCGGCATTGTCATTGATACGAATAACTTTACCAATCAGACGGGCGTTCGCACGTTTGAGGCAGCCGCTTACTTACGGCGCTGTGGAGCAGATGTGACGCGAGTTCGCAAGCTGTTCCGCGATAATATGGTAGATTACAGAGCAAAGGCGGAGACAATCGCTTCTGCGGAGGTCTACCGGGATGCATTCTCAATTGGAGAATGTCCGGCGGAAGGACTTGAGAGTCCGACTGTTGTCGGTGCCCAGGCAGCAAACGAACTGCTTGAGATCAAGGGCATCAAGGCTTCTGTGGTGCTCACAGAGCTTCACGGAGTCATCTATGTCAGCGCACGCTCGATTGATGAGGTCAACGTGCAGGTGATGATGGAACAGCTGGGAGGCGGAGGTCATCGAACGATTGCAGGCGCTCAGCTGAAAGAAATGACGGTCGAGGAGGCAAAACGCCGTGTCAAGGCGGTCATCGACCAGATGTTAGAGAAGGGAGATATTTCATAATGGAAATCGTATTACTGGAAGACGTAAAAGCACTTGGAAAAAAGGGACAGATTGTAAAGGTAAATGACGGATATGCGCGCAATTTCATCCTGCCGAAGAAGCTCGGTGTTGAGGCGACCGCAAAGAACTTAAACGATCTGAAACTTCAGAAGGCAAATGCAGAGAAGATTGCAGCAGAACAGCTCGCTGAGGCAAAGGCACTCGCAGAGAAGATCGGAGAGCTTTCCGTAACCCTGAAGATGAAAGCGGGAGAGGGCGGAAGAGCCTTCGGTTCTATCTCCAGCAAGGAGATTGCAGTCGCAGCAAAGGATCAGCTTGGCTTGGAGATTGACAAGAAGAAGATGGTTCTTCCGGAAGCAATCAAGACCTTCGGTACGCATGAGGTTCCTGTAAAACTGCACAAAGATGTAACTGCAAAGCTGACGGTTAAGGTAACGGAAGCATAAGCATATTAAGGCAATATGCAGAAATGCAGAGTGCCGGGCAGATATGCAGACGGATTTTAGGTGCGAGGAGCGCGTGGGTCCTGTCTGCATAAATGTTTTGGTGCAAAGAGGAATACAGGAGAAACAAATGTATGGATGAACCTTTGATGAAAAGGGTGGCTCCTCACAGCATTGAGGCAGAGCAGTCGGTGATCGGCTCCATGTTGATGGACAGGGAGGCGATCATTGCTGCCTCTGAGATCGTGACGGCTTCTGATTTTTATCAGACGCAGTACGGTATCATGTTTGAGACGATGGTAGAGCTTTTTAATGAGGGCAAGCCGGTCGATCTGATCACGCTTCAGGACCGTTTGAAGGAAAAGGATGTACCTCCGGAAGTCAGCAGTCTTGACTTTGTCCGCGACATCATCACAACAGTGCCGACGTCTGCGAATGTGCGGTCTTACGCCAATATTGTTCGTGAGAAAGCTGTTTTGAGAAAACTGATCCATGTAAATGAGACGATTGCGAATACCTGTTATGCAGGTAAGGAGCCTCTGGATCAGATTCTTGCGACTACGGAGAAGACGATTTTTGATCTGCTTCAGAGCCGTGGAGGTGGAGAGTTTGTGCCGATCCGCCAGGTCGCTCTGAATGTGTTGGAGAAGATTGAGGTCGCCTCTAAGAGTCAGGGAAGTGTAACCGGAATCCCGACCGGATTTATTGATCTGGATTACAAAACTTCCGGTATGCAACCGTCCGACCTTGTATTGATTGCGGCACGTCCGTCTATGGGAAAGACGGCATTTGTGCTGAATCTGGTCGATCATGTGGCGGTGCGCAAAGGTCTGCCGTGCATGGTGTTCAGTCTGGAGATGTCCAAGGAGCAGTTGGTTAACCGTATGCTGGCGATGGAGTCGAATGTTGACGCACAGAAACTTAGAAACGGAAATCTGACGGACTCCGACTGGGATGCGGTTGTCGAGGGAATCGGTGTGATCGGCAATTCCAATCTGATCATTGACGATACCCCGGGTATCTCGATCACAGAACTGCGCTCAAAGTGCAGAAAGATGAAACTTGAGCATGGACTCAGCATGATTATCATCGATTACCTTCAGCTGATGAGCGGAAGCGGAAAATCAAGTGATAACCGTCAGCAGGAAATTTCAGAGATTTCGAGATCGTTGAAGGCGTTAGCGCGTGAGATGAACGCTCCGGTGCTTGCACTGTCTCAGCTTAGCCGTGCCTGTGAGACGAGAACAGATCACCGTCCGATGCTTTCTGACCTTCGAGAATCCGGAGCAATCGAGCAGGATGCCGATGTCGTGATGTTTTTGTATCGTGATGATTATTATAATAAAGACACCGATACACCGAACATTGCGGAAGTCATCATCGCAAAACAGAGAAATGGCCCGATCGGAACCGTCAATCTGCTCTGGCAACCGGAGTTCACAAAGTTTGTCAATCTGGCAAAATAGGTTGGTCGCGCAGAATATATTTACGAGTTTTTGCGGGCATCGATTTGAAATGAGAAAAATATAGCGGAAAAGACATGGGCAGTCAAATGGGAATGAAAGAGAACATTCCTGTCTGACTGTCCATGTCTTTTTTTATATGATAGGAAATTGCGTCCTATCATATAAAAACGCTCCGCAAGAATCCTCACATGTATTCATAATTCTTCTCAAGGAGTCATATGTTTCTAGTAGTGCAGAAAGGCAGGGATTGTGTATCTGTCTGTATATGCCAGAGTATTTATTTCTGGCAGATCTTTGACATATCCCTGTCAGGGCAAATCTGAAAAATATGAGAGACCATAAGGAGAGAAAGTATGGACGGGACACATTATTCCATATCGGAGGCGGGAAAGCTCGTGGGTGTTGAGTCCCATGTTCTTCGGTACTGGGAGGACGAGCTTCAACTGAAAATACCTCGTAATGGGAAGGACTATCGGTATTATACAGATCTGCATATTCAGCTGTTGAAAAAGGTGAAGGAACTGAAAGAAAAGGGGTATCAGCTCAAGGCGATCGAGCAGGTATTGAAACGTATGCTTGACGGGGAGGAAGACGTCAATCCGGATGAAATTTTGAGACAGAATGCAGTCAATATTTTAAAGGAAGGGAAAACGGGGGAAGTCATGGCAGTGGAAGAGAAGAAGAGTGTCAAAGAGGGTGGGGGAAAGCAGGAGCTTTCTGCTCTGTCTCCGGAAGAGAAGATGCAACGGTTCCAACAGCTTATGAATCATATTATTGGGAATGCAGTCGGACAGGCTGTCAAGGAAAACAGTGAGGCGATCAGCGGGGAAATCAGTCGTCAAGTCAATGACCGGATGGTGCAGGAGCTTGAGTACATGATGAGGATCAGCGATGAGAGGGAAGAGGAGCGCTTTAAGATGCTCGATGAGAGTCTGCGCGCGTACCAGAAAAATGGGAAGAGCAAGGCGGAGGCAGCCGTGACGAGGATGCCGTTTTTCAGAAAGAAAAAATTCGGGAGAAGCGGAAAGAAGATGTGAATAAATTCAAATAAAAAAATCCCCTTTCGCACGACAATACGAAAGGGGATTATGTAGGTTAATTGAAAAATTAGCCCTCGTTGATTGCTCCGGTCGGGCAAACACCTGCGCAAGTTCCGCAAGAAATGCAAGCATCTGCATCGATGTTGTACTGGCTGTCTCCCTGAGAGATAGCGCTTACCGGGCACTCCGGCTCACAAGTTCCGCAACTAACACATGAATCGGTAATAACATATGCCATGATATGAGTCCTCCTTAAATATTCTTATACATTCGTTGTTACTTTATTCTATCCCATTTTTGAAAAATATTCAAGAGGAAAATGTTGCACAAATGGATAAAATCAGGTACAATTTTCAGTTAGCTTCAGGTAACTTATGGCAGAACGGGAATAGAGCTTGCTAATTTTGGGAAAAAGTATTATAGTATGAGTACATCCGCGAATTCTATAAGGAGGAAATTGACATGGAGAATAAAGAGACCATTCAGATCAGCAAAGATATGCTGATTGGTGAGCTGATCCAGATGCATGAGCTGATCGCTCCGATGCTGATGCGTGCAGGTATGCATTGCCTTGGATGCCCGTCTTCTCAGATGGAGAGTCTTGAGGAAGCATGCATGGTTCACGGCATTGACTGTGATGATCTGGTTACCGGTATCAATGAGGTACTGGCTACTTTATAAGAAAATTGATAAAGTAAGATTTTCTGAAAAAAGGACACCCGAGTATTTCGGAGGTCCTTTTTGTGTTGTGTACGTCGAAGACGTGACTGTGACTCTTTGCTTTTCCTTTTTTTCTCTTGCAATTGGATGTATTCTCTAACAATTTCTACGGTTGTACCTTCCGTTGTAAGTACGACTGAATGATAGGAATATTATAATGCGATCAAAAATAAAAATCAACGCCGTGTATCCCGCAATTCATCCCACCACCTACACATTTGTTTAGAGGTGGGGGATTTCTTGCTCATGGCGTGTTAAATCAGAGCCATTTTCTCGAGTGCATGTGCACGAACGATGATTTCATAATGCTCCTGATAGTAGGCTTCACTGGCGGATTCCGGTTTCACGCGGGTTCCGTATTCAGATAAGATGTTGCAGATCCGGCTGAATCCAAGTGGATCCATATCCTTACTGCTGAGTACCAGATAATACTGGGAAGTTCCCGGCTTCTTGTACAGGGTGTTGATGCCCTGTGGAATTGAGACGGTTACTCGGGCGGCTTCGGAGACCTGATCAAGGCTGTCGAAACGATAGATGCGGGTCTGAACAGGCAGGGCTTTCTGAATTGCCTGTAAAGCGTTTTTCGTCTCACTCTGAGTAGAATTAAGAGAATTCGGATCAGAATCCTGTGTCGTCGCGATGCCGGAAAGTTCCGGATCGGGCGCTTCGGAAATCGCCTGAAGCTCTTTGTTTAAGTATTCCATCAGATCGTCAGCTCCCTCAAGAAATTCACCGGCGAATCTGGTTGAGGACTCCGGGTCTTCCTCGGAAAGCTGAGAAAACTTGGAAAAACGGGTGTCAAGTTCTTCTGGATCTTCTATCTTGGTAATGACCAGCATAACGCTCTCGCCGGAAAGCGGAATTGCTTCAACCATCAACGGAATATCATCTTCCGCATCAAATCCTACTTCAGTGGAGGCCTTTTGAATCATCTCACGGAATAGACTGCGGGCTTTCTCACTTCCATAAGCCAACTCTCCCAGGTTTAAGTTGCGTGTGCTCAGATCGGTACTGGTCAGGGTGCAACGTATCTGGTTGTCATTAATTCGCTCTATCCTCATAAGATCACTCCTCTCTATAAAAAAGATGCTATTTGCTCAATTTAATTATAGTATATGATACGGGGAAAAATCAATTCCTATGTGTAAATTTTATAAAAAGTTAAGGTTATCGTGTTGCAATACACAGGCAGAAATTTCCTGAAATAAAAATCCACTACAATTCGTGTAACGCATGAACAAACAGTAACTATTTTGTTTCTGTCGAGCTGCGCTCTCTGAGTATGAGATAAATCGTTTGGAAAAGTTCGTTCATATCGATCGGTTTGGCGATGTGCCTGTTCATTCTGGTAGAGAGGGAGATAATGGGGAATAATGGGAAATAATGGGAAATAATGGGAAATAATGGGAAAGATAAATAAGAACGATAATGGGAAGAATAAAAGAAAGAATAATGAAGAATAACAGAAAGGGTAATAGAAAGAGTAACAGAAAGAGTAACAGGGCGCCGACGGCTGAAGTAAATCCATAGGGACTCGCTCTCGCTCCGATTCAACGCAGCGGTGCATAGGACTGCAAAATACGCAGTCCAAACACCGGCGTTTCATACGGGTCCCTAATGGATTTCTTACAGCCTTACGGCGCCGTGAGTTTTTTGAGTTTTCAGTTGACAGCGAGTGGGGGAATAGACTATAATCCAACTATCAGAGAAAAATAAGAATTAAATTTTTCTTTTTCAGAAGAATTCTAAAAAGTCGGTTAGATCTAATTATAAATCACTAAATCATTCAATAAAAAATCAAAGTAAAAAAATAAATAAACGTAGACCCCAAAAGGAGATGAATGAATTTGAAAAAGTTGATCTACTGGATGTTTTGCCAAAAAGTGAAAAACATGTTAGGGCGTAGATTGAGGCGAGGGATTTTGCTGACGGTATTTTTTATTCTATTTGTAGTCCCACCTTTGCCTGTATTTGCGATGCATACAAGAGATGTGCATGATCGAGATCAGGTGAATCAGAAAATCATTCAGAAAATAATAGTAAGTAATGATAGAGCAGAAGTGATAAATCAATATGCCACTGGATCAAATACAAAAGGAAAAGATGATCAAAAAAAAGAAGAAATAAGATCGGATGAAGATGATGGCAATGGCAGTTTAGGAGATGAAGATAATTGTTCGAATGAGATAATAAAAGCATCAGATAGTGACTGGGATGACAAGGATTTGCAGGAAAAAATAGAGGATAAGAAATTAGAAAACGAGAATCCTCAGGAAAATTTTGAAGATACAGTAACAAACGATCAAGAATCAGAAAATCTATATTTCAACACATCAAAAAATCAAAAAAATTCAGAACAGAAAACAGAATCTATAAGTGAAAATCAAATAAGAGATTTAAAGGATTATGTACTCAGCAGAGGAAGTACAAATGAATTAGCAAATTTTAATGTTTCTCTGTTAGATGCAGGAGGAATAACAATCGAGCCGGATGATAACGGCATCTATCATGTCTATGAGAATGATCTTTATTATCTGAACGTTCATTTTTATGCACCTATGGGAATTCCGGAAAAAGGTATTTATCAATATATTATGCCAGAAGGAATAAAAGCAATTCAAATTTTATCGCAAAATATTCGAGCAAGTGATGGAGCAGAAATTGGAATTTTAGAAATATTGGAATCAGGAAAAATTTTGAGTATCAGTATGAAAGAAAATAAAAAGATTCGATTGAATGTGACATTTTCTTGTACGGTTGACTTTGAAAGAGAGAATCCTGCAATCAAAATTGAATCGCATAAAGATGGAAGTATTGCGAAAACAGGATATTTTAATGGATTAACGGGACAATTTGAGTGGACGATCACAGCCCAGATTCCGGCATATGCTGGCGGAAAGGCGAAGGAGTGGGGGATTGGAGATATACTTTATGACCCTATCGAAGCGGACGCGCATTATTGGAAACAAGATCAGATAGATCAAGTGGATATTTTGTATGGTGGTACACGTTATCAATTATTTGATGAAAATATTGCACCAGCAAAAAATATGGATATTGCATATAGATGGGATTCAAGAAAAAAGCCAGCGCGTCTATTTTTAGTTAATAGAACAAATGAGGATGAATGTGAAAATTATTGTACACATTGGCGAGTGAAAGAAAATGTGAAAATTATTATTCATTATAGCAATACATTAGATGAAAGTAACTTATGGATTAAAAATATTGAAGATGAAAGTGTTTTACAAAATGATGCATTATTAAATAATAGTCGTATTACAAGTGAACTTAATCTTTCCCCCATATTCAGTAAATCTCATTCCTCAGATTCATCTAAATACACAATCACATTAAATCCAGATTTTTATGATTTAAGTCGGCAAGAGGTTGTTATTGACGACGTTATGACGGGCAACGCTTATTATGTGACAGGCTCGATGACGGTGCTTGTGACGGACAAAAATGGGGTTACGTTTCCGCTTCAATATGGAACAGATTTTACAGTGGAAAAAGTGGATGGAAGTGCTCAGCACATTCGGATTCATGTTGCGAATCCGGGGGCGTATTGTTATCAGTTCACCTATAAGACAGTAGCCAAAAGTGATGGCGGGGCGGGTGAAGTGAAAAATGAAGCGCAGGTTACTTTGTGGGGGCGGGAGTTTTGTGCAGAGGATTACAGTTTTAGCTCTAGTGCAGAGGAATATTTTGTGCGAATGAAAAAGAGTGAGGAAGATAGTGGTAGGGCGGTCCCTGGTGCTCTTTATGGACTTTATTCGTCTACGGGAGAGTTGATGGTGCAAGGAGTTACGGATGCGCTGGGAGAGTGTCTGTTTCGTGGAGATCCGGTGAACGGTTTTCTCTTGGATCGAGATTGTCTGTATTATCTGCAAGAGATAGAAGCTCCGGATGGGTATGAAAAAAATGAAACGAGAACATGGTTCTATTTTGCAGAATCGGATTATGAACAGTCGATTCGTCCGCTGTTGGAAGAGGCACGTTTTACAGGAGTCTATGGTGCAGAGGATGAAGAGGCGATAGAGATTGAAGAGGGACAGGATGAAAGTCTTTCGAGTTGGATTCTGGTGACGGACCGGAGAATAAAGACATATACACTTCCTCAGACCGGCGGAGTCGGGACGGATGAATATATAACAGTTGCTTTTCTGATATTTGCAGGAATGGGAAGTGTATTTGATATTGTTTTCAGTGTTTCGGAACCAATCGAACAGGTGAAGGAGACTGGAAAAAAGAAGAAAGTAGAGGAGGATCAAAGATGAACCAAAACGTTAGGGAGAGTTCTGTGTGGTACAAGTGGGGATGTAGGATGATGGCATGGATTTCAATGGTGATTTGTATTGGAATCATGATGATGGGAATCACGGCGTTGGCGGGAACGATGCATACGATTACTGCGCCGGACAATGGACATGAGTATGAAGTCTATCAGATTTTCACGGGCGATGAGACCGAAGGGATTTTATCGAATGTAAAGTGGGGAGAAAATGGAAGTGGAGAGTGTGGAGCCGGAGTTCCGGATTCTATTTTGAAGGAGATTGAGGAGGTAAGTGGAACAGATGCAGAGAAACTCGCGGTGATTAAAAAGTATGCCAGAATCAAGAAAGAAGAGGCATTTAAGATGATCTCGGAAGAAAGGGTTTTAAGTGTTCCGTCTGGATATTATCTGATGAAGGATAAGGATGGTTCTCAGGCGGGAAAGAATGATGCGTATACAACTTGGCTCGTGAAGGTTGTGGGTGATGTGAAGATGGCTCCGAAAGCGGACAAGCCTTCTTCAGAAAAGAAAGTGAAGGATCGAAATGACACGCTGGGAGAAGAATCTGGATGGCAGGATTCCGCAGATTATGATGTGGAAGATCTGGTTCCGTTTCAGCTGACCGGAAAAGTAGCGTCAAATTATGATTCTTATTTGAGCTATCGTTTTGTTTTTCATGATCAGCAGTCAGAGGGGCTTGATTTTCAGGTGGATACAGTGCGGGTGTTTGTGGACGAAAAGGAGATTACACAGGGATTTTCTGTGCAGACGTCGACAGAGGATGGGGATGCGTTTGAGGTAGTGTTTGAAAACATGAAGACAATCCCGGAAGTAAAAGCGGGAAGCACGGTGACGGTTGAATATAAATCACGGTTGACGGATCAGGCAGTTTTAGGAGCAGAGGGAAATCCCAATACGATGTATCTGGAATACTCAAACAATCCGAATCAGGGACAGGAGGGAGAGACTGGAAAGACACCGGAGGATACGGTAATTGTTTTTACCTACAAGATTGTTGTAAAGAAGTTGGATGAGACAGGAAAAGCGTTGGAAGGTGCGGAATTTATTCTGGAAAAACAGTTGCCAGATCGTGATGAGGGAGATGAAAACTGGCAGTCATTTGTGGCGGAAAAGAATACAACGGGAACCGTTTTTACATTTCGGGGATTAGATGACGGTGCATATCGATTGACAGAGTCGATCACACCGGCAGGATACAATACGGTTCCGGCTCTCTATTTTACGATTACAGCAGATCACCAGATTCTGTCAGATTCGCCGATTTTGGAAAATTTGAATGGAGAGACGGCGACAGGAGAGATCACATTTGTCATTGACAAGGAGGAAGGATTTCTCGAGACAACGGTTGTCAACAAACATGGAGTGTCACTTCCGGAGACAGGTGGACGCGGAACTTTTCTGTTTTATGCAGTTGGTGGTGTTTTGATCTTTGCATCGATGGGAGCAGGAATGATGTATCTGATGAAAAATTCGTCGAGAGGAGGGGAGGATGACGAGCATAAAGAGACGATGGATTAGAAGATTTCTGAAGTTTGTGCCTGTGATGCTGTTTGTTGTTGGAGTGTCGCTGATGCTTTATCCATATGTCAGCGATTGTTGGAATCGGTGGCATCAGTCGCGTGCGATTGCGGGATATGCAGATGCTGTTTCGCAGGAAAAGCGAGAAGATCTTGAGAACATGTGGAAGCAGGCAAGGATTTACAATATGGAGTTAAAGAGAAAGAAGAATCGTTATTATCTGAGTGAGGAGGATCAGATTCGCTATCACCAGCTCCTAAATCTGACTGGAAATGGAATCATGGGCTATATTGAGATCCCCTCGATTCGGTGTTCGCTTCCGATTTATCATGGGACGGATGAGTCGGTTCTTCAGGTTGCGACGGGTCATATCGAGGGAAGTTCTCTTCCTGTGGGAGGAGCCGGGAGTCACTGTGTGATTTCCGGTCACAGGGGGCTTCCGTCGGCAAGACTGTTTTCAGGTCTTGATCAGCTAAAAATCGGCGATTTTTTTAATCTGCGGGTGCTCAATCGGACGTTGCAGTATCAGATCGATGAGATCAATATCGTGCTTCCGGATGACATTGGAAAATTGGAGATTGACCCCGAAAAGGATTTTTGCACGCTTGTTACCTGTACCCCTTATGGGGTGAATTCTCATCGGATTCTGGTTCGGGGAAGTCGTGTGGAAAAACAAAACGGAGATAGAGATTAAGAAAAAACAGAGAAAGAAAAAAACAAGAAAACGTAGAAAAGAAGGTCATAAAAAGAAAAAGATGGGGAGATACAATGCGAAGGATCATGACACTTATCGCAGGTGGAGTGTGCGTAGGGATTTTGTGTGTGATGATATTTTTTCATATGCAGGGAATTCAGGTGTTGGCGATGACGGAGAATCTTTCAGAAAGTCCCATAGAGGGAAAGAAGATCGGATCTGTGATCTTGGAATATGGACGGGAAAAGCCGATTCAGCATGCAGGTTTTTCAATCTTTCAGGTGGCAGAGAAAATTCAGGTATCAGAGAAAATTCAGGTGGCGGAGAAAACGGAAAATGGAAGTTACCGGAAAACAGGAAACTTTGAAACGTGTCCGGTTCAGATTGAACTTGAGGATGTTTCGCGGTGGAGGGAGACCGCGGAAACATTGGAGATTTATGTGCTGAGGGATCGGTTGACTCCGCTGAGAAAAGGGGAGACAGATCTGAATGGGCGATTGAAATTTGAAAATCTGGGAGCAGGAGTTTATCTGATTGTTGGAGAGAAAAAGATAGAGGGGAAAAAGACCTATATTCCGGAGCCGATTTTACTTGTCCTGGCAAGAGATGGCAAATTACCGGAAAATAAGGCATCGGAGAAGGTTGCATCAGGAAACGAAAAGTCGGAGAACGGAAAATCAGAGAATATGGATGAAGGAGGAACTTATCAGGTGACGGTGCATCCGAAGTACCGGGAAGAAGAGAAAGCGCGGTCTTCAAATCGGGATCATGATGATGCTTCGGAAACCATTCGAGTAAGGGCAATAAAAGTCTGGGAGGAGGAGAAGACAAGGGCTTACCCGGAAATCAGGCAACAGGATATTCAGGCGCATCCGACACAGGTAACGGTACAGCTTTTGAGGGATGGTGTATTCATGGAAAATGCCGTGTTGTCGGAGGACAATCAATGGAGCTGTATGTGGGAAAATCTGGATGCAGACAGGGTTTGGAAGGTGGCAGAGGAAGTTCCGGAAGGATATGTCGTCTCGATTCGTCAGGAGGGAGAGACATTTCTGCTGACAAATCGGAAGGAGAATAGATATTTGCCTGGGGAGTCTGAAACTTCGGTGGAGGAACCGGATCTGCCGGATGCCGAAAAACTTCCGCAAACAGGAAGCTCGTGGTATCTGGTCTTGATTTTGGGAGCGATCGGAATTTTGCTTGTGAGATGTTGTGGAAAGATTGAAAAAAGAAGAAAGGCGGATGACGGAAAAAAAGAGAGAAAAAGAGAGAAAACAGAAGAGAAGGCGGGGGAGAAAAAATGGCGAAGCATTTGGGTGTGGATGCTAAGAATTTTTGGGACATGCTGTATGATTTTGGCTGGGATTTTTGCGGGAAAGAATAGTTCTGATGAGATTCGGGCGTATAATCATGTCAAGGAGAGTCAACGAAAACTGGAGGTGGAAGAACAAGCAAAGAAAAAGCAGGAACAACCACTCTATCTGCTTGACCCGGCTCGGGTGATGCCGGAGAAAGTGGTGGATGGGAAAGCCTATATTGGGGTATTGGAGATTCCTTCTCTTGGGCGTGAACTTCCCGTGATGAGTGAGTGGACGGATGAGAGTCTAAAGCAGGCTCCGTGCCGATATGCGGGTTCGGCGTATCTGCAAAATCTGGTGATTGCCGGTCATAATTATCGCGCGCATTTTTCTGGAATCGGAAATCTGAAAAAAGGAGATTCGGTGATTTTTACAGATATGGACGGAAATCGATTTTTCTATGAGGTGACAGAAATTGAAATTTTAAATGCAGAAGAGACGGAGAGAATGACAGAGAGCTGGTGGGCGTTGACTCTGTTTACCTGTACTGTCGGAGGTGGACGGCGCATTGCCGTGCGCTGTGACGCGTTGGTGCAGGATGAGTAGAATTCAGAAGGGGAGAGACAAGCCCCTTCTGAGTTATATGATTTCTTGAAGCGCGGAGAGATCCACGATGCGGATCTGTCGTTTTTCGAGGGAGATCATTCCTTCCGCCTGCATGTTTGAGAGCTCCCTTGAGAGGGAGGGGCGGGCAACGCCGAGGTAATCTGCCATCTTTTCTCGGTTCATTGAGAACGTGTAGTCGGGATCAGAATGTGTATGTTGAAGAAGCATCCGGGCGATTTTCTGGCGAAGCGAAGCTCCGGAGATGATGCGGATTTTCTGGTTCAGATAGTATGCTTTTCCGGCGAAGACGGGGAGAAGATTTGCAATCAGCCGGTAGCTGAAGGAATTCTGGTTTACGGCATCCACATCAAAGAATGCCTTTGGAATCAGGAGAACGTCAGCAGTCGAATCTGCCAGAGCGAAGTAGTCGTATTCTTTTTTGTTTAGGAAGAGAAAAACCTCCCCGAACATTTCTCCGTGCTCCTGAAATGTCGCAACGATGTTACGTTTTCCTCCGAGGGAGTCATTGCCGATAACGATCGAGCCGGAGAGCAGAACCATCATGTAGCGGGGCAGTTCTCCCTGATGAAAGAGATAGGTGTCCTTCGGGTAGGAGACAATGCGCGCCTGACTGACGAGAAGACATTCCTCAATCTCTGCCTCTGACATTCCCGCAAAGAGGGGACACTGATTCAGATTAAATTTCATAACGGAACCTCCTTTCGCTCACGGAATCGTGGATTTTCAGTACGCTCTGTATTTAAGTCAATGCTCGTAGAGAATTACTGCGCGTTATACTCTAAGTTACACGAGATTTTGCACAAGATCAAGGTTGAGGGAGAGTCCCTGGCGGAGTTGCTGGCGGGCATTTCCCATCATTGCATCGAGTTCTTCTAAGCGCTTCAGGAGTTCCTTTTCCTCTGAAGTTGTGGTGAGAACTTTGTGGATTCCGCCGTTCTGGATTACGATTCGTCGGTCTGCCATCAGTGCAAGCAGAGGATCGTGAGTCGCCATCAAAACGATTTTGTCCTGAGAGACGAGGACATCTAGCGCCTTCTTGCGGTCGATTCCGGCATTCTCGATCTCGTCGATCAGGACGATCGGGGAAGCACTTAAAATTGCCGTGTCTGCAATCATCAGGGCGCGGGACTGACCACCACTCAAGGCGGTGACAGGGGTGTCCGCAGTGAAGGACTCACCGGCGAGCTGATTGGCAGATTCGAGGATCTGTTCTGCAATTTCTCTGCTGTTCTCGATCATTCGGCTCTGTGCGTGAAGCTCGAGAAATTCGCCGGCTTTTAAATCCATGACAAAGTTCATGTTCTGGGAGAGCTGGGCGACGAGTTTGTTGTTTGCAGAGTAGCGCCATTTCGGATCAGGACGTTCACCATTGATTCGGATACTGCGTCTGGTCGGGGTGTCGTTCTGGGCAGCCCACTCGATATCTGCGAGCAGACGACTTTTTCCAGAACCGGTCGGTCCGACAATCGAGATGATCTGCCCCGGAAGAATCGTGAGTTCGTCAAACCCCTCTGGCACATGGCTCTTGTCCGTTCCCGGAAGAATCGTGAGGGAGCGAACCTGGTTGTCCGTCTGAATTCCGAGAAATTCAGCCATCTGATGAATATATATATCGAACTGTTCCGGGAGTTCGGCGCAGTCGAGTGCTTTCTCCTCGATCTCATCCTGGTCAAGTTGTGCAAGATATTCCGGAAAAGTCAGGGATTCTGAGCCTTTCGTATCAAGTCGGTTTTGAAGAAAGAACTCTTCTGTAAACGGGTATTTCTCGAGCAGTTCTGCGATCGTGAAACGACTGATCAGACTTGTCTGTTTGTGCATGATTCGTTCTCCTTCCAATCCATTTTTCGGCTGTTGCCAAGCTGGAATTTTTCACCGATTCTTCGTTCGCCGAGACAGTAGGAACACATCGCAGACGGCATTGAGAAACGCAGCTTCATGCCCTGAACGCTCTCAACGTTCTGTTCCTTGTTGTAGAGCAGAGTGCTGAGCTCGTGTGCACCCTGTCCACTCAGACCATTGACATGGATGACCATTGCACGCGGATTGACGGCACTTACACGGGCGGAGAAGACCTCTCGCTCTGCCTGGGAGACGATGTCGCCCTTGGTGATGACGACGATGTCAGCCGACTTGAGGAGCGGTCCGATCTTTTTCGGCGTGTTGATTCCCGAGAGGTTGTCGATGACGCAGACTCCGGTGATTTCCTCAAGATAAGGGGAGCAACGATTGCAAAGCCCTGCGGATTCGGTGATCAGAAGATCAAGTCCCTCGCAATTTCCCCAGTTTACGACATCCTCAATGTTTGAGGCAAAGAAGTGGTCGGGGCAGAGACCGCCGGAGAGTCCTTTTTTGACGGGGATTCCTGCTTTCTCGTACAGGATGTCATCATCAGTGAACAGACAGTCAAATTTTACAACGCCGACCTTCTTTCCATCTGCCTGAAAGGAGGCGATCGTCTTTAAGATTACTGAGGTCTTGCCGGATGAGGGCGGACCAGAAAAAATAATCAGATTCATTTCGTTTCCTCCGATGCTTCAAAAAATATGCGCTCTGTCTCTTTTAAGAGAGAGCCGATATCGTGTGAGTAGATGAAATCCCAGCCCGGCCACAGGAAGGTCTCTTCTGGCGAGAGTCCATTGTCAACATCCGGGTGTGCGGATGGGAATTTTCCGCCGGCACAGAAGACTTCGCCCATCTCTTTGGAGGCGAGATAGGAGATAAATTCCTGAGACTTCTCAGAAGAGGAGGCCTTGCTCAGCAGGAAAATCGGGCTTAAAATCGCACCATCTGACGGCCATACAGGAGTCAGAGTGTTGTTTTCGCGGTTCATCAGCGTGAAAAAATACGGCATGACGGTGACTGCCGGGGAGGAGGCTTTCTTTGCCTTTGTTCCGGTCTTGACCATCTCTGCGGGATGCATTGCACTCATCAGATTGCGACCGAGGGCGCGAACTCCGTTCTCCCCGTAATGGCTGTAAATGCCGAGCAGGAGTGCGTTGAAGAGATCAAGATCCCGAACCGGCATTGCGATCGAATTCTCAAATTCCGGGGAGAGCAGATCACTCCAGCTTTGTGGAAACTCGCGTCCATCGAGGACGGATTCATTTACCATGAAGACAGCAGGAACGCCTGCAAGGATGGTGTACTGATGTTTCGGATCTTTCAGTTGAAGATGTTCATTGTCAAAGCAGGAGTTGAGCTTTTCCATTCCGGTTAAGTCGGCGAAGACACTGGCGTCGGAATAGTGTCCGAGGAGACTGCGGTCAAAGAAGAGACCGAATCCGGCCGACAGATAAATATCTGCGAGATCATCGGCGCTCTTGCTGTTTTTTACCTGTTCCTCGATGTGATCAAGTCCCATGCTTGCAGCCTGAAGATCACAGCTGACATCCGCGTGGTGTTCTTCAATCCAGTTGTTGAGCTTTTCCATCAGCTGAATGCGGATCGGGCAGGGAAGCACACCAGTCACGCGGAGAGCGTCTGGATTTTCGCGGGTGCGACGGATTACGTCGACGAGCGTCTGCTCTGTTTTTTCTACATCGAGATGGCGGGTCTTTAAAGCCATTTCAAGGGAGACAGAGCGTCCCATCAGCTTTCGCAGGGCATCGTTTTTGAGAGATTCGTAGCCCATCTCCACGAGCGGTTCAATCAACTCCGGGTACTGTTTGGTTATATTGTAAACTTTATCGGTAAGAGAAAAATATGGATTCAAATCAGTTTCCTCCTTATGCTTGTCTGTACTTGACTTATTTTGCTTTTTAACTATTTTTACTATACGCATTCTAACAGAAAAAGTCCAGAGAGTATGTAACAAATGTTACGAAAATGGATTATGGAGAAATGTTCCTGTATATGGGCAGAAATGTTCTGGATTGGCAATTTTACAGGATGTCATATTTATAGGATGCCATACTTACAGAATGCTGTAATAGTAACCATTTTTTTTGAAATACAATAAGAATTTTGAGGAAAAGATAAAATTGCTATTTTTGATTACTTATGTTATAGTGAAAATCAGAGAAAGCAATACACGGAAAGGAAAAAAAGACAATGAGAGACACAACTCTGGTTATTATGGCAGCCGGAATCGGAAGCAGATTCGGCGGTGGAATCAAACAGCTCGCACCGGTAGGACCGAACGGAGAAATCATCATGGACTACTCCATCCATGACGCTTTAGAGGCTGGATTCAATAAGATCGTTTTCATCATCCGCAAGGATTTGGAGAAGGATTTCAAGGAGATCATCGGAAATCGTATTGAGAAAGTGGCAAAAGTAGAGTATGCATTCCAGGAGCTTGATGAGCTTCCGGAGGGATATTCCGTACCGGCAGGTCGCACAAAGCCGTGGGGAACCGGTCAGGCAGTGCTTTGCGCAAAGGATCTTGTAAATGAGCCGTTCCTTGTAATCAATGCAGATGATTACTACGGCAAAGAGGGATTCAAGAAGATCCATGATTACATGGTAAATGAGATGGACCCGGATGCAGATCCGTATGATATGTGCATGGGTGGATTCATTCTGGAGAACACACTGAGCGATAACGGAACCGTAACCCGTGGTGTCTGCGAGGTAAATCCGGATGGAACTCTGAAGGACGTAACAGAGACCTTCGAGATTCAGTGGAAGGATGGCGTGCTTGGTGCAGTTGACGGCAAGGGCAATGCAGTTACCGTAGATCCTCATCAGCATGTATCCATGAATATGTGGGGACTTCCGCCAAAGTTCTTCGATGAGCTTGAGACCGGTTTCCCGAAGTTCCTCGACAACATTGAGGAGGGCAACCTCAAGGCTGAGTATCTGCTTCCGACGATCATTGACCAGATGATTAAGAGCGGACGTGGTTCTGTAAAGGTTCTTGAGACCCGCGACAAGTGGTTTGGTGTGACTTATCAGGCAGATAAGCAGACTGTGGTGGATTCGATCCGCAAGCTGATTGCAGACGGTGTTTACAAGGAGCATCTGTATGACTAAATTGATTTCCTGGAATGTCAACGGAATCCGTGCCTGCGTGGGCAAGGGGTTTTTAGACTTTTTTCAGGAGGCGGATGCAGATATTTTCTGCCTTCAGGAGACGAAACTTCAGGAGGGACAGATTGATCTTGAACTGCCGGGGTATCATCAGTACTGGAACTATGCCAAGAAAAAGGGATATTCCGGAACGGCGATGTTTACCCGAACAGAACCGATTTCTGTGACCTATGGAATCGGGATCGAGGAGTATGACGGAGAGGGACGCGTCATCACAGCGGAATTTCCGGAGTACTATGTTGTAACCTGTTACACGCCGAATTCTCAGAGTGAGCTTGCCCGGTTGGACTATCGAATGGGATGGGAGGACGCATGGCTTTCGTGGCTGAAAAAGCTCGAGGAGAAGAAGCCGGTGATTTTCTGTGGTGATCTGAACGTGGCACACAAGGAGATTGATCTGAAAAATCCGAAGACGAATCGAAAGAATGCCGGATTTACCGACGAGGAGCGCGAGAAATTTTCCTGTCTTCTCGATGCAGGATTTATCGACACATACCGCTATTTCTATCCGGATCAGGAGGGCGTGTATTCCTGGTGGTCTTATCGTTTCAAGGCGAGAGAAAAGAATGCAGGGTGGAGAATCGACTATTTCTGTGTTTCAGAGTCTTTAAAAGACCATCTTGAGAGCGCATCGATTCACACAGAGGTGTTGGGATCAGATCACTGTCCGGTGGAATTGAATCTGAAAGAATAGCAATTTTGGCATAAAAAAGATAAGTTCTGCATAAAAAGAACAATGTTGCTGGATGTTGCTAGAAAACGGAGATTTCAAAGGGGCCGTCATAAAACAGCAAAAACAGTGTGATCTGTGTGCCGTTTTGTGACGGCCCTTTTTTTCCATCAAATATTGAAATCGTGGACTGCCATGTTTGCTGACGTAGAAGACAGAGAAAACAGAGAAGATAAAAACTTTACATGTGGTAATTCATAGTTATAAAAGAAGGGGGGAGCTGGAGATGCATTCATTTAAGATTGACAACAGTGTGAGGGGAGACGCAGTGCTGGGACTTACGAAGGTAGACGGAGGCATTCGTGTGGCAGTGGTAGCCGATGCGAAGGAGTGTGCCCTGCTCTTGTATCTGTCGGGATCTCATTCACGGCAGAGAGAGGAGAAGAAAGAGACGGCGCGGATTGCATTTCCGGAAGAGGGAAAGATAGGCAATGTCTGGACGATGACCGTTCTAGGGGAAGATTTGGATCGCTATGACTATGCATTTGAGGCAGATGGGGTTCGTTTTGAAGATCCTCACGGGCGCTCGTTTGAGGGACATGAGCGCTGGGGAAAGAAAGAGCTGGGAAACATTCTGCTGAAAACACCGGTATCTCAGCCGGAGTTTGACTGGGAGGATGATGAGCGTCAGGGGATTTCCTACGAGGATGTGATTGTGTATCGGCTTCATGTGCGCGGTTTCACCCGCCATGCCTCATCTGGTGTGGAGAACAGAGGGACCTTTGCCGGAATTGTGGAAAAGATTCCTTATCTCAAGGAACTTGGAGTGACAACGGTCGAACTCATGCCAGCAACCGAGTTTAATGAGGTGATGATGCGTCCGAGGCAGATCATGCATCGCTATCAGGAGCGATTGAGGAAAATTTTAACTGGCTCATCGTCATCCCCGGAAATGGAGTCTTCGGAGACAGCACCCTTGGAAACCACATCGGGGAAAACGGATCTGAATTCGAGTACATCTGTCATGGAGGCGGATGGTCGCTTAAATTACTGGGGATATGGTCCCTCATTTCTGTTTGCTCCGAAGGCATCCTATGCGGGCAGGGGAAAAAATCCAGTCACGGAATTCAAGAACCTTGTAAAGACGCTTCACCGGGAGAATCTTGGCATTGTGGTTGAGCTTTTCTTTACAGGCGAGGAGACACCTGCCGATGTCGTGGAAGTGGCAAGATTTTGGGTGAGGGAATTCCATGTCGATGGACTCCACATTAGCGGGACAGCCCCGATCGCGCTTCTCGCCTCCGACCCGTATCTCTCTGACACGATGCTCTGGGCGACGAGCTGGGATGGAATTGAGATTACGGGAAGCGGGCAGAAGAAAAATGTGAAGACCGATCCGTTCCAGAGAAGACTCGCAGAGAGCCAGATTTTCAAGAAGCAGTTTGCGCAGACCCGACAGGTAAGCCGTGGCAAGGTGCAGGAAGCGGAAAACGGCAAAGCTGCAAGCGCTGATAAAGCAAACAGTGCGGAAAAAGCGAAAGGTGCCGGAAAAGAGAATGGCTCTGAAAAAAATGCAGAAATGATGGGATTAGCGGTGGAGCCAAAGAGACGGACGAGAGTTCTTGGCGAGTACAACGATGGCTTTCTCGTTGATATGAGACGCGTCCTCAAGGGCGATGAGGGGCAGATGGGTGCGCTGGCATTTCGTAGCCGCAGAAATCCCGATACCTTCGGTGTGTTGAACTACATGGCATCTAACAATGGATTTACGATGGCAGATATGGTTTCTTACGACCAGAAGCACAATGAGGCGAACGGGGAGGAGAATCGCGACGGAACGGATTACAACTGTTCGTGGAATTGTGGTGCAGAGGGTTCGGTTCGTAGAAAGAAGATCCGTCAGCTTCGCAAAAAACAGCTCAGGAATGCGGTTCTGCTTCTGATGCTGAGTCAGGGAACCCCGCTTCTGCTTGCCGGGGATGAATTTGGCAATTCGCAGGACGGAAACAACAACGCTTACTGTCAGGACAATGAGATCTCATGGCTGAACTGGAATAACCAGAAGATGAACGCGGATCAGCTCGAATTTGTAAAGCATGCGATCGCATTCCGAAAAGAGCATCCGGTGTTTCATCAGCCGACAGAGCCGAAACTCATGGATTCGCTTGCCTGCGGTCAGCCGGATGTCTCCTATCATGGAATCAGTGCGTGGAAGCCGGAATTTGATAATTTCCGCAGACAGTTTGGAATTCTCTACTGTGGGGACTATGCGAGAAAGGCGGACGGGACACCGGACGATACGTTCTTCGTCATCTACAATATGCACTGGGAACCGCATGAATTTGCGCTTCCAACGCTGTCAGCAGGAAAAAAATGGCAGGTAGTATTTCAGACCGCAGATGAGGCTCAGAATGGCTTCTATGAGGCAGGAAAAGAGCCGGAACTCAAGTCTCAGAAAAAGTTTATGGCGCCCTCGCGAAGCATTGCCGTGTTTATCGGAAAAACCGTGGAAAAACCTTGACAAAGCAAGGCAAAACAGATATAAATGGAAGAGTACATTTTTTAATACAAGATAGTAACCTGAAACGGTACTATGGACCATTCTAGGAGGAAATGATAATGAACAAGACAGAATTAGTTGCAGCAGTAGCAGAGCAGGCAGGTCTTTCCAAGAAAGACGCAGAGGCAGCAGTAAAGGCATTTACTGATGTTGTTTCTGATGCACTGAAGAAGGGAGATAAGATCCAGCTGGTTGGTTTTGGTACTTTTGAGGTATCTGAGAGAGCAGCAAGAGAGGGCAGAAACCCGAAGACTGGCGAGAGCATGAAGATCGAGGCTTGCAAGACCCCGAAGTTCAAAGCTGGTAAGGCTCTGAAGGATCTGGTAAACGCATAAGTTTATAACGAACGAAAATATATAAAATCTCTGCTTATTTCCTGATAACGGTACAGCTCCTGTGAACTTGCAAAGTGACTTTTGATATAGTTACTTCGTTTCGCAGTAAAAAGTCTGAGATTTTAATAAAACGCGTAAAATAATTCCCTCTATGTGCGACTGCATGATAGGGGGAATTTTGTTTTACAGATTAGGAATATATAGGGACATATCGATATCAATAGGGGATGTGTCCGTCAATTTTAGAAGGAGGAACGATATGCGATTAGATAAATATCTGAAAGTTTCCCGTATCATCAAGAGAAGAACCGTGGCAAACGAGGCGTGCGACAGCGGGCGTGTGATGCTCAACGACAAGGTTGCAAGAGCCAGCGCAGAGGTGAAAGCCGGGGACGTGATTGAGATTGCGTTCGGCAACAAGTCGGTCAAGGTGCGCGTGACGAGCGTGCAGGAGTCGATTCGCAAGGAGGATGCGAAAGAGATGTTCGAGTATCTATAAAATTGTCCTTCCAGAAAAACTTGCTGTTTTAAAGATTTGTGTTATAGTAAGAGGAAAGTGTAACGGTTTCGCAGACCTTTGCAGAAATTGCAAAGACTGCGGATCGTTATAAACCGTTGCGGATGAACGTTATTCTTGGGAAAACGTATCACGGTCAGTCGGGATGAGAAATCGCTTCTGCGATTTCTAAATTCGTATTACTTGGATGGATCAATCAGAGAATTTCAGATTTGGATCATGATTCAGAGACAGGCATGGAGGTATAGACCTTTTGAGGCTGTAACAGGATGTGCGGATGGATCTGAGCGAGAGTGTTTCAAAACAAGGAAAAAGTTTTCATGAAAAATCTGTGTGTAATCCGGGTAAGTGATTTCTGTATGTCAGGTATCTGTATGCAGAATTCTGTCTGAAACTGTGTGATCTTTATTTTCATTAATTTCTAAAAAAATGAAATTTGTATTCTTGAGAGTCGTTTGTTTCGTATGTGTATCCCCGAAAAATAAATATTCTGAAAAGCAGGGGAACGCCCCACAGATTTGTGGTGCGCCGTTTTATCAGAGCAAAAGGAGAACAAAATGAAAGCAGTCACAAAAAACACAATTACTCTTGAACAATCCCGTTCCCGGACATCCTTTATGGTGAAGCTGGCGATGATGGTTGCCATCATCTTTGTCATGGCATTTTCACCGCTCGGTTACCTTAGAACCCCGGGACTTACGATTACATTTCTGACTGTGCCGGTTGCAGTCGGAGCGATCATTCTCGGACCGACCGCCGGTGCTGTCTGCGGTTGTGCTTTCGGTATGACGAGCATGATCATGGCACTGACCGGTGGTTCCGCATTCAGTGCAGCCCTTCTTCAGATTAACCCGTTTGGACTTTTATTTACTCTGCTTGTACCGCGTATTCTGGAAGGCTGGCTCTGCGGTCTGATCTTCCAGGTGGTAAAGAAAGTATCGAAGAATGGTGCCTTTGTTGTGGCAAGCCTGTCCTGCCCGCTTCTCAACACTCTGCTCTTTATGAGCTCTCTGGTTGTATTCTTCTACAATACCGACTACATCCAGAATATTGCATCCGGTCTTGGAGCAGGCAATCCGTTCATCTTTGTTACTCTGTTTGTAGGTCTTCAGGGTGCGATTGAGGCAGTTGTCTGCACTCTGCTTGGAAGTGCCGTATCGAGAGCACTGGCAGTTGCACTGAGAAAGTAAAAAATGAAAGGAGCGTGCCCGAACCTGTATGGTTCAGATAGGGCATGCTCCTTTTTCTGATTTCACAGAAAAATAAAAACGAAAGAAGAGGGAAAACATTATGAAGTTGAGTTCTTTGGTAAAAGAGATTCCGATCACAGAAATGCAGGGACTTCGGATTGGAAATGCGCAGGATTTTGAGGCGATGACCGGAGTCACGGTTCTGATGTTTGATGAGGGCGCAAAAGTGGGAACGGACATCAGCGGGGGCGGTCCGGCGTCGAGAGAGACTCCTCTGACTTCCCCGATCACGGCGGACAATCCGATCAATGCGATTGTGCTGTCGGGAGGCTCTGCATTTGGTCTCTCTGCAAGCGACGGAGTCATGCAGTATCTCGAGGAGCATGAGATCGGATATGAGACTGGATTTGCAAAAGTTCCGCTCGTCTGTCAGTCGTGTATCTACGATCTCGGAATCGGACGTTCTGATATTCGCCCGACTGCGAAGATGGGATATGAGGCATGTGAGAATGCAGAATTCAACCAGCCAAAGAGCGGAATCATCGGTGGCGGAACCGGAGCAAGCGTTGGAAAAATCTACGGAAGAGAGTATGCAACGAAGACGGGAATCGGAATCTGTGCGGTTCAGATCGGAGAGCTTCAGGTCGGTGCAATCGTTGTGCTCAATGCGCTCGGAGACATTTTTGATCCGTCGACCGGGGAGAAGGTTGCAGGTCCGAAACTGCCGGGAATCGAGGGATTTGCGGACAGCAGAGAACAGCTCTACAAGCTCAGCATGAAGACCGATCTGTTTGCGGGAAAAGGCGGAAATACGACGATCGGCGCAATCATCACGAATGGCGATTTTTCCAAGGCAGAGCTTAACAAGATTGCGTCAATGACGCGCTGTGGCTATGCGCGCTGCATCAACCCGGTCGGCACGATGGCGGACGGAGACTCGATCTATGCGGCATCGATCGGCAAGGTTTCGGCAGACTTAAATATGGTGGGAACTCTGTCTGCGGAAGTCATGGAACAGGCGATTTTGACAGCAGTGAAAGAGTCCGCAAAGAATTAAGGAGTCATAAAAATCTAAATCTGCAAAGCCTTTTTCAGATCAAAGCATCGATGAAACGAAAAGAGTACTGTGAAAAACGATTTTCCCATATACTGAAATCAGGAAAAGGAGATCTGCTGTCATGGAAGAAAAGAAGGAAATCCGCTCTCACTCCTGCCTGATGTCGAATCGAAACAGTGTGGCGCTGACCGGGGTGAGGGAGGTTGTCTCGTTTGACGAGAATCAGGTAATTATGGATACAGACCTCGGTCTTTTGACAATAAAGGGGAAAGATCTGCACGTAAGTCGGTTGACGGTGGAAAAAGGAGAAGTTGATGTCGATGGGACGGTCGATCAGCTCATTTACTCCTCGAATGAGGCTTACCGGAAAGAGGGGCAGTCTCTTCTCGCCCGCCTTTTCCGATGAGTTGGATTTGGGAGAGAAGTGCGGGGCAGATCGGCACACTGTTTAGTGAAGCTGTTTTTCATGAGACACATGCATGCTGGCGCAGTCTGGTTGTCGGAGTTGTGCTGATGATGGTCTATGACATTTTTCGGCTCGTTCGTCTTCTTGTGAAGCACCACGCATGGCTGATCGGGGTGGAGGATGTAATTTACTGGGTGTTTGCGTCATTTACCGTGTTCGGACTTTTCTATCTTGAGAATGATGGAGCCCTCCGCTTTTACATGATCGGAGCTGTGATTTTTGGGATGATTTTGTATGACCGAATGGTCAGTACAAATTTTTTTAGAGTATTGAAAAAGGCTGGGAGATGCTTTAGAATAAAGATACGAAAAAAAACACAGAAACAGAGCAGGTGATGAAATGGGCAGGCGGAAGCGTGTGCGCAAAAAGAAAAAAGATCGGTGGAGCAATCGCCTTGCGATCATCGGAATCACCGTGGTTGTGGCGAGTCTGGCTTTTGCAGTAAATGTAAAAAGCACCTCGATGAAGAAAAAGGATCTGGAATATCAGGTAAAGGAAGCATCTCTGATCAAACAGAAAACACAAGAGGAAGAACGGGCGAAAGAACTCGAAGCATACCGGGTTTATGTACAGACCAAACAGTATATTGAGCAGGTTGCAAAAGAAAAACTGGGTCTTGTCAATCCGGATGAGATTCTTTTGAAACCATCTGAGAAAAAAGAGTAACACCATAACACTGTAATACCGGAATAAAAAGAAAATCTGAAAAATCTTTGGAAAATCCTTAAAATTCGCCGGTCATAGAATCCTCTCCTGTCACATATAATGTGGCTTAGGAGGGGATTTTTGTGTGGAAACGGGAACGACGCCGGGATATGGCGGATGTGAATATTTATACGGCAGGAAGGCTGAGCGGAATGGCGCGTTCTCTGGGCTTGTTGGCGCGTTCCTGTCTGGATGGCATAGAGGGAGAAAAGGGTCTGACGAGGGAGGATGCCCAAAGCGCAATGCAGATGGCACGGGCGATGGTGTGCGGGGATTGCAGTCGCTGTAATCTTTACAGCAGTAGCGAGAAGTCGGATAGCTATTATCTCTACTACCTGCTTCATGCGTTTGAACAGAAAGGTCAGGTCGATGAGGAGGACATGCCCAGACTTTTTCTTGAGGCATGCCGGAGAAAAGAGGATTACATGGCACAGCTGAACCGAAATTTGGGACGGGCATCGATGAATCTTGAGTGGAAAAATCGTTTCCTCGAGAGCCGTGACACGGTTATGGTACAGTTTCGGGAGCTTGCGGTGATTCTTGATGAGTTTGCTCACCAGATGGAGAGGGCAACGGATGTGACGCAGGCGAAGGAGGAGACAGTTCGCAGGAAGTTTCACCTTCACCGGATCGCTGTGGAAAATATGCTTCTTCTCGAGTATGAGAATCACCAGAGGGAGGCATATCTGACGGTTCATGCGATCGGGAGGCGCTGTGTCACGGCAAAGGAGGCGGCGGAACTGTTCGGTGAGGTTGTCGGCGGAAACTGGTACGCTCCGCCGGATACGAGGACGCTGATCAATCGACAGAGTGCATCGATCCGGTTTGCAGAGTCAGGGCAGTATCAGATGCGGTACGGGACTGCGCGGATTCCAAAGAGCGGGGAGAGTGTCTGCGGGGACAATTACGTCTGGTCGGAGCAGGTACCTGGTCAGGTGATTTTGGGACTCTCCGACGGGATGGGGAGTGGAACAAGTGCGAGTCAGGAGAGCGGAAAGATTGTCGAGCTGATTGGGCAGTTGCTGGAGACGGGATTTTCTGCCCGCGCTTCGATGAAGATGGCAAACACGGTTCTGCTCTTGACCGGCAGACAACAGCATCCGGCGACGATTGATCTTGCCTGTGTCGATCTGCATAATGGAGTGCTTGAGGCGATGAAAATGGGAGCGGTTGCGACGTTTGTGCTCAGCGATGGAAAGGCAGAGATCCTTGAGGCGGGTGAGCTTCCCGCCGGGGTTCTGCCGGGAGCTGAGCCGTCCCTGCTTTCGCGAAAACTCTGGGATGGAGATCGAATTGTGATGATGACGGACGGGGTGTTGGAGGCCTGTCCGGGTGTATACAAAGAACAGTGTATGCAGGGTTTTCTCGAGGAGGTTTCCGCAAAAAGCCCGCAGGATCTGGCCGAGCGGATCCTTGACTTTGCGAGCCAGGACGGAGGACGGGACGACATGACAGTGTTTGTCGCGGGAATCTGGAAAAAGCGCTGAAAGAAAAATTTAGATAAAGAAAAAGCAGATAAAGAAAAAGCGGTCAGACAGCATATCGTTTGAGATGTGTGTCCGATCGTTTTTTTACGTGTTTGCAGGTTTTCTTTGCAAAGTTTTTTGCAAAATTGGAGATTTTTTGTATAATGAGGGTTGCATATGATTGGATATTAAGTGAAAATTGGAGATTTATTTTGAGGAGACATCAAGAAAGAGGAGAACAGTTCAGTTATGAAAAATAAGGTGATTCGGTTTATCAGGGAGACTCATATGCTGAAACCGGGGGACCGGGTGATTGTGGCAGTGTCGGGAGGGGCAGATTCGATCTGTCTTCTTTCGATTCTCGACCAACTTCGCGCGGTGATTCCGGTTTCTCTTCGTGTGATTCATGTCCACCACGGTCTGAGAGGAATTGAGGCAGATCGCGATGAGGCGTGGGTGCAGGAAGTCTGCGGGCGCATGGAGATCCCGTTTTTTTCGGTTCATCGGGATGTGCGCACCTATGCCGGGGAACATGGAATGTCGGAGGAGGAGGCAGGACGCATTCTGCGCTACGAGGCATTTGAGCAGATGGCGAGAGAGTGGGATGAGGAGAATTCCAAACTTCATTTGATTGAAAATCCCAAGAATCGCACAGATCGTGTAAGCTCTGTAAGTTTTGCAAAAATCGCGCTCGCGCATCATCAGGAGGATCAGGCAGAGACGATTCTTCACCATCTGCTTCGAGGAAGCGGGCTTCGCGGGTTGTCCGGCATGCATCCGGTTCAGGGACGCAGAATTCGTCCGCTCCTGTGCGCAGGGCGCGAGGAGATTCGCGAGTACTTGAAGAGCCAGAAACTTTTCTGGTGTGAGGACTCGACAAATGAGTCCGGCGATTACACTCGCAACCGGATTCGCAGGGAACTGCTTCCGCTGATGGAGAGTCTCGTGAATACGCGGGCGCAGGAGAATCTTTTGCATGCGGGAGAGCTGTTTGAACAGGCGGATGAGTATCTGGAACAGCAGGCGTTTGTTATCTGGGAACATGCCGGAATGGAGAATGTAGAGGGCGAGGAGGATGCGCCCACTGGTGCAGTCGCAGGAATCGCGCTTGACGCATTTCGGGGAGAAGCGCCGATCATCCGCTCCTATCTGATTCGGCTTTTGCTCGACCACGCGCAGCCGGGATGGAAGGACATCACGAGACGCCATTTTGACGGTCTTGATCATCTCGCATTCGGCTCAGTTGGGGGCAGTGCGGATCTTCCGGGAGATCTGCGCGCGCAGACCGGATACCATTATCTCTGGATCTGTAAGACAGACAAAAACGGCGAGAGAGAAGCAATAGAAAAGGGAAAATCGGGGAAAAACAAAGACAAAAGTGAGGAGATTTCCGAGGAGAAAAATCTGGAAGAAAAGAAACTTCCGACTCTGCAAATGCGGATTTTTCCACATGAAAAAGGTGCTGAATTTCCGAAAAACCTGTATACGAAATGGTTTGATTATGATAAAATTAAAAGTGCACTTTCGGTACGTTTCCGTGAAGAGGGTGATTATCTGAGTATTCCGGGCGGAAAGCGAAAGGCGATAACCCGATACATGATTGATGAGAAGATTCCGAGGCATCTGCGCGATCAGATTCCACTTCTTGCTGAGGGCAGTCATGTGCTCTGGGTGATTGGGTACCGAATCAGTGAATATTATAAGATTACGGATGATACAAAAACGGTATTAGAGGTAATGGGAATATTGGACGGAGGAGAATGAAATGGAAGATAAGATTCGTGTTCTTTTGACAGAAGAAGAGGTTAATAAGAGAATCAGTGAAGTGGCAGAGCAGATCAGCAGAGATTATGAGGGCAAGAGCCTTCATCTGATTTGTGTACTCAAGGGTGGAGTATTCTTTACCTGTGAGCTTGCAAAACGTCTGACTGTTCCGGTATCTCTCGACTTCATGTCGGTTTCCAGCTACGGTGACGACACCAAGTCAAGCGGAGTTGTCCGTATTGTAAAGGATCTTGATGAACCGCTTGCAGGTAAGGAGGTTCTGATTGTCGAGGATATCATTGATTCCGGACGCACGCTGTCCTACCTGATTGAGGTGCTCAAGCAGAGAGGACCGAAGAGCATTCATCTGTGCACCCTTCTCGATAAGCCGGAGCGCCGTGTGAAGAAACAGGTCAAGGTTGATTACACCTGCTTTACGATTCCGGACGAGTTCGTTGTAGGATACGGACTGGATTATGCTCAGAAATACCGCAATCTGCCGTTTATCGGTGTGGTAGAACAGCAGTAAGCAGTAAGACGGTATAGGTATAAGGAGGACTTGATAAGTGAAACAACAGACGTATCGAGGCACCGGGCTTCTGGTGCTCTTACTGCTGATTGCAGCTTTGTTTTTGATTCGTCTGCCGGGACAGAATGAGCAGGGAGAGCTGAGCAGTCAGCAGTTTGAGCAGGTTCTTGACGGTGGCGGAGTCCAGATGCTTGTGATTCATCAGAATGAACAGGTTCCGACGGGACGTGTTCAGATGCAGACAAGCGATGGAAGACAGTATGAGACCTATGTCTCCGATGTGAAGAAGACCGAGGAGATGCTTCAGGAAAAGGGAATTGATTTCACAATTCAGAATGTCTCTCAGAGCAGTTACTGGATGAGCGTGATCTTCCCGGTTGTGTTGTCGGTCGGCGGAGTTGCACTGATCATCTTTATGATGAATATGCGCGCCGGAGCCGGTGGCGGTGGAACGAATGCCAAGATGATGAATTTTGGAAAGAGCCGTGCACGGATGACACACAATAGCAATGTGACATTCAAGAATGTCGCAGGTCTTCAGGAAGAGAAGGAAGACCTCGAGGAGATGGTGGATTTCCTGAGAAACCCGCAGAAGTACACCGGAGTTGGAGCGAGAATTCCGAAAGGTGTGATCCTTGTGGGACCTCCTGGAACTGGTAAGACTCTGCTTGCGAAGGCAGTTGCAGGAGAGGCGGGCGTTCCGTTCTTCTCGATTTCCGGTTCTGACTTTGTGGAGATGTTTGTCGGTGTCGGTGCTTCCCGTGTCCGCGACCTGTTTGAGGATGCAAAGAAAAATGCTCCGTGTATCGTTTTCATCGATGAGATCGATGCCGTTGCACGTCGGAGAGGAACCGGCATGGGCGGTGGTCATGATGAGAGAGAGCAGACACTCAATCAGCTCCTTGTTGAGATGGATGGTTTCGGTGTCAATGAGGGCATTATCGTGATGGCGGCGACGAACCGTGTGGATATTCTTGATCCGGCAATTCTTCGTCCGGGTCGTTTTGATCGCAAGGTCGCAGTCGGTCGTCCGGATGTGAAGGGACGCGAGGAGATCCTCATGGTTCATTCCAGAGAGAAACCGCTCGCTGAGGATGTGGATTTACAGCGTGTCGCTCGGACAACTTCCGGATTTACCGGAGCAGATCTTGAGAACCTGATGAATGAGGCGGCAATCCTTGCAGCTCGCGAGAACCGCAGTTACATCCGCCAGAGTGATATTGACCGTTCCTTCGTAAAAGTCGGAATCGGTGCAGAGAAGAAGAGCCGTGTGATCTCCGACAGGGAAAAGAAAATCACGGCTTACCACGAATCAGGTCATGCGATCCTCTTCCATATTCTTCCGGATGTCGGACCGGTGCATACCGTCTCGATCATTCCGACCGGAGTTGGGGCAGCGGGTTACACAATGCCTTTGCCGGGGGACGATGAGATGTTCAACACAAAGGGCAAGATGCTTCAAGATATCATGGTGTCCCTTGGCGGACGAATCGCCGAAGAGATCATTTTCAAGGATGTGACGACTGGAGCTTCCCAGGATATCAAGCATGCGACGAAGATCGCGCGCGCGATGGTGACTCAGTACGGTATGTCCGACAAGATCGGTATGATCGATTACGGAACCGATGACGATGAGGTGTTTATCGGACGAGATCTCGCTCATACGAGAAGTTATGGTGAGGGTGTTGCCACTGAGATCGATGAAGAAGTAAAGCGAATCATCGACGAGTGTTATCAGAAGGCAAAAGAGATTATTTTGGAATACCGCGATGTTCTGGATAGTTCCAGTGCCCTGCTGATCGAGAGGGAGAAGATCGGTCAGGAAGAGTTTGAGGCACTGTTTGAAAATCGGAAAGTCAACCTGAGCAAGGAAAACTAAGAGATTAGGAGATTTGAGAGGGGAGAGCACGTTAAGTCGCAAGAGAGTGAGATGAGACGACAGAACTAGACAACATGCACAAAAAAAGTTGTAAAATTTGTGCATGTTTGTGCACACTTCGGATGAGGTTTATGGTACTATAATTAGCGTAAACCCCCCAATACATTATATAGTTTTTTGCTACACCCCATAAGAAACGAAATACCTTCTCCTGAAAGAGCCAGCTACCCCGCTGGCTCTTTCGCATTTCTGGATTTTTTCTGGGTTTTTATTTTTTCCCTGAAATTTGAGACTAGATTGAAATACAGTTATTTTCGCTTGCCTTGTCATGTTTTATTTTCTTTGCTATGTTTTATTTTACGTTCATCATGTTGTCGTGATTCTGGAGTTTCTTTTTAAAAATTTCCCCGTGTACAGAAAACAGAGCGATCCTGTTTTTTGAGTTTGGAAAAAGAGTTGTAAGTTTTCAGATAATTGTATACAATAGTAGAAGATATAGTTTAAAAAAGATTGAAAGAGAAGTAGAGTAATGATGGCAAAAGAAAAACGAATTAACAGACGAGCATTGTTTGCAGATGAGACACAGGATTATCGGATTCCGGAGGAACCGGATTCCGGGGAGATGACAGAACTGCGATTTCGGACGGGAGCGGGCGAGGCACAGCAGGTATTCTGTGTGGTGATGGAGACTGGCGAGCATCTGGAAATGAAAAAAATGGCTTCGGATGGACGGTTTGATTTCTTTCAGACGACGATGAGAGTCGGGGACGATGCCATTCATTATTGCTTTTTTGTGCAGGGTGAGGGAGACTCCTGCTTTTTTGGGCGACTCGGGGCATCAAAGCATGCAGAACTCTGTGGACCGTTTGTGATTACTCCCGGCTTTCATACGCCGGAGTGGGCAAAGGGTGCGGTGATATACCAGATTTTTGTGGATCGCTTCTGCAATGGAGATCCGGACAACGATGTGAAGGAGCGGGAGTACGTCTATATCGGGCGTCCGGTTCACAAGGTTGAGAACTGGGAGCAGAATCCGTCGACGATGGATGTCGGCTGTTTCTATGGCGGAGATTTGGCGGGGGTTTGTGAAAAACTCGATTATCTTCAGTACCTCGGTGTCGAGGTCATTTACTTCAATCCTCTCTTTGTCTCTCCGTCCAATCACAAGTATGACAGTCAGGACTATGAGCACATTGATCCGCATTACGGAGTCATCGTGAAGGATGGCGGGGAGGTTGTTGCAGAGAATGCGGTTTCCAATGAGGAAGCAACCTGCTATCAGAGACGCAGTGCCGATCCGGCAAATCTGACGGCAAGTGATCAGCTGTTTGCGGATCTCGTGAAGGAGATGCACGAGCGCGGGATGCGAGTGATTATCGACGGTGTGTTCAACCACTGTGGTTCGTTTAACAAGTGGCTCGACAGGGAGAAAATCTATCTGCATCAGGGCGGATATGAGGCGGGTGCTTATCTGAGCGAGAAGAGCCCTTACCGTAGTTTCTTTCATTTCAATAATGAAAACGCAAATGCATGGCCGGACAATGGAAGCTATGACGGCTGGTGGGGACATGACACGCTCCCGAAGCTCAATTATGAGGAGTCTCCGAAACTGTATGAGTATGTGATGCAGATTGCGCGCAGATGGGTCTCAGAGCCGTTCTGCGTCGATGGATGGCGTCTTGATGTGGCGGCAGACCTCGGTCACAGCAGTGAATTCAATCACAAGTTCTGGAAGGATTTTCGTGCAAATGTAAAGCTGGCAAATCCGGAGGCGGTGATTCTTGCGGAGCACTACGGAGATCCGAGCAGTTGGCTTCAGGGCGATGAGTGGGATACGATCATGAACTATGATGCGTTCATGGAGCCGTTGACGTGGTTTCTGACTGGAATGGAGAAGCACAGCGACAGCTCAAACAGCGCGCTCTACGGGGACGGGGAGAGCTTTTTCCGCTCGATGCACTATCACATGAGCCGGATGCAGGGACAGTCGGTGATGACGGCGATGAACCAGCTCTCGAATCACGATCACAGCCGTTTCCTGACGAGAACGAACCAGATGGTCGGACGAATCGGAACGATGGGTGCGGAGATGGCATCGATCGGCGTGAATTACGGAGTCTTCCGCGAGGCGGTTATCGTTCAGATGACATGGCCGGGAGCGCCGACGCTGTACTATGGAGATGAGACCGGAGTCTGCGGGTGGACCGACCCGGATAACCGCAGAACCTACCCATGGGGACATGAGGATTTTGAGCTGATTGAGTTTCATCGATATATGATTGACCTGCACAAACGCCTTCCGGCGCTTCGCAGAGGTTCGGTCAAGGAGCTGCTTGCGGATCGCCAGCTGATCGCCTACGGGCGGATGCGCGGGGAGAACAGGTGCGTGATTGTGATCAATAACCGCAGAGACAGCCGTGTTGTTCATGTGCCGGTTTGGGAGCTTGGAATCTCGGATCAGGAGACATTGACGAGAATGATGCTCTCGCATGCGCAGGGCTACAATGCCGGACAGATCGCCTATCACGCGGAGGATGGCGTGCTGACGCTTGAGCTTCCGGCGAGCAGTGGAATTCTGCTGACGACAGGGCGGTATTGAGATTCGGAAGGAATGGCAAATGAAATCAGAGTGGTTATGTTAAAAAATTTGAAAAAACACTTGATTTTTTGAAAAATCCATGATATGATTTTACTCGCTTGTTAAGGTCAGTATGGATGGGTTCCCGAGTGGCCAAAGGGGGCAGACTGTAAATCTGTTAGCTGTGCTTTCGGTGGTTCGAATCCACCTCCATCCATTCGCAAAGCATTTCGATGCTGAGCGGTGCGCCGTAGTGGCGGAACTGGCAGACGCACAGGACTTAAAATCCTGCGGGACTAATCTCCCGTGCCGGTTCGATTCCGGCCTACGGCAT
>ERZ1106915.69-NODE-69-length-150799-cov-12.243479_pt1 | contig 150799 bp, 134 predicted proteins | sample MGYA00403653_ERZ1106915 | MGnify/ENA primary metagenome ERZ1106915 (study PRJEB35170, sample SAMEA104062404) | human gut metagenome | biome: human gut; feature: human-associated habitat; material: faeces | place: Denmark | collected 2012-06-06 ...
CGCGGAGTGCTCCAAACTTGGAAAGACACGGATCATCGAAGATGCAAACATCCGGTTGGTTAGAAATGCCACATTTTTTGAACCGAATTTCCACCTGCATTTCCATCTGAAATCCCACGGTGTGGTCTTCTGATAATATTACTTATCACCCAAAGCGTTCTATGCTTGTTGCGGCAATTCCTTATTATCCGTCTCTCACAGATTCGCACCAGGATTTCTTTTATGTTCTATATATCAAGCTTCATATGCATCTCGGCTTCCGCCTCCTGCTTAAATTCCTCCACCTGCACCGGATTTAATACCGGGAGTTCGTCGATTGACTGTACCCCAAAGCTTCGTAGGAACTCTTCCGTCGTTCCGAAGAGCAGCGGGCGCCCCGGTGCATCCAGTCTGCCAAGCTCGCATACCAGATTGTATTCCACCAGCTTGTTCACCGCGTGATCGCAGGAAACACCGCGGATCTTCTCGATCTCCACCTTGGTGATCGGCTGCTTATAGGCGATGATGGACAGCGTCTCCAGAAGAACATCCGTCAGGACATGGCGCTTTGGCTGTCTCGCAATCTTGATCAGATATTCGTACATCTCGCTTTTGGTGCACATCTGATACGCATCGTCCAGCTCAATGATCTTCACACCGATGGACGGATTCTCGTAGTGCTTCATCATCTTCTCAATGATCGCTTTTGTCTCTTTTTTATCCAGTTCTATGGCTGCGGCGATCTTGTCCAGCTCTACCGATTCTCCCATCGTAAAGAGGATCGCCTCGATGATCGCCTCGTAATTCTTTTCATTCATCCCGAAAACTCCAACTCTATGCCACAATCTTTGACTGAATCAGAATATCATCAAAGGTGTGTTCCTGTGATATAAATATCTTGCCTGTCTTCATCAGTTCCAGAATGGCGAGAAACGTGACAATGATCTCCATCTTGCCCGCCTGTGCCTCAAGGAGACTGCGGAAACTGAACCGGCTGTGCGTCAGGCAGTAATTCTCCAGATATGCCATCTTCTCCGAAAGCGATACCTCTTCCTTCTCAATCTTGCCGAACTTGGAACGGATCGGATCAATCTTGTCCACCTGCTTTTTCATGATGGACTTAAAAATCTCATTCAATCTGGCAAGCGTTACATCCGAGACGAGCTCCTCCATGTTGACCGGCTCCTCATACTCTGCCACCTCCGGCGGAATGGTCGGCTCCTTAAAAAGGACACGCTCCGCATCCATCTGGCGGTCACGCAGCTCGTATGCCATACATTTGTACATCTTGTACTCCAAAAGCTGCTGTACCAGTTCCGCACGCGGATCCTCTTCTTCCTCGTCCTCCGTCTCCGGAGCCGGAAGAAGCATGCGGGATTTGATGTCAATGAGTGTCGCCGCCATGACAAGAAATTCGCTTACCACATTCAGATCCTGACGCTTCATCTCTGCGATGTATTCCATATACTGATTCGTGATCTCCACAATCGGAATATCATAGATATTTACTTTATTCTTCTCGAGCAAGTGCAAAAGCAGATCTAAAGGTCCCTCAAATACCTGCAGTTTTACGGTCATTTCCATCTGATTCTCTTATCCTCTCCGGCGGCAGAACCTCTCTGCCACATCTTCAACGTATCAATTTTACATTGTTTCCTCGAAAAATTCAAGGTTTTTTCCTATATTTAGTATTTTCGCACAATCTTTTCTACTATAATTAGTGTTTCAAATGAGAGTTTCCCGCGGGATGCCAATTTCTTTTTGTGCACGCTGCATAATGTACAGGTTCTTCCTCTACAATAGTAACAAAAAGAATCCTGGAGAATACCTTGAAGCAGTTTCTTTCTTTTCTGTTATGCTGCACCCTCACTCTCTCTTCTCCCGTTCTTGCGGCGGAAAACAGCGAAGCCGACCTTTCCGTCTCGGCGCCGAGCGTTCTTCTGATGGAGGCGTCCACCGGAACTGTGGTCTACGAAAAAAACGCACATGAAATCCGGCATCCCGCAAGTATCACAAAAATCATGACCCTGATTCTCATTTTCGATGCCATAGAGCGCGGACAGATCTCCCTGACCGACACGGTGACCGTATCGGAATACGCTGCAAGCATGGGCGGCTCACAGGTGTTCTTAGAGCCTGGGGAGACCCAGACCGTAGAGATCATGATCAAATGTATCAGCGTTGCGAGCGCCAACGATGCCTGCGTCGCCATGGCGGAATATCTCTGCGGTTCCGAATCCGAATTCGTCCGTCAGATGAACGAGCGTGCCAGAGGGCTCGGCATGAAAGACACCACCTTTGTCAACTGCTGTGGTCTTGATACGGAAGGGCACATGACAAGCGCCTACGACGTCGCCCTTATGTCCCGCGAACTCACCGTAAACCATCCCGAAATCCACAACTACTGCACCATCTGGATGGAAAACATCACCCATGTCACGGCAAAGGGAAGTTCGGAATTCGGTCTGACCAACACCAACAAACTCATCCGGCAGTATGAGTTTGCCACCGGATTAAAGACCGGTTCCACCAGTCTCGCCAAATACTGCGTGTCTGCCACCGCAGAAAAAGACGGTCTGGAACTGATCGCCGTCGTCATGGCAGCGCCCGATTACAAAGTGCGCTTTGCAGATGCCACCACGCTTTTAAATTACGGATTCGGAAAATGCCGCCTGTACACGGATGAAAACACGGACGCTCTGCCCGATCTTCCTGTGACAAAGGGCACCGAAACCGCCGTCGGTCTCGCCTACGACTCTCCCTTCTCCTACCTGTCTGTAAAAGGCGAGGACCTCTCTGATGTAAAAAAAGAGCAGATTCTCCCCGAGACGGTCACGGCACCTGTCAGAAAGGGTGACGTGGCCGGCAGGGTTGTCTACTCCGCAGGCGGCAGGGAACTCGGCTCCGTGAATATCCGTTACACTGCGGATGTTCACGCCGCCTCATACCGCGATTATTTCAAGATGGCGCTTTTCTATCTTCTGACCTGACTTTTTTCTATTATAATAGCGGTGCCAGCAGGCGCAGCACACTCTGCAGAAGCCGTACCGGTACCGGCCGGTTTCTGCAGAACTCTGCCGTCATCTGCTCTGAGCACGCAAACGTATTCAGGCAGTCTTCCTTTACCTGTGCCACAACCGCGGAGCGGTAGAAGAAAACGCCGCACTCGAAATGCAGATACAGGCTGCGGAAGTCAAGATTCACGCTGCCCACCGTTGCGATCTCATCGTCACAGACAAAACATTTTGCGTGAATAAATCCCGGCGTGTACTGATAAATTTTTACCCCGCTTTGTATGAGCGGTGCATAGTAGGACTGCGTGAGCAGGAAAATCATCTTCTTGTCCGGAATCCCCGGCGTCACAATCCGCACGTCCACACCGTCCTTCGCCGCGTTGCAGAGCGCCGTCAGCATCTCATGGTCAATGATCAGATACGGTGTGAAGATATAGACGTAATTCTTTGCCCTGTTTATGATATTCAGGTAAATATTTTCGCCCACATTCTCATGATCCAGAGGGCTGTCACCGTACGGCTGCACGAACCCGTCATTCTCAAAGGGTGCTTTCTGATGCTGTGCCGGCATAAACCGGCTGTAATCTTCCGTGGAATGGACGATGTAATTCCACATGGACAAAAACATGCTGGTCAGACTCCAGACCGCCTCGCCCTCGATGCGCACGCCGGTGTCCTTCCAGTAGCCGAACCGTTTTACCTCATTGATATATTCATCTGCCAGATTGATCCCGCCCGTAAAACCGACCGCGCCGTCCACCACAAAAATCTTCCGGTGATCCCGGTTGTTCATGATTACCGAGAGCAGCGGCCGGAACGGATTAAAGGCAGCGCACTTGATGCCCTTTTTCTGAAGCTGCTTATAATACCGCGGCGGCAGTGTGCCGATGCAGCCGACATCATCGTAGATCAGGCGTACCTCCACGCCCTCTTTGACCTTTTTCTCCAGGATATCCTCGATCTGGTGGAACATATGTCCCTCCTCGATGATGAAATACTCCAGAAAAATAAAGTGTTCCGCGCTCTCCAACGCTGCAAGCATATCCGGGAACATCGCCTCCCCGCTCTCATAATACTTTGTGGCGGTATTCCGGTAGACCGGAAAATGTCCCCAGTCCGCAATATATTTTGACTGTCGTAAAACCGATGGATCCGCCTCCTGCAGCAGCCTGACCGCCTCCTCGTCTACCGGCATGCAGGCATCCACTTCCCGGTTCACGGCATCCATCTGTTCTCTGGTGTGCTTCGTCAGACCGGAGCGTCCAAACAGGAAATACAGCATGATTCCAAGGATCGGCGACAACAGAATCAGAAACGTCCAGGAAAGTTTATTCGCCGGATTCTCCCACTTGTTCGCAATCACAAGCACCAGAACAATCGCCGCAGCGCGGATTATCAGGTTCGCATAGGTAAACTGATAGCTGAATTTCCACAGCACCAGAAACAGCCAGCAGATCTGCAGCAATATCGAAACACCGACAATTGTCAGTCTTCCCATCAGAAGGTGTGCAATCTTCTTCATAAGTCTCCTCCCTTTCAAAACCGTATTTTTTATCTTACGTTTTTTCATATAAAATGTCAACCGCCGGTCACGTCACCTCCCCTTCCCTTCCCTTCCCTTCCTTTCCGTCTTGCAGCATTCTATTTTCTTCAGCCTCCCGCTCCTCTTCAGCCTCTCACCAGATGGTCGACATGAATCATTCCCCAGCATTTTCTGCCAAGCTGCTCTCCCCGCGGATACGCTCTCTCGTACAAGCGCAGCTTCATCTCCGCCGGCGACAGATACGGATACTTCTGAAATGCAAGCGCCAGTGCACCCGTGACAACCGGCGCCGCCATGGAAGTCCCGCTCTTTACCCGGTATCCGTTTTTTTCCCTGCCGCAGCTTTTAATCGCCGTGCCCGGAGCCAGGATTTCCGGCTTTACAATACAGCATGCCGTCGGACCGTTGCTGCTGTACCCCGTCTTAAGCCCCCGCTTCCCCGGCTCGCTCTTTCCGTCGTCACTGCTTCCAATCGTTACAATCTTTCTTGAGATTCCGGGAATGGTCACCGAATTTTCCTTAGGGCCGTTATTTCCGGCTGCCGCGACAACCATGATCCCCCTGTCCCAGAGATCGTCCACCGCGCTAAGAAGTTCCTGCTGTTCCCGCTCTCCCGCGCTTGGAAGCATTCCAACGGAAATATTCAACAGGCGGATCTGATATTCCTGCTGGTTCTTTGCAATCCACTCCATTCCCGCCAGAACATCCCTGGTATTTCCGTTCCCCTTGGCGTCTAGCACCTTTAACATCACGATATCCGCCTGCGGTGCAATGCCGTGGCAAACCGGCATCCCGTATTCTTTTCTCGATGCCTCGCCACTGCCCGCCACGATTCCGGACACATGTGTGCCGTGGCCGTTGTCGTCGTACAGTCCCGTCTTTCCTTCACAGAAATCTCCAAAATATCGGATCCTGTTCCCGAAATCCACATGCGGAACAATTCCGGTATCCATAATCGCCACGGTTACATTTTTCCCGCTCAAACCTGTTTTATATGCATAATCCGTATGGATGATTTTTCTGACCCGATTCATAAAAAATGCCTTTTCTTATAGCTTATGCAAAGCCATAGAAAAGGCACTTCATTTCTGTTATGCAATTACCGGTGCATGACTGCTTTATGCTTCCGCCGGAACATCTTTGATGGAGAAGCTGATTCTTCCCATCTTATCCTTGCCAAGGCATACCACCTTCACCTTATCGCCAAGGGTCAGTACATCCTCCACATGGTTGATGCGCTCCTTTGCGATCTTGCTGATGTGAACCATGCCTTCTTTACCCGGTGCAAACTCTAAGAATGCGCCGAACTCCTTGATGCTCACTACCGTTCCGGTAAGGATCTGTCCCTCCTTGAAATCGGTCGTGATAATCCGGATCATCTCGATGGCCTTATCCATCATCTCCGCTTCCGTACCGCATACGGATACGGAACCGTCATCTGTGATGTCGATCTTCACGCCGGTGCGGGCAATGATCTCATTGATCGTCTTGCCTCTCTGTCCAACCACATCGCCGATCTTCTCCGGATCAATCTGGATCTGGACAATCTTCGGTGCATACTCGCTCACCTGCTTGCGCGGCTCTGCGATTGCCTTGGACATTACCTCATCCATAATGTAGATTCTCGCCTCTCTTGTTCTTGCGATGGCTTCCTCTACGATCGGTCTGGTCAGACCATGAATCTTGATATCCATCTGGATGGCGGTGATACCCTTGTGCGTACCGGTTACCTTGAAGTCCATATCTCCGAAGAAGTCCTCGAGACCCTGGATATCTGTCAGAACAATGTAATCGTCATCGGTATCTCCGGTCACAAGACCGCAGGAAATACCTGCCACCATAGCCTTGAGCGGTACTCCGGCAGCCATTAAGGACATGCAGGACGCACAGGTCGACGCCATGGAAGTAGATCCGTTCGACTCGAATGTCTCGGACACTGCACGGATGGCATACGGGAATTCCTCCTCGGAAGGAAGCACTGCCATAAGTGCCTTCTCAGCGAGCGCACCGTGACCGATCTCACGGCGTCCCGGTCCGCGGGATACCTTGGTCTCGCCTACCGAATATGCCGGGAAATTGTACTGATGGATGTATCTCTTCGTCGTAATATTCTCATCCAGTCCGTCGATCTTCTGAACCTCGGAGAGCGGTGCAAGTGTCACCACATCGCAGATCTGTGTCTGTCCACGTGTAAACATCGCAGAGCCGTGTACTCTCGGGATCAGATCCACCTCTGCTGCCAGCGGACGGATCTGGTTGATGGCACGTCCATCCGGACGTTTATGATCCTTTAAGATCATCTTGCGGACAGTCTTCTTCTGATACTGGTAAACTGCCTCGCCCAGAACAGCAAGCCACTCCTCATTGTCTGCGAAAGCCTCTGCCAGCTTGTCCGTAATCTCGCGGATATTCTCCTCACGCTGCTGCTTCTCGTCTGTGAATACAGCCTCCTCCATCTGTGCCGGAGGAACCAGTTCCTTGATTGCCGCAAACATCTCATCCGGAATTGCGCAGCTTGTATACTCATGCTTCGGCTTGCCAACCTCTTCCACGATCTTATTGACAAACGCGATGATCGTCTGGTTTACATCATGGCACTTGTAGATCGCCTCGATCATCTTGTCCTCCGGGATCTCATTGGCGCCTGCCTCGATCATGATCACCTTCTCTGCTGTGGATGCCACGGTCAGCTGCAGATCACCCTTGTCCCACTCCTTCTGGGAAGGATTCACGATGAACTCTCCGTCCACCATACCCATCTGCGTCGTTGCACACGGACCTGCAAACGGGATATCGGAAATTGTGGTAACCAGTGCGGAACCAATCATGGCAACGATCTCCGGACGGCATGCCGGATCTACAGACATTACCATGTTGTTGATCGTCACGTCGTTGCGGTAATCCTTCGGGAATAACGGACGCATCGGGCGGTCGATCACGCGGGAGGTTAAGATTGCATTCTCGGATGCCTTACCCTCTCTCTTGTTGAATCCTCCCGGGATCTTGCCAACCGAATACATCTTCTCCTCGTATTCTACGGAAAGCGGGAAGAAATCAATGCCGTCACGCGGCTTGTCCGATGCCGTCACGGTAGAAAGCACGGTCGTCTCTCCATATTTTAATAAAGCTGCTCCATTTGCCTGTGCGCAGACTCTTCCGATATCAACGGTAAGTGTTCTGCCTGCAAGTTCCATCGAAAAACTTTTGTACATGCGAATTCTCCTTTTCTGATTCTCTTTCATTCTCTTCTTCGGTTCTGCCGGAAGGATCCCGCAAAACCACTCTGCAGAAGCACCGAAACTACTGAAATACATACACTGCACGTATCTATATTTCAGTGGTCTCGGGGATACGCTTCTGTCAGATTGCCATGCTGCACGGAAGTGCCTCCATACAGTAAAAATAGAGCGGGGAAGCTCTCCGCTCTATTGATAAGCGGGCATGTCTGCCCGCTTTGGACATCTTATTTTCTGAGACCTAAACGCTCGATTAAAGCACGATATCTCTCGATATCTACTTTCTTTAAGTAAGCAAGTAAACCACGTCTCTGACCAACCATCTTTAAAAGACCTCTTCTGGAGTGATGATCGTTCGGGTTCTCCTTTAAGTGAGCGGTAAGCTCCTCGATACGTGCTGTCAAAAGAGCAACCTGTACCTCCGGTGAACCTGTGTCATTCGGTGTTCTTCCATACTCTGCGATAATGTTCTGCTTCTTGTCCTTTGCGATCATGTTCTGATCCTCCTTATAATATTCTGTTTGGATGGCTTCTGCCATACCGGGCCCTTTTGGCCCATCGCCCGACTGTGTATGATACTCAGTAAAAGGTTGGAGTGTCCATTTACCGAATATGGGCTGAACTCATACTCTCGCATTATAGCATAGCTGCATACGCTTGTAAACAACTTTTTAATTATTGATCACACGCACAACTTTGACCGGCGTACGGTAATAGGCACCGGAAATCTTGATGCCGGACTTCGGTGAACTTGCATGTACCACCTGTCCGTTGCCGATGTAGATTGCCACGTGGTTGATGCGGCTTCCGTTTCCGTAGAAGAACAGATCTCCCGGCTGTGCCTCAGAGGCCGAAATCTTCGTTCCACAATTCGACTGCGCGCCGGAAGAATGCGGAAGGGAAATGCCGTAGTTGGCAAATACGCTCATGACAAAACCGGAGCAGTCCGCACCTCTGGTCAGACTTGTGCCACCCCATACATACGGATTGCCGACAAACTGTGTCGCATACTGCACCAGCGATACACGCACATCCGAAACACCCTGTCCATACCGGATCTCAGTCATGGTCATCGCCTTTAAAAGCTCTGTCGAGATCTCTACATAATCGGAAGAGACATATCCCTCATCACTGTCGACGTTGATCTTCACCCATCCGTCAAGCACCTCGAGCACCTCGAGTTCCTCGCCCTGCGGCATCATTGTGACAATCGCGCAGTCGGTGTTCGGCTGCTCTCTGACGTAAAGGGTTGTCGTCGTCACGGTGGCAAGCGTCTGCTTTACCTCATCCGCTCTGGCAAGCGCCGCATCTCCGGTCAGAAGATACTCCGACTTTACATAACCTTCCACGGAACCGGACTTAATCTGTGTCCATTCGCCTTCCACGCCGAGGATCTCACATCCTGCGTTGTTCGGCATCTTGCCCACGACATCTGCATCAGTGCCTGCCGCTGCACGGACGTTGAGATTGCCCTCAACATTCGCCACACCGAGATTGGTATATCCGTAAGCGCTCGCCGCCTGCTGTGCGGCATCCTGCTCTGTACTCTCTGTCTGCTCCTCTGTGCTCTCCGTCTCTGTAAGTTCGTCCTGCGCCTGTGAGGCCGCGGCTGCTGCATCTGCAAGCTCTGCCGATACTCCGGCAGCGGCAGAAGACGTCGATGCATCCACATCCACACCCGCCTCTGCTGATTCGGTGCCCTCTTCAACCGCTTCCTGTCCCTGTGCCGTTCTTGCAATGTCCATTCCGGAAACACCGGCCACGCCCATCGCCGCGTCACTGAGACTTCCGGACAGTGCGCTGGTAACACCGGACGCCACGGTTGCACTGGTATCCGCATCTGTATTCTTTGACTTCTGATCTATTGCCGCTGTGGAAACCACCAGAGTTCCCGCCAGGACCAAACCTGCGATTCTCGCTAATCGTGCTTTCATATGACTCTCCATTCTTGCGCCGTCTCCTGCGCAATTCTAGTTTGTGCTCATTTTTAAATCTAACGTCCAGTATAGCAACGATTTTTTACGATGTCAACATATTTTTGTAACATTTATGTAATAATTATTACGAGGTGTGTTTTTCAAAATAGGCACGGCCATAGGCAACATCGTTCTGCATCTGCTCTTTGAGCGCCTCAATCGATGCAAATTTCCGCTCGCTGCGGACTCTGCTTAAGAACTCCACCGTCACCATCTTATCGTAGACATCTTCCGCGAAATCCAGCAGATGTGTCTCCACCCCGACAGGATACTCTCCCTCAATCGTAGGCTTGCACCCCACGTTGCTGATGCCGCGGTACCACCGGTCTCCGATGTATGCCTCCGTCACGTAGACACCGTTCGGCGGCAGCAGCTTCTCCTTCGGCGGCAGCTGGTTGATGGTCGGAATCCCGATCGTTCTTCCGATCTGGTTGCCGTGCAGGACTCTGCTGGTCACAAAGTAACGGTATCCCAGAAGATGATTTGCCTTCTCGATATTCCCGGCTGCGATCTCTTCCCTCACGAACGTGCTGCTGATGTCCCGGCTGTCTTCTTTTATTTTCTCCACAACGATCACTTCGTATCCGTATTTTCCGGCATACTGCCGCAGCATATGGTAATCGCCCCTGCGGTTATGTCCGAAATGAAAGTCTTCCCCCACAACCATGCACTTTACATGAAGCTGCCGCACAATCTTAGCGATGAAATCCTCCGGCTCCATGCACATGATCTCCTGCGTAAACGGGCACTCCACCACATAATCAATCCCCAGGTGCTCAAACATGTGCCTTTTTTCCTCATTCGTGGTCAGCACCTTCGCCTCCACATTCTGCACATTTCTGCGAGGTGGAATGTCGAAGGTAAAAATCGCTCCCGCGAGACCTTCGTCCTTTTTCTTTGCAAAATACTGCAGCAGCTGCTCATGCCCCCTGTGAATCCCGTCAAACTTGCCGAGAGAAAGTACCGTATTCTCTTCTATATAAAAATCCGTTGTGTTCCTGATATATTTCATGATCTACTTAAACACCTTTAATGGTTTATAGTCTTCCTTTTCCGCCTGATATTCATAAATGCCGAAAAATGCGCCTTCATCGTCGTAGACGCGGACCGGCGCCATTCTCATACTCTCATGTTCCTCCAAAAACATCTCCGGGCGCAGCCGGTTTCCGTTATATAAATATTTGCGGAACTGTCCGTCCACCGTCGCGCTCTCATATTTTAGAAAGACGGTATCCACCGCCTGAAGGAACGGAAGCTGCAGTTCTTCTGTCTCCGTCGCATCCGACCTGTGTGCAATCACGTACGCCTCCACCTCGGACAGCTTTATGGCGTCCGCAAGCGCGAACTCTCCGACTCTCGTGCGGAGCAGCGATTCCATGCACGCACCGCAGCCGAGCACCTCCCCCACATCCTGGCAGAGCGTGCGGATATACGTTCCCTTGGAACAACAGACACGCATCCTGACACGCGGCAGTTCGATCGAAAGGATCTCGATGGAAAAAATATGAACCGGACGCGCCGCACGTTCCACGGTCACGCCGGCCCGTGCCAGATCACACAGCTTCCTGCCGTCAACCTTTAAGGCAGAATACATCGGCGGCACCTGCATATAATCACCTACAAACGAGAGAACCGCTTTTTCCACTTCCTTTGCACTGCAGCGCACCTCCTGCTGCGTCAGGGTCTCGCCCGTCACATCCTGCGTGTCCGTCGTTCTTCCAAGCAGCATGACAGCCTCGTATTCCTTCGTCTTGTCCGTCAGCAGTTCGCAGATCTTCGTCGCCTTGCCGATACACACCGGGAGCACCCCCTCCGCATCCGGATCCAGCGTTCCCGTGTGTCCGATCTTTCTGGTCTTTAAGATCCCCCGAAGCTTAGCCACGACGTCAAACGAGGTAAATCCCTTTTCCTTATAGATATTGATAATTCCATTCATCATACTGCTTTTTTCTCACTTTATCTGTTCTGCCAGATCCGAAATAATCTGTTCGATGATGGCATCCGCATCGCCAGTCATGGAAAATCCGGCTGCCCGGATGTGTCCGCCACCGCCGTACTTTACCGCCACCTTCGAGACATCCACCACTTCCCTGGATCTGGTGCTCGCCTTAAACGTGCCGTCTCCCGTCTCATACAAAAAGACTGCCACTTCCACATCCTTGGTCACGCGGAGCTGATTCACAATGCCGTCCAGATGCTTTGGCAGCACGTCATACTGCGTCATCTCCTCCTCCGTGATCACGCTGGAAATACATTTTCCGTTCAGGTGCAGCCTGCTCTTTAACAGTGCAAGCCCCATAATGCGGTTCTGGTTGTATGTCTTTGTGTAGAAGGTATCATCCACAATCTTCGGATAATTGATCCCGCACTCCATCAGCGCTCCGGCGATCTCCATCGTCTTTCTCGACGTACACGAATACTGGAAGACGCCGGTATCATGTACCATTCCGGTATAAATGCACTCGGCAATCTCCTTTGTGATGCGCTCCTTTGGAAGCAGTTCATAGACAAGCTCCGACGCGGAACTTGCCTGCGGGAAAATGTAGTTGTCCTGTGCAAAGCTCTGGTTGCTGATGTGGTGATCCACACAGACGGTATGCTTCGCCTGCTCAAAGAAATGCGCCGCACCGCCCAGACGTCCCGTATCCCCGCAGTCCTGCGCGATAAACAGATCGTATACCGTATCCCCGGAAAAATCGGAGACGATCTCATTGGAGCGCGCCATAAATTTGAAAATATTGGGAATCGGCTCCAGATAAACCGTCACATCAATGTCGGGATACCATGTTTTAATGTAATTATAAGTAGCAAGGCAGGAGCCCACACAGTCACCATCGGGACGGATGTGTCCGCCGATGGCAACCGTATGAACCTCTGCCAGAAAATCATCAAAATTCGTCATTCTTCTGTTTCCTCTTCCGCCTCATCCGCCCGATCAGGAATATCCTTTGTCACATCGTCAATCATCTTGGACATGCGCACACCGTACTCGATGGACTGATCCAGCACAAATGTGATCTCCGGCGTATTCCTAAGGTTGATGCTGTGGGCAAGCTGCCTGCGAATGTACCCCTCCGCACTTCTAAGACCTGCGAGCGTTGCCTTCTGGGATTCCTCATCCCCGAGCACGCTGATATAAGCCTTGCACGTTTTCAGATCCGGTGCAACCTCCACGGTGACCACGCTGGTCATCGGATTGATCCGCGGGTCCTTGATCTCCCCGCGGATGATATTCGACAACTCGCGCAGCACTTCCCCGTTGATCCGGGTATTTTTAATACTGTTTTTTCTCAATTTCTAGCTCCTTCCATACACGCAAAACGTCTGTTAACGCGGTACCTCCACCATCGTGTATGCCTCAACGATATCAAGCTCTGCAATGTCATTAAAGCCTTCAAAGACAAGACCGCACTCGTATCCGGCTTTTACTTCCTTCACATCGTCCTTGAAACGCTTTAAGGATGCCAGATTGCCCTCGAAGATCTGCTCTCCGGCGCGGGAAATACGAACCTTGCAGCCTCTCTGGAACACACCGTCAAGCACATAGGAACCTGCGATATTTCCGATTCCGGATGCCTTGAAGATCTGACGCACCTCCGCATGACCGAGCACCTTCTCCTCGAAGATCGGGTCGAGCATTCCCTTCATTGCCGCCTCTACATCCTCGATAGCATTGTAGATGACCTTGTAGAGCCGCATATCGACGTTCTCCTTGTCCGCTGTTGTCTTCGCCATCGGGTCCGGACGAACGTTGAATCCGATGATGATCGCATTGGATGCGGATGCAAGGCTGACATCGGACTCGTTGATGGCACCGACACCGCCGTGAATTACTTTTACTACTACCTCTTCGTTGGACAGTTTCTCCAGACTCTGCTTTACAGCCTCCACAGAACCCTGTACATCTGCCTTAACAATAATATCCAGTTCCTTGACGTTACCGGACTGAATCTGCGAGAACAGATCATCCAGCGACATCTTCGCCTTGGTATCTTCGATCAGACGGTTCTTGCCTTCGGAAATATAGGTCTCGGCAAATGCTCTTGCCTCCTTCTCCGTATCCATGGCAACGAATGTCTCGCCTGCCTCCGGTACCGATGAAAGTCCGAGAATCTCCACCGGTGTTGACGGTCCCGCTTCCTTGACTCTTCTTCCCTGGTCGTCAATCATTGCACGCACTTTGCCGTAGCAGCTTCCGCATGCAATCGGCTGACCAACCTTTAAGGTACCCTTCTGTACCAGAACGGTGGCAACTGCACCGCGTCCCTTATCCAGACGAGCCTCAATGACAAGGCCTCTCGCATTACGCTTCGGATTTGCCTTTAACTCAAGTACCTCTGCGGTCAGAAGGATCATCTCCAAAAGGTTCTCGATACCTTCCTTAGTATGTGCAGATACCGGACAAAATACCGTGCTTCCGCCCCAATCTTCCGGAATCAGTTCGTACTCGGACAGCTCCTGCTTTACGCGCTCAATATTGGCACTCGGCTTATCAATCTTATTGATGGCAACGATAATCTCAACTCCCGCCGCCTTCGCATGGTTGATTGCTTCGATCGTCTGCGGCATGACACCGTCATCTGCAGCGACTACCAGGATCGCAATATCGGTGGAATTTGCTCCACGCATACGCATTGCCGTGAATGCCTCATGTCCCGGTGTATCCAGGAATGTGATGTTCTGACCGTTGATCGAAACAACAGATGCACCGATATGCTGTGTGATACCGCCTGCCTCTTTGTCTGTCACACGGGTGGAGCGGATCGCATCCAGCAGGGATGTCTTACCATGATCGACATGACCCATGACGCAGACAACCGGCGGACGTGCCACAAGTGTCTCTTCCGGATCGTCTTCTTCTTTTAAGAGTTCTGCGATCACATCGATCTTCTCTTCCGGCTCACAGATGCAGTTGAACTCAAGCGCGATCTCCTCCGCCGTCTCATAGTCCACTTCCTGGTTCACCGTTACCATCGTGCCTTTCATGAAAAGCTTCTTCACGATCACGGACGGCTGCACTTTCATCTTATCGGCAAGCTCTTTGATCGTCAGCTTCTCCGGCAGAACGAGTGTCTTAATCACATCCTCTTCCTGCTTCGGCTGCGGCTGCTGGTTCGGCTTCTTCTTGCCGCCGTTCTTCTCCAGATTTACGAAGCGCTCCTGCTTCTTGCCGCCAAGTGCATCATAATCGTTTCTCTGTCTGTCGTTCTTGTTGCGGTCTTTCTCGCGCTCTCTGGACTCCTTGCCGCGCAGTTCCTCTGTGGATGCTGCGGTCTCCTTGTTCATACGGTCGATCTCACGATCCAGTCTGCCGGACGGGTTGCCACCGCGGTAACCATTGCCGCCACGGCCTCCGTTTCTGTCTCCCTGACCACCGTTTGCGCCAGGTCTTCCTCCGCCGTACGGTCTTCCTCCGCCATTATTGCCGCCGCGGTTGCCGTATCCATTCTGTCCCGGTCTTCTGTCGCGGTCTCCCTGCGGGCGACGATCCCCGTTCATCGGACGGCGGTCTCCGTTTGCTCCCGGTCTTCTGTCGCGGTCTCCCTGCGGACGACGGTCCCCGTTCATCGGACGGCGGTCACGGTCTCCCTGCGGGCGTGCCTGCGGATTCTGTGCATATACGTTCTCATACACATTCTCGTATACATTTTCACGGCGTTCCGGCTGCTTTGCTGCTGTCTCCTGCGGCTTTTTCTCCGGCGCTGCCGTTCTGGCCGCCTTTGCGCGCTCCGCTGCCTGACGCTCTGCCTCCTCGGCTGCCTTTGCAGCCTCCGGGTTGATTGCGCGCTCAAATGCTCTCTTGACATCAAAGCTGTTTGCCGGTCTTGCCTGACGCTGCTCCGGTCTGCCTCCCTGTGGGCGGCGGTCTCCATTCATCGGACGACGGTCTCCGTTCATCGGACGGCGGTCACGGTCTCCCTGCGGGCGGCGTCCGCCTCCCTGCTTGCTGTACTGCGGATTAAATACCGCGGTAATGCTGGACTTCTTCTTTGGACGCTCCGGTCTGCCCTCCGCGTTCTCAGCAGCCTTCGGTGCCGCTTCCGCCTTCGGTGCCGCTTCCGCCTTCGGTGCTGCTTCCTTCTTCGGCGCTGCCTCCGCCTTCGGCGCTGTCTCCGTCTTTGGTGCTGCCTTTTTCTGGAACTTGTCGCGCACCATTTTCTGCACATCATCCTCAATGCTGCTGCTGTGCGACTTTACCGCATGCTCCGTCGTACTTAAAAATTCAATAATCTGTTTGTTTTCTATTCCTAACTCTTTTGCAAGTTCATGAACTCTCATTTTTGCCATATATCCTGTTTCCTCCATTATTCAGTTGTTAACGTCAGTTTCAATTTATCTTCGATCGAATGGGCCAGCCCTTCGTTTGTCACTGCAAGCGATGCACGGAATTCCTTTCCAATGAAATGTCCCAATGTCTCTTTTTCTCCGTACACATACATCGGAACTTCATAAAAAGTCGTCATATCCCGGAAATGCTTCTGTGTATTCTCAGACGCATCCGACGCGACAATGACAAGCCATGCCCTGCCATCCTTCACCGCTTTTTCTGTGGAAAACTCTCCGCTTGCCACACCGCCCGCCTTGGCTGCAATGCCAAGCATCGACAACACTTTATCTGGTTTCAAACTTCTCCATCTCCTTTGTCAGTGTATCATAGACTTCCTTTGGAATTGGCATTTTTAATGATCGTTCCAGACCCTTGTTTTTTATTGCCGCGCGCAGGCACTCACTGTTCGGACACACATAAGCGCCTCTGCCGTTTTTCCGCCCCGTAGCATCAAGTACAATCTGTGAGGAGGCCTCATCTTCCGCCGCCGTCTTGATTACCCGGATCATATCTTTTTTCGGCTTAAGCTCTCTGCACCCCACGCACTGGCGCATTGGAATCTTTTTGTTTGCCATTCTCTGATCAACCCCTGCCTACTCTTCTTCATTCTCTGTGTCTGTCTCATCCGCAAGTTCGGATTCCTCAGCGTATTCTCCCTCGGCATCCGCATCCTCAGCATATCTGTCCCCGGCATACTCGCCGTCTTCGGTATATTCGCCGTCCTCTGCGTACTCGTCATCCTCGTAATACTCGTCGTCCTCGTACTCGCTCTCATAATCCATGAAGTCGCCGGACTCTCTGGCCTGTGTCTCGCTCTTGATGTCGATCTTAAAGCCGGTAAGTCTTGCCGCAAGTCTCGCATTCTGTCCTTCCTTGCCGATCGCCAGGGAAAGCTGATAATCCGGAACGATGACTTTCGCCGACTTCTCCTCCGCATCCGCGATAACAGAAATAACCTTTGCCGGGCTCAATGCGTTCTCGATCATCATTGCCGGATTCTCATTCCAGGTAATGATGTCAATCTTCTCACCGCGCAGTTCGTTGACGATCGCATTGACTCTCGCACCGTTCATACCGACACATGCGCCCACCGGATCCACATCCGGATCATTGGACCAGACGGCAATCTTGGTTCTGCTTCCTGCCTCCCGCGCGATCGCTTTAATCTCAACGATTCCCTCTCTCACCTCGGTCACTTCAGACTCGAACAGGCGCTTTACCAGCTCCGGATGGGTTCTTGACACGAGAATCTTCGGTCCCTTGGACGTATCCTTCACCTCCAGGATATAGACCTTGATGCGCTCGGTCGGCTGGAATACCTCGCCTCTCACCTGCTCGTTCTCGGTCAGGATCGCATCCACCTTGCCAAGGTTGACGCTCACATTTCTTCCGATGTAACGCTGTACCACACCGGTCACAACATCCTTTTCCATGCTGTAATACTGGTTGTATAAAACCTTGCGCTCCTCTTCACGGATCTTCTGTAAGATGACATTCTTGGCATTCTGTGTTGCGATGCGTCCGAACTCCTTGGACTGGATCTCGACATTCACGATATCTCCGATCTCGTATTTGGAATCCACCATCTTGGCATTGACAAGGCTGATCTGCTCTACCGGATCCTCCACCTGCTCTACTACGGTCTTCTCCTGGAACACATGATACTCACAGGTCTGCGGGTCCATCGTCACCTTTACATTCTCGGATGTACCGAAATGGTTCTTGCAGGCGGTCACCAGTGAATTCTCGATTGCCTCAAGCAGTGTCTCCTTGCTGATATTCTTCTCACGTTCCAGTATATTCAATGCTTCTAATAACTCATTATTACTACTCATTTTATTATCCTCCTGTTTCCTTAGTGGTTATTAGCATATATTTTATCAAAAATCGAATGCCAGACGGATCAGCGCGATATCCGGCTTCTCAAACGTCATTTTCTCTCCGTTTTCTGTCTCTATTGTCACAGTACTTTCATCATATGCAGATAAAATACCATAAAATTCCTTTTCCCGGTTGATTGCACGGTAAGTGCGGATCTCAATCTCCTTTCCCATGCTCCGGACATAATCTTTTTCTTTCTTGAGCGGTCTGCCAAGTCCCGGGGAACTTACCTCGAACACGTAGGAATCTTCCACGAAGTCCTCGCGGTCAAGAATCTCATTCATCTCTCTCGCCACTGCCTCGCAGTCGTTGACGGTGATCCCGCCCTCCTTGTCGATGTAGGCTCTCAGATACCATGTTCCGCCTTCTTTTACATACTCCACATCCACGAGTTCAAAATGCATGCGCTCTAAGATCGGAGTAATCAGTTCTTCGGTGCGCGCTTCGTATGTTTCACGCTTTGACATGTGTACACCTTCTTTCTCCATATTCAATTTTAATTGTAACAAACTGCCCACCCGGCCTTTACACAGACTTTACAGGGCATAAACGTGAATTGAGAGAGGGCTTTCGTCCTCTCTCAATCAAGTCATCGTGTTATCATATATTAAAGTAGCACTTTTTTATGGGAAATGCAAGCTTTTTCTCGAAAATACAGGCTTTTATGCCGGCAGTTTGCAGACATCTACCCAGCACACCGGTTTTGCAAGCTGCTCCAACTGCGGTATCGTCAGTTCAATCGCGCTGTTGCTGCTCCCACACGCCGGAAAAACCGTCTCATATTTTTTCAAAGTCTCGTCCAGATACACCCGCACGCCTTCCTTGATTCCAAACGGGCAGACGCCTCCGATCGCATGTCCGATCCGTTCCTCCACCTCATCCGGCGCAAGCATCTTCGCCTTCGCACGGAAAAATGCCTTGTATTTTGCATTGTCAATCCGGGCATCTCCCGCACACACGATCAGCACCGCCTCTCCGTCCACCAGAAAAGACAGGGTCTTTGCAATCCGCCCTGCTTCCGTGTGAAGCGCTTCCGCCGCCAGTTCCACCGTCGCCGAGGAGACGGGGAACTCCCGGATCTGATCTTCCATCTTATATGTTTTTAAATATGCCTTTGTTCTCTCCAGCGACATCGCACAAACCTCTCTTTCTGCGGCAGGAAGTATCGTTTCTGCTTTTACTCCCCTGCACTTTACTGCGTTACTCTATCACAATTTACCATACTCCTTTTCCCACGAATTGTACAGAATTTTCAGCTTTTTAAAAAAATTTCAAAAAAGGGGTTGCTTTTTTTTGAAAGCCTGTTATAATAGCATTTGTTCGGTTCCTTGGTCAAGCGGTTAAGACGTCGCCCTCTCACGGCGAAAACAGGGGTTCGATTCCCCTAGGAACTGCTCAATTTCATAATATATTTGGTATACCGTATGGTTCCTTGGTCAAGCGGTTAAGACGTCGCCCTCTCACGGCGAAAACAGGGGTTCGATTCCCCTAGGAACTGCTACTGTTAGTAATAACAGCCCAACCCGAAGAAGAAAGCGTTTACGCTTTCTTTTTTTATTTCCAGAAAACGGAGTTGTCATGCTTTGCATCTTACCGGGATACGTTTTATGACAAGAAAAAGGGACTATCGCGTTCCAGATGCAACCGGAGGCGGCAATTTTAATCGCAAAATCCGGTATTTCTAACCATTCCGCGTCGGACATCCCGGATGATCTGTGTTTTTCCAAGTTTGGGACATTCCACAAGGTGTGTTCGTAATCCGCAGACAATTTTAGGACTTTTGTGTGTGCCCCTTCGTGGCACCACTGAACAAAACATAACCGCGCGAAGCCGATGTCTGAGTTGCCATCTGCCTTATTTTCAATAGCAGATGGCAACGAGTTTCGGTTCGCGCGGTTTTATATTGTCTGTGAAGCGGTGCCACTAGGGGCACCAGAAAGTCCGCTCATTGTCTGCGGATTTACCGGACACACCTTGTGACTGTCCAAACGTGGAAAGACACAGAATTCGATATCCGACGCGGCAAGGAAGAAATATTCGGATTTTCCTCCAAAAACTTGCCGCCCCGGTTGCATTCTGGAACTACATATTCTCGAGTATTCTCATCGCAAAACGTATCCCATTTAAAATACAATATCGTGTGGCAGCCCCGTCCGCCGCTTCACATCTTAATCTTCATATCCGTTCGGATTGTTCTTCTGCCATCTCCAGGAATCCTCACACATCTCACGGATACCATACTGTGCCTCCCAGCCAAGCTCGTTCTTTGCCTTGGACGGATCACAGTAGCAGGTTGCAATATCGCCCGGTCTTCTCGCCTTGATTACATAAGGAATCTTCACACCTGTTGCAGCCTCAAAATTCTTCACGATGTCAAGCACGCTGTAGCCGTGTCCGGTACCCAGATTGTAGATGCAGAGTCCCGCTTTCTCCTCAATCTTCTTGAGTGCCTTCACATGTCCGATGGCAAGATCGACCACATGGATGTAATCTCTCACGCCGGTACCGTCCGGTGTGTCATAATCGTTGCCGAATACACCGAGTTCTTTTAACTTTCCGACAGCCACCTGTGTTACATACGGCATGAGGTTGTTCGGGATACCGTTCGGATTCTCTCCCATCGTGCCGCTCTTGTGTGCACCGATCGGGTTAAAGTAGCGAAGCAGAATCACATTCCACTCCGGATCTGCCTTCTGGATGTCGGTCAGGATCTGCTCTAACATGGACTTTGTCCATCCGTACGGATTGGTGCACTGACCCTTCGGGCAGTTCTCCGTGATCGGGATCTCTGCCGGATCGCCGTATACTGTCGCTGAGGAGGAGAAAATGATATTCTTGCAGCCGTTCTGACGCATCACATCCACCAGTGTCAGCGTACCTGCAATGTTATTGTTGTAATACTCCCAAGGCTTTGCCACGGACTCGCCCACTGCCTTTAATCCCGCAAAATGGATACAGCAGTCGATCTTGTGCTCCGCAAAGATTTTGTTCAGGATATCACGGTCTAAGATATCCCCTTTATAAAAGGTTACCGGCTTTCCTGTCAGCGCCTCCACACGCTGTAAGGACTTCTCGGAGGCATTGCTTAAATTATCCAGCACTACCACGTCATATCCGGCATTCTGTAATTCTACGCATGTATGGCTGCCGATATATCCGGCTCCGCCTGTTACTAAAATTGTCATAATGATTCCACCTTTCCCCGTTATGATTCATTGTTCCATCTGCCTTACGAAAATTATATTACTCTATCCTCCGTAAAATGTATAGCCAAAAATGTGTGAAATATATGTAATAATGTTGCTTTTCGGCTTTTCTGTTTTTATAATAAACTTATATGAACCGGATTTTACCATCCGAAAGACAAGGAGTGTGCTCTATGCCACATCATTACAAAAATTCCTATAAAGTGACCGAAAAAGAACTGGTTTCCCTCTCCGTCTACAACGTCGGCTTCCAGAAATGCGATGCCCTCTACCAGTGGGGACCCGGTATCCGCGATCACTATCTGATCCACTATATCATCTCCGGAAAAGGCACCTACCGCGTCGCCGGTCAGACTTACCATCTGTCCGGCGGAGATACTTTTTTGGTCTACCCGAACACCGAGGTTGTCTACTGCGCGGATGAGCAGAACCCCTGGGAGTATGCCTGGGTCGGTTTTACCGGAAGCGACGCCTCCATGATCCTGAAGGCCACGGACTTCTCCCCTGAGAATCCTTTTATACGGGACACCCCACGCGGCAATGATATTCACCGGCAGATTCTGCACATCTACGATGCACGCGGCAACGAATTCGAGCACGCGGTGGAGATGACAGGACGTCTCTATACCATGCTCGCCCTGTTCATGCACGGTGCTACGCACGCCGGCAGCCAGAATTCCGCGAACAGCTATGTACAAAAAAGCATTGAGTACATCTCCTCAAATTATTCCTACGCCATCACCGTGGAGGATATTGCTGGCTATGTCGGCGTGAGCCGCAGTCATCTGTTCCGCTCGTTTGAGGCTGTCCTAGGGCGCTCCCCCAAGGAATACCTGACGGATTTCCGCATGAAGCAGGCGTGCTATCTGCTGGAGCACTCCAGCCTGTCGATCACCGCGATCGCAAACTCGCTGGGGTTTGACAACAGTCTCTATTTTTCCAAAACCTTTCACCGGCAGAAAGGCATGTCGCCCAAAGAATACCGGGAAAAGAACCGCTCGTAATCACTCGCTTTTGCAGCCGTCCAACAGTTCCACCGCCTCTCTGCCAAGCACCGCGCGGGTAAAGTCATGGACGTCTTTTAGTTTTCTGGGAAAGACCATACCGCCGCCGATCATATGCGTGGTGTGCTGGTCTGATCCCGCTGTAAATGGCAGATTGTGCTCTTTTCCATAGGCCAGAGCCCGCTCGTTAAACAGCGGGTTCTTGTGGCAGTCGCTCGCCCTGCTCGAATGCATGGCATTGACGCCCTCCACCGCATCCACATATTCCGGAAACAGCCGGATTTCGGGAATGTAATCCTCCTCCCGGAACGGATGCGCATGGCTTATAATGCCGCCGCCCTCATGTACCAGCGCGTACTGTTCTTCGATCGATGCATCCTTAATCTGCGGATGCGCAAGCAGCCATGCCCGATCCAGTCCGTATACCAAAAACTCCGTCCCCTCATAACATGCTTCCCATCCCAGGAATACCGTAAGCCCGATGCGGTCCCCCTCTGCCTTTGCATGCTCATATCCGAGACAGAAGCGCCGTACCCACTCCTCCCACGGCAGGGAACGGTCCACCGAAGTATTTCCGTAAAAAAAGTGATCCGTTACAATAATGCCGGTGTAGCCCGCCGCCTTGTAGGCGCGTGCCATCTGAGTGCCCGTGCTGCCGGCGCATGCGCTTGCCTCCGATGTATGCATATGTGTCTCATACACGTATCTTTGTGTCTCCATCTTCATGCTGCTCCTTCTATTCTTCCTCATATCGGTTCATTCCCGGTATCTCAACCGCAGACAGTTCCTCAATTGCTATGACGGTTCCATCTTCCATCCAAAGCATCTTTTCGTATTCGTCTATCTTCTTCACCACTCCGGAAACTGTCACATAGGCACCGCCCGCTTTTTTCGCGTCCGGACAAAAATAGGTCACCGTCACCCGCTCTCTCGCATCCGGGTGCTCCCGCAGCCAGACGAGCTGCTCGTTTAACTCCTCTTTGCGGCTCTCGGAAAGCTCTGCGCGCTCCGTCGTAAGACGTGCCGTCTCGCGGATCGCGTCCTCGTGTCCGCTCAACGCGGCAAACGGAGAGAACTGCGCCGCCCGGTCCCACAGGGACATCGGCGGATGCACGCGCGATCTGTGATGCACAAGCATCCGTATATCGTCATATTTGTGTTCCTCTGCCGCATGATCCCAGCCCATTATGCCTTATGCCCTCCAATCTGGCTGTTCCGCTCCATCGCGGTCGCGCCCTCCTGCAGATTCATGCCCTTAAGCATCGCGTTTTTCCCGTACTTTTTCTTCACGGAAAGCATTACCTCCTGCAGGCTGCGCTCCTTTTTCAGCCGCAGTTCTTCCTGTTTTTTCTCCTCTTCCTGTCCGCCTGTATCTGTAAAAAGCTCCAGTTGTTCGTATTGTTCTTCCGCCTCGGCGCGGGCTTCTTCCACCAGCCGGTTGCCCACAAGCGTGATTCTCCGCACGAGAAGCTTTGGATTCACAATGTCGTCATACAGCCCCATCACCGCCTCCATAATCTTACGGGAAGAGGAGGTTCTGGTTTTCAGGTTGACCGTACCGTGCGCATGCTTGGGAATCTTTCTCCCGTAGCGGTCCGCCACAATCTCTCCGCGATAGTCTGCATAAAGTGCCGGATTTGTAATATTTTCAATGTCATAACCGACGGTAAGCACAAGCTGATCCGTCACAAGACGCCGTTCCACCAGATCCAGCGCCAGCGCATCCGCCATCTCCTGCACCACCAGCCGCGCGCCCTTTGCGTCGTAGGGGCAATGCAGTACCTGCCCCGAACTTATGCTGTTCACCTGCGGTCTGTACGCCTTAATCTGTTCCATCGTCACCGGCTCCCAGCCCCATGCATGATCGATGAGCAGCTCCGCATTGATGCCGAACAGCCGGTATAACAATTCCTCGTTGTGGAACTCTCTGGCTCCTCCCAGCGAGCAGCGCGCAATGTCTCCCATCGTATACAGACCGTTCTCCTCCAGCTTCTTCTGGTAGCCCCGTCCTACCCGCCAGAAATCCGTCAGCGGACGGTAATTCCAGAGCAGTCTGCGGTAACTCATCTCGTCCAGTTTTGCAATGCGCACACCATTCCGATCCGGCTTTACATGTTTTGCCACAATATCGAGCGCCACTTTGCACAGATAGAGATTGGTTCCGATCCCGGCGGTTGCCGTGATGCCCGTCTCAGCAAAGACATCCTGTATCATTTTCGCCGCAAGTTCTCTCGCTGTCATGTGGTATGTCCCCAGATAATGCGTGACATCCATAAACACCTCGTCGATAGAATAGACATGAATATCCTCCGGCGCCACATAACGCAGATAGAGATTGTAAATTCTGGTGCTGTAATCCATGTAGAGCGCCATGCGCGGCGGTGCGATCTGATAGGTCAGCCGCTCTTTCGGATGCCCAGCATTCACTTCTTTTACTTTCTGTACGACCTCAAAGAGCCTCGCTCTTCCCGGAATGCCATAGGCTTTCAGGGAAGGTGATACTGCCAGACAGATTGTCTTTTCCGTGCGCTCGGGGTCTGCCACCACAAGGTTGGTCGTAAGCGGATCCAGCCCACGTTCCACGCACTCTACCGATGCATAGAAAGACTTTAAATCAATTGCAATATACACGTGTGCTTCGTCCATCTGCGCCCTCCTTTTTTCTCTATTATAGCAGAAAAAAGGACAGAGTATCCAACAACTTACTCTGTCCTTTGGCAAAACCATCAAAAATTCTTCTGTTTTGCAAAATACTGCTTCGTCTCGGCTGCCACCACACCGCTTAGCGCCACCAGTGCAATCAGATTCGGCAGCGCCATCAGTCCGTTAAAAATATCCGCAATCGTCCAGACTGCCGACACGGTCATAAACGGTCCGATCAATACCGCCAGAATATACAGCCAGCGATAGCATTTTAACACCCCGGGACGGTTGCCCACCAGATATTCCAGACATTTCTCGCTGTAATAATTCCAGCCAAGGATCGTTGTAAATGCAAAAAACACCAGACACAGCATCAGTAAAAACGAGGAGACGCGTTCCGGGAACGGAAGCCCGATCTGAAACGCTCTTGTCGTGACATCCACCCCGTCCAGACCGATGTTCCACGTATCCGTGATGATGATGGACAATCCGGTCATCGTACAGATAATCAGCGTATCGATCACCGTTCCCATCATGGATACCAGTCCCTGCGCCACCGGCTCATCGGTCTTCGCGGTAGCTGCAGCGATCGGCGCACTTCCAAGCCCCGCTTCGTTGGAGAAAATACCTCTCGCGATTCCCTTCTGCATCGCAACAAGGATTGCGCCAAGTGTTCCTCCTGCCGCTGCACGGAGTCCAAACGCGCTTTGTACGATGGTGGCAAGTGCTGCCGGAATCTCTCCCAAATGCGTCAGCAGAATGATCAGCACAGTCACCACATACACAAGCGCCATAAACGGCACAACCACCTGTGCCACGGAGGAAATCCGCTTAATCCCTCCGATAATAACGAGTGCCACGCACACGGTCAGTATCAGCCCGGATATCACAACGCTCCACGAATAGGTGTTGCTAAACAGATGCACCGAACATGCCGTCTCCGGATCAAAAAAGCCCTTTACCGCACCGGTAATTCCGTTGATCTGCGTAAAGGTTCCGATGCCGAGCAGACCGACTCCCACGCCGAAGAATGCGAAGATCTGTCCCAGCCAGCGGAATTTTCTGCCCATACCGTTCTCAATATAGTAAAACGGTCCGCCGACCACATGTCCATCCGCTTCCACCACGCGGTACTTGATCGCCAAAAGACATTCCGCATACTTGGTCGCCGTGCCAAACAGCGCCGCAATCCACATCCAGAACAAGGCGCCCGGCCCGCCTGCCACGACCGCCGTCGCCACTCCCACGATATTACCGGTACCGATCGTTGCCGACAGCGCCGTGCAGAGTGCGCCGAAACTCGACACCTCTCCGTCCTTGCCGTCTTTTTCGTTTGCAATAATGTGTCTGACCGCAAGCGGCAGCTTCGTGATCTGAAGTCCCCGCAGACGGATCGTCAGAAATATGCCAACCGCAAGGATCAGCACGATCAGGGGAACTCCCCAGACAAAATCATCAATGATCTTTAGCATAACCGTTCCATTCCTCTCCATGTAATACTGCACTGTTGCAAAGTAGCATAGCACGAATGTGCGCGGTTTGGCAAGGGATTTTTTCAAAGCTTTGAGAAAGATCTTCACTGGAAAATCAAGAAATTTATAGAATAAAAAGCAAGGAACATACCGCTTAAAGTATATTCCCTGCTTTTCAATTAAATACGATACTACTTAGAACTTACCAGCTTTGTGAGCTTCTTCAACACTTACTGCAACAGCAACTGTAGCACCAACCATCGGGTTGTTACCCATTCCGATCAGACCCATCATCTCAACGTGAGCCGGTACGGAAGAAGAACCTGCGAACTGTGCATCAGAGTGCATACGTCCCATGGTATCTGTCATACCGTAGGAAGCAGGACCTGCTGCCATGTTGTCCGGGTGAAGGGTACGGCCTGTACCACCGCCGGATGCAACGGAAAAGTATTTCTTACCCTGCTCGATACATTCTTTCTTGTATGTACCTGCAACCGGATGCTGGAAACGTGTCGGGTTCGTAGAGTTACCGGTGATGGAAACACCTACGTTCTCGTGATGCATGATTGCAACACCTTCCTGAACGTCATCTGCACCGTAGCACTTTACAGTAGCGCGAAGTCCGTTGGAGTATGCCTTCTCGTATACAACGTTTAATTTTGCTGCCTTGTAGTCATACTGTGTCTCAACGAATGTAAATCCATTGATACGAGAGATGATCTGTGCAGCGTCTTTTCCAAGACCGTTTAAGATAACGCGCAGAGGTTTCTGACGTACTTTGTTTGCCTTCTCAGCGATACCGATTGCACCCTCAGCAGCTGCGAAAGACTCGTGACCTGCCAGGAAGCAGAAGCACTCGGTCTCTTCCTCTAATAACATCTTACCAAGGTTACCATGTCCAAGACCTACTTTTCTGTGGTCAGCAACAGAACCCGGGATACAGAATGCCTGAAGACCCTCACCGATTGCTGCAGCAGCATCAGCAGCCTTTGTGCATCCTTTCTTGATTGCGATTGCAGCACCTACTGTGTAAGCCCAGCAAGCGTTCTCGAAACAGATCGGCTGAATCTTCTTTACCTGATCATATACATTCAAACCAGCATCTTTGGTAATCTTCTCTGCCTCTTCGATGGAGCTGATACCATAGCTGTTTAATACAGCGTTGATCTGGTCAATTCTTCTTTCATATCCTTCAAATAATGCCATTTTCGTCCGTCTCCTTTCCTACTCTTCTCTCGGGTCGATGATTTTAACAGCATCTGCTACACGGCCGTACTGTCCCTTTGCTTTCTCCCAAGCAGTGTTCGGATCATCGCCTTTTTTGATGAAGTCAGTCATTTTTCCAAGAGAAACGAACTGGTATCCGATAACCTCGTTGTTCTCGTCAAGAGCGATACCTGTTACATAGCCCTCAGCCATCTCCAGATAACGAACGCCCTTCTCCTTGGTTGCGTACATGGTACCAACCTGGGAACGAAGTCCTTTTCCTAAATCCTCAAGACCGGCACCGATTGCAAGTCCATCATCAGAGAAAGCACTCTGTGTACGACCGTAAACGATCTGTAAGAATAACTCTCTCATTGCTGTATTGATGGCATCACAGACAAGGTCTGTATTGAGTGCCTCAAGGATGGTCTTACCCTGTAATACCTCTGCTGCCATAGCTGCAGAATGTGTCATACCGGAGCATCCGATGGTCTCAACTAATGCCTCTTCGATCACACCATTCTTCACATTCAGGGAAAGCTTGCAGGCACCCTGCTGAGGTGCACACCAGCCTACACCGTGTGTAAAGCCTGAAATATCTTCAATTTTTTTGGAATGAACCCACTTGCCTTCTTCCGGAATCGGAGCTGGTTCATGTTTTGCGCCCTTTGCGACTGGGCACATGTTTTCAACTTCCTTAGTGTAAATCATTTTAAGACTCCTTTCGCATAAATAGAACTGAGTTGTTAAACATTGTTACACATTTAACATACTGCATTTATTCTCTCACATTTTCTTGATTTTCACAAGTGGGTACTGCAAATTTTATGCACTTTTGTCAAAACAGCTGCTTTTCTTACATTTGCGTCACAGGTAAAAACCCTTCCGTTCCGTCTTTTGCACGCACATACATCCAACCGTCTCCGTCCGACCGGATACAGTAGATGTCCTCCCCTGCCGCAATCGTCTGTTCTGCTGATGTCTCATCCATCGAAAAATACACGGTCAGTGCTCCCTTATGCTCCAGCTTACACGGCTCGTAATAGGAATAAAGCCCGCCGTCCGCATGCTCGATCTTCTTCTCCGAACTGTTGTACCAGGCATACCCCTGCAGGATGCAGTCTGCCGGCTTGTCGTAACGGATCAGATCCATCACACCGCCCTGGCCGTTAAAACCGCTGAATCCGGCATTCCGGTCCCGGAACGGGAATCCTCCGACCTCTCCCAGATAGTAAAGATCTCCATCATATTTGAAAAAATGGGTCGCCCCGATGCCATCTGTTCCTTCATCAAGTACGGCAATCTCCAGACCATCATCCTCTTCCGGTGTTCCGATGTTCTCCACAAGGTCTGTCACATAAAACGCATCCTCAACCGGCGCGTGCATCTGAATGTACTCGGCAAGGTCGTACGCTGTCCCGTCGATCGTGAGCGTGCAGACCACCTGCTCCCCCTTACCGGTTACCGTGTAGCTGACTTCGTTAAGAACTCCATTGTCCAAAAGAGCGATCTCTGCGGTCTCGCCTGCCGAATAGGATTTCGGATATATATGTTCCGCTTCATATGCCGTCTGCATTGCCTTGATCAGTTTCAGATTCGCCTGCTCAATCTCACTTAATCCCGCATCGCCTGCAGTCGCTCCCCCGGCGGGCGTATACCAGCTGCACGCATCAAAATGCGCCTGCAGGTAGGTGTCATCAAAGGTTTTTCCATGTCTGGCATAAATCTCGTTTGCCGCCAGATAGAGTTCCTGCTCTGACAGATCCGACAGATTCTCCTCCGTCACCGGCAGTATTGCGCCAACCGGAACGACATACTGATCGGCATCGTAATGAACGTCATCCGCATCGATCTTCACACTTGATGCGATGGCCGTGACCTCCTCCATCATGGATCCGTACTCTTCCACGATTGTCTGATCCTCCGTATCGCACGCAACATCCGTCGGCTGCATCAGGTAATACAGCGTTCCGTCCTCCGTGTAGGCGATCAGGTTCTCTCCCGCACCGTAATTCATCCATGCGTCGCTTTTTTCAAAGGAACACAGGTAGCCAAGTCCTTCCATCTTCTCATAGGAAGCCGTCTGATAGATGGTAAATCCATTCTCATCCTCTTTGATCGTACAGCGGTCCGCCCAGTCTTCCGGAAGCATCACTGTAATGTCGTTCCATGTATAATCTTTACCGTTCTCCACAGGTGAACTGTTCTTTGCGCCGCATCCTGTCAAAATCAGCATTCCTGCAAGAAGCATTCCCTGCACCCATCTTCTCTTCATTGTCTCTGTCCCTCTTCTGTTGTCCTACCGCTTTTCCACTACCTCGCTGCGGTTCTTGTAAATCGAATTTGCCGGAACCACGCCACGCACGCTCGAAAGCGGATAAACATTGGTGTGGCTTCCGATGACGGTTCCCGGATTCAGCACGGAATTGCAGCCGACTTCCACATAGTCGCCGAGCATTGCTCCGAATTTCTTTAACCCTGTTTCAATTTTCTCATCATGATCCTTTACCACCACCAGCGTCTTATCCGACTTGACATTGGAAGTGATCGAGCCGGCACCCATATGGGATTTGTAACCGAGAATCGAATCTCCCACGTAATTGTAATGCGGAACCTGCACGGAATTAAAAATCACAACGTTTTTCAATTCTGTTGAATTGCCCACCACGGAGCCTTTTCCTACGATGGCATTCCCCCTGACAAAAGCGCAGTGTCTGATTTCCGCATCCTCATCAATAATTAAAGGTCCATTTAAGAAAGCAGTCGGTGCAACCGTCGCACTCTTCGCCACCCAGATATTCTCGCCGCGCTGCTCATAGACCTCCGGGTCAAGCGTCGGTCCCAGCTTCTTTATAAAGCCGCTGATTTTCGGCAGAGCCTCCCACGGATAGGTCAGTCCCGCAAACAGTTCCGCCGCAATCGTCTCCCCTAAGTCATATAACTGGCTGATTTTTGCTGTTTCCATCACACAAATTCCTCTCTATTCCCTGTAATTTTTATTGACATAAGCCTGGATCTCTTCGCTGTCCTCCGGCATACGGCATCCGACAATGAACTCACCATCATTATCCGTACTGCGGATGATATGTCCGTCCAGCGTCCGTGCCTCCTCCAGCGGGAAGTCCGGGATTTCCAGCAAAATATCCTGCCCGATCGCATTTGCGAAATCCTCCTGATGTGCGCTGAATGCGAAACCGCCTGCGCTGATATTGATCATCCTGCCGTTGTAAGCTTTGCCGGATTTTTTCAGCGTCACGGTACATGCATTGGCAACCGGCATACGCGGATACTTTCTGCGGTTGATGACCTTCGGGTTTGTCGCCACAGCAATCCGGTAGCTGTCGGCACCCGCATTGGAAGCGGCGGATACGCTGACATCCTCCCATGTATACAGTGCATTGTTGACACAGATCTGCAGTTCATATGTAATGTCTTTTTTCTTTATCTCAATCGTTTTTCCGGCTTCCGGCTTGATCTTTACCAGAACTCCGTCGCTCTGACTCTCAAACACTTCCCCGTGGAACTCCGTCCCGGCTGCCTGTGCTCCGTTCTTAGCGACTAACACCACATGCATTCCCGGCTGCGCATCGCCAATTCCCATGAATCCGCCGCTACCGAGTTCTTCCATGAGCTTTCCTACCACACTCTCAATCTTATCCACATTGACGGAAGACTCCTCGTATTTGCTGAGCATCGTGCGGGACGCTTCGTCGGACTGGTTGATGCACTCCGTCATGACCTCCATGGTATCGCAGATCTGCTTCATGTTCTCCACCATGTCGCTGTTGGAAGCTTCCACTTCCTTCATAGCGCCGTCAATTACCCCGATATTCTGTCCCAGCTTTTTGGAATCATCGGTAATGCTTGTGACACTCTCCTGCACCTGCGTGAGCTTCTCTCTTGTCATGCGGATCATCTCAAGCGTCTTGGTGATGGATTCCGTCATCTTCTCCGAAGTCTCCTCCAGATGATCCAGTGCGTCCCTGATACGTCCGGAAGAAGTCTTGGTTCCCATGCTCAGATCCTGTATCTGACCTGCCACCACGGCAAAGCCCTTTCCGGCTTCCCCGGCTCTCGCCGCCTCAATCGAAGCGTTCAGTGCCAGAAGGTTCGTCTGGAACGTGATTCCCTCTATGGTACCCGTCTCTTCCTTTACCATTTCAAATTTCTGCTTAAAGTTCTCGAGCACCTGCTCGACCTCGCCGGAAAGCGCCGCCATGGTATCCGTCGTATTCATGACATCCGCAAGTTCTTCCGCACTCACATCCGCATGCTCAACCGACTCCTGGATCAGCGTCACCATCTCATCGATCAGTCCCGCCACATTCTGCACCTGCGTGCTGATGTCGGTACTCCGGTCCATGGAGGACATCGTCTTATTGTGGAGAACATCGTTGTTCCGGGTGAGTTCCTCCATACTGCTTACGACGGAATCCGCTCCCTGCCGGTTCTCATCCGCCAGCTCACGCACAACCGTAACGCCGTCCACAATCGAGTTGCTCGCTCCCTTTACCTGTCCCACCGTCGTCACGACCCGGCTCAGATTATCCCGGATCGATGCCACCAGCGCTCCGTCCGACTCATTTAAGTGGTCGACAGAAAGAATATAACAGATATAACACAGAAGCAGTGTTGAAAACTGCAGGTAATAGTCTGTCATTTTCACATTCGGATTCAGGCCGAGGAAGACATGGAGCAGTGCACTGAGCACAATGACGATCTCGTTTGTGACCGCGCACCGTATCATATAACTGCGATCCTTGAACAGAATCAACATACTCGTCAACGGCAGAATATATGCATAGGCGGTCGCCGAGTCCGTGATACACACCACATAGGCATAGAAAAAGCCATATCCGAGAGCCAGGACATCCTTATAATACGGTGTCGCTCTCCCCTTTAACTTCAACGTCAGCAGTCCGATTGCAAACGGCACCCACGCCATAACCAGAAAAACAACATACTGCGTCGCCGTATAGATTCCCTTGGAAAGGTCGCTTCCGTATGACAGTGTCATAATCGCAATCAAAGCCAGCCATACTTTCATTGCCTTTAAATTGGCTTTCTCTTTAAAGGCCTGCTCATTGTACTCCATGCCCTGTTTCCTCCTGTGTCTTCTGCCGGATTCTATCAATAACTACTCAAATTTTAATGACATTTTATCCGGCTGTCAATAGCAAGCATGCACCGCACGCCATCCGATTTTTACTTTCTTTTCTCATTCGTTTCTCATCCAGGAAATTCATCCAGAAAATTGGATGCAGCCGCCTGCTGTTTTGCCTCTTCCTCCTCGTAAGCCGCATACTCCTCCGCCATCGCATCATAAAACGGAGGCACGTCCTCCTCAATGTACTGTGCGCCGTCCTCAGCCGCCAGCGGCTGCGGCTGTGCATTTTCTTCTAATTCCTCATAGAACATGCGCTCCCCGCCCTTGCCGTCGGAAGCACCCTCACGCTTTGTGCCGGGATTGTCAAAATCAAACACAATGCGGTCATCCTCCAGCTTTAGGCAGGTGTCAAACGTGTTGCCGGCTTTTGACACAAACCCGGTCACTTTATCTTTGGTTTTCCCTGTCTCTAACAGTTCGCGCATGACCTCCTCGGTCAGCGCCACCTTCGCCACCGTGTGGGAGACCTTAAAACCGCACTCACACTCGTAATACCACTGGCTCTTCTTTAACATTTTCCCGCATTTCGGGCAGGCAAGTGTTGTCTCGACGGGCTTTGGCTTCTCCGGAAAATCAAATGCGATCTGCCCTTCCGGCGTCAGCTTCAGCGGCGCGTCGAACTTCATGCCGGTCTTCGCCACAAATCCCTTGATCACGTCCGTCTTCCCGCGGAGCAAAAGTTCCTTTACCTGTGCTTCCTTTAATGAGACACCCGCGATCTTGCCGATTGCGAACCGGCAGCTGTCCGGATTCTCCTTTGAATAGTTGGCACAGCCGTATCCAAACATCGTCTTTACGATATCTCCGCCGCAGACCGGACATTTTACATCCTTTACCTTCGGCGCTTCCAGATCCGTAAAATCAAACTTCAGCCCCGTGACCTTTCCCTTCTCATCCTTTGCCAGTGCGACGCGCGCATCAAATTTCTTCCCGCTCTTCGACTTAAAGCCGCGGATCGTTCCGGTTCTTCCGTTGGTCAGAAGCTCCTTTACGTTCGCTTCCGTCAGTGCCTTCTCCGCCATCTTCCCGACAGAGAACCGGCAGCTGTTCGGATCGTCCTTCACATAATTGGCACAGCCAAAGCCGAACGGCGTCGCCACGATATCACCGCCGCAGATCGGGCACACCACATCCTTGATCTTTTTGGCTTCGACATGTTCAAAATCAAATCTCAATTCAATTCTTCCGTCTTCCGTGTGTTCCAGAGCGACACAGGCGTCAAACTTCTTCCCGCTCTTCGACTTGAATCCGCGGATCGTTCCGGTTCTCCCCTGATTTAAAAGCTCCTTCACCTGCGCTGCGTTTAAGTCCTTTCCCGCCATCGTACCGATTGCAAACCGGCAGCTGTCCGGGTCATCCTGCCTGTAATTCGCGCAGCCGAACCCGAACGACGTCTCCACAATCGCCCCGCCGCAGATCGGACACACGACATCGGGAACAACGGCGGCATCGTTCTGTGAAAAATCAAATGCAATATTCTTTCTTCCGTCCTCCGTCTGCTCCAGCTTTAAACAGGCATTGAACTTCTTTTTATTCCTGGCAGTAAAGCCGCGGATCAGACCGGTCTTTCCGGTCGTAAGAAGCTCCGTCAGATCATCGACGCCCAGCGCCTTTCCCGCGATCTTTCCCACGGAAAAATAACATTCATCGGGATGCTCGTGGTGCTTGACGCAGCTATAGCCAAACGGCGTGATCTCCACGGCAGAACCGCACACTGGACATACGACACCCTCCAGGATTTCCGGCTGGTTCTTTGAAAAATCAAATCCAACCGAAACTTTTCCCTCATCATCCTTTTCCAGGATGAGGCTCGCCGAGAACTTTTTCTTCGACTTCGAGACAAACCCGGACAGCACGCCGGTATGTCCTTCGGTCAAAAGCTCCTTTACTTCCTCATCGTTTAAGTCTCTTCCGGCGATTGTACCGATGGAGAAGCGGCATCCGCCGCCATCTTTCTGATAATTGCTGCACCCGTAACCGAACGGCGTCGTCTCGATCGTTCCTCCGCACACCGGACAGGGAATGCCGAGGCTGCGCTTCGCCGCAAGCCCCTTTCCGCCCTTTCCGACGAGCGGGTGGATCCGCGTGGCAATCTGGCCGGTCAGATCCTGCTCGATCATGGCGACCGTCTCCCTGCGGATAAAATCCTCCAGTTTTGAGCGGTAATCCTCCATCACGACCGCTCCCCGCGTAATTCCGTCCAGTCCCTTTTCCCAGGAAGCTGTCATCTTGGGGTTGAGCAGTGCCGGAACCGTCATCGAAACCACCTCAAAGATCATTTCCCCCAGCCGCTCCGGCGTGAGAACCTGCGTCTTTTTGTTCAGATTCAGATAGCCGACCCGAACCAGCTTTTTGATGATCTCTGCCCGCGTGGCAGATGTACCGATTCCGGAACCCTTGATCTGCTCTCTTAATTCTTCCTCCTCGATGAGCTGTCCGGCATTCTCCATGGCGAGCACCATCGATCCTGACGTGTAACGCTTCGGCGGGGAGGTCTTCCCCTCACGGATGACATAGCCGTCCGAAAAAAGCGTCTCTCCCTTTTGAAGCTTGTCGGCATACGCCAAAAGCCCGGCGTTCTCCTCTTCTTCCTGTGCAGCCTCAGCATCACCGCCCTGCGTCTGCTCCTCCCCGTCCGTCTTCGCCGCATTCCGCTCCTTCGCCGATTTCGGAATGCCTGCAATCTCCAGATAGCCCGGAACCTTTAACTGCTTCGCGGAAGTGTAAAGCTTCTCACCGCCTGCCGCAACGACAAGCTTCACCGTCTGATACTCCGCCGGCGGATAAAAAATGCTTAAGAAACGGCGCACAATCATCTCATAGACGCTTCGTTCAAGACTGTTTAAAGATTCCAGCTCTGTGAGCTGTCCGGTCGGAATGATCGCGTAGTGGTCGGTAATCTTGGAATCATCCGTATACTGCGTGTTCGCAATGTTCCGGCAGCGGCCTTCCTTCATGATGCGCTCCACATAAGGAGCCACCGGCGCAAAATTTTTCAGTCTGCTGATATTTTTTGTAATCTCTTTTGCCACCGCCGAGGAGAGCACACGTGCATCCGTTCTCGGATAGGTGGTAAGCTTCTTCTCATACAGATCCTGCGCCACCTGCAGCGTCTCATCCGGACTGATCTTAAAACGCTTGGAACACTCCGCCTGCAGCTCCGCAAGATTGAAAAGCAGCGGCGCACGCTTTTTCTGCGTCCCTGTCTCCACGGAATCAATGAGCGCTTCCTGTCCCTTTAACTCCGCAATCAGCGTCTGCGCGCTCTCTTCCTTTTTAAAGCCGTTTTCCTTATATAAAAGCGGCGACTCAAAATATTTAGAGCCTTCTATTGCCTTCCACTCCGCCGTGATCCGGCATTCTTCCTCTCCTTCGGGATGAAAGGTTCCCACGACACGGTAAAACGGCGTCTCTGTAAAATTGCGGATCTCGCGCTCCCGGATCACAACCATGCCAAGAACACAGGTCATGACGCGGCCGACCGCGATCGCCGTATAGCTCGATGTTCCCGCCGCATCATTCAGAAGTTTTCCGTACTTTACCGACATGGCTCTGGAAAAATTGATTCCCATCGCATAATCCTCGATCGTCCGCATCACACCCGACTTTGCGAGATTGTCATACTCCGACATATCTTTTGCCTCACGGATGCCGCGCAGAATCTCCTCCTCAGTCTGCGAATCGATCCAGACGCGGAGCTCCTTCATGCCCTCGCGCACGCCGCCGAACTTCCGGATATTTTCCTCGATCGTCTGTCCTTCTTTTCCGGCATCTCCTGCCCAGTAGACCGTGTCAATATCCTCGCGGTGCAGCATTTTATGTACCACATCATACTGCCTGCTCACAGATGGGATTACATTATATTTGTAATCCCGCGGCAGAAACGGCAGATCTTCCAGCCGCCATTTTTTATACCGCTCATCATACTCCTCCGGGTACACCATCTCCACCAGATGCCCCACGCACCAGGTGATGACATACCCGTCGTTCTCTATATAACCGTCATTTCTTCCGGATACGCCGAGAATCCGCGCGAACTCCTGCGCAACACTCGGTTTCTCCGTGATGATCAAAGATTTTGCCACAATCTGTTCCTCCAATTACTTTCGCATGAAGCAAATTATAGCATTTTTCTCGACATCGGGCAACTTACAGTTCATTCATATCCACGAGCACGAACCGCTTATCCCGCTCCGCCATGGCGGTAACCTCCGGTGCAAATCCCTGTGCGGAAAAGAGGAAATAATATTCCGCGCCGATTTTTGCCCGCTTCATGTTAAGGAACAGCGCCTCGCACATTTCCATCGTAAGCTCGGGTTCCTGCCAGTTGCAGAGTCCGACCATATTCTGTCGAATCTCATTCTGCGCAATGATGTCGATATTCCCCTCTTTGCCAACCCAGGTTCCCATGCGTGCAATCTTAAGCGGAAGCTTTCCCACCATACCGAGAAGTCCCAGATATTCCATGCATACCTCCACAAAATACCGGGAGAGGTACGCATCCAGTCCGGGCGCGATATATCTGTCGTAGAATTCTTCCGGGCGGGTCATATACAAATCCGACAGATGCGGATAGATAAAGTGAAACCAGAAATTCACATAATTGTCGCAGATCCGATACACACCTTTCTTCGTGTTCTCCCAGCCGCCCGTCTCAAACGATACCACCTTCTGGATGATATCAAATGCCGCCAGATTCTTCATATAGACGCTGATCTTGGCGCGTGAGAATCCGGTCGTCCGGTACAGATCATTCAGCTTGTCCTGCCCGGCCGCGATCTGCGCCAGGATGGTCTCATAGACAGACAGTTCCCGCAGACTCTCCCCGATCAGATCTTCCGCCGCATGGTACAGATAGCCGCCCGGCGAAAGAATCAGTCTACAGATATTGGTCTTTACATCCGCTTTTGCGTTCCAGCGGTTGATGTATCCCGGCACACCGCCGATGATGCCGTAAGTCTTGATACATTCCGCCACCGGATACTCGGGCAACGCCCGCACCACTTCCAGAAAATTCAGATTCGTAAATTTGATTTTCCGGTCTATTTTGCGGCATGCCGCCTCACCGATACACTCTGGAAGTTCCCGCTCTGCCCATGACACCGCCGAGCTGCAGAGCAGAATCATCACAGGTCCCGGATAAAGCCTGTGCGCTTTCAGTTTCAGCACCGCCTCCATAAAAGTAGGATCCTTTTTGGCAATATACTGAAATTCATCGATCACGACTACCAGCTTCGTGGGATCACCGCTCTTTACCCGGTTAAAATATTCCTCATAGGTATACTTCTGCAGCATCACCTCAAACCGCGCCGTCAGTTCACGCCCCATCTGCGCGCGCTGCTCTCGCTCCGCCACCTGTCTCGCGCGGTAATAAAAATGCTTCTTGTTCTGCACAAATGCGCTAAGCAGCCTCTCCTTCTCCGAGTCCGTCCGCCCGTACAGCACAACCAGCTGATTGCCCGGTTCCCGGTAGCACTCTTCCAGTTCCATTAACACCGACGATTTTACGACCATCTCTTCTCCTCTGCACTTTCCTGCCGGGCACGAAAAGCCACACCGCATCCCATATCCGGCACATTCTATCTGTCCATATGTTCTGCGGAAATTATATCATTTTTTAACTTTCCGGGCAATAAAAAAGAATCTCGCTTGCGAAATTCTCCGCGCGCAAGCGGTTCGCAAAGCGATATTTTCCTTACCGCGAGCTGCGCATCCTCGCGGAGCGTTTTTTATTTTCATAGGGAAGTTCTACTTTCACACATTAACGTATCACGCTATTTCCTATGAAATAAAAAAGAATCCTGCAAGCAGGATTCTTTTTTATTCTTTATTTCGCTGTGATGTATCCCTGTGCTTTCAAAAGCTCTGCGCAGAGCACTGCACCGCCTGCGGCGCCGCGCACGGTATTGTGGGACAGTCCCACGAACTTCCAGTCATAGACCGTGTCCTCTCTCAGACGTCCTACCGAGATACCCATACCGTTCTCATAGTTGACATCCAGAGCGATCTGCGGGCGGTTATCTTCCTCGAGATACTGGATAAAATGCTCCGGTGCGCTCGGAAGCTTTAACTCCTGCGGAACACCGCTGAAATTGCGAAGTGCCTCGATCAGCTGCTCTTTTGTCGGGTTCTTCTTAAACTTTACGAACACCGCCGCAGTGTGACCGTTTAACACCGGCACACGGATGCACTGGCAGGTGATGACCGGGGATTCGGCCGGAACGATCGCTTTCTTCTCCGGGTCCACATGTCCCCAGATACGAAGCGGCTCCTTCTCCGACTTCTCCTCCTCACCGCCGATATACGGAATGATATTGCCAACCATCTCCGGCCAGTCCTTAAAGGTCTTGCCGGCTCCGGAAATGGCCTGATAGGTTGTTGCCACCACCTCATACGGCTCAAATTCCTTCCACGCCGTAAGCACCGGCGCGTAAGACTGAATGGAGCAGTTCGGCTTTACAGCCACGAAACCGCGCTTTGTGCCAAGACGCTCCTTCTGGTATTTGATGACCTCCATATGCTCCGGGTTGACCTCCGGAACCACCATCGGCACATCCGGTGTCCAGCGGTGCGCGCTGTTATTGGAAACGACCGGAGTTTCTGTCTTCGCATACTCCTCCTCAATCTTCTTAATCTCTTCCTTTGTCATGTCCACTGCGGAAAATACGAAATCGACCTCTGCCGCAACCTTCTCCACTTCGTTGACATTCATAACGACAATCTTTTTCACTGCTTCCGGCATCGGTGTGTCCATCTTCCAGCGGTCTCCGACTGCCTCCTCATAAGTCTTACCGGCACTTCTCGGGCTCGCTGCGATCGTTGTCACTTCAAACCACGGATGATTCTCCAGCAGAGAAATAAATCTCTGACCAACCATACCTGTACCACCCAGAATACCAACTCTCAACTTTTCACTCATGACTCTTCTAATCTCCTCATCTTTTTCTTATGACACCCGCTGTGGCATACGACTCCGCCTCTCATTGCCTCTGCCGGATCATCACACGTACCTGCTTTTTGCACTGTTCGTGTCCGTCGGTGGCGAACAAGTGTCGTCATAGTGAATATATTATGCCATTTCCCGTCAAAAAGCAATGCTTTTTTCGTAAAACTTCCCGGCTTTTTTTGACAGTTCTTGTACATTTCTCACAATGTCACGTTACTGTATTGAAGTTTCAAGAGGCTTCCACTCTTCCTCCAGGTACTTCTTCTCCGCTGCGATCACCTGTTCCATCGCCTCTTTTCCCGGTGCTCCCACCGTCAGACGCTTGTTCACGCAGGTTTCCATGGAGATCGCCTCATAGACATCATCCTCAAACACCGGACTGATTGCCTTTAACTCCTCCAGGCTCATATCATCGATCGCAATTCCCTTTTCGATGCAGTAAAGCACGATCTGTCCCACAATTCCATGTGCATCGCGGAACGGCACCCCGTGGTTCACCAGATAGTCGGCGGCATCCGTCGCGTTGGTAAAGCCTCCGTTCGCCGAAGCACGCATGCGCTCCCTGTTGAACTTCATCGTGGCGAGCATGCCGTTAAACAGCGCGATACAGCCTTTGACCGTGTCAATCGCGTCAAAGGAAAGCTCCTTGTCCTCCTGCATGTCCTTATTGTACGCAAGCGGAATTCCCTTCATCGTCGTGAGAAGCGACATCAGCGCGCCGTAGACGCGTCCGGTCTTTCCTCTGACTAATTCTGCGATGTCCGGGTTCTTTTTCTGCGGCATGATGCTGCTTCCGGTACTGTACGCATCATCAATCTCCACAAACTGGTACTCGTTGGAATTCCAGATAATGACCTCCTCCGAAAAGCGTGACAGATGCATCATGATCGTGGCGCAGGCAGACAAAAATTCGATCAGATAATCGCGGTCAGACACGCCGTCCATGCTGTTTAAAGTCGGTCCGTAAAAACCGAGCAGTTCTGCCGTGTATGCACGGTCAAGCGGATAGGTGGTGCCTGCGAGCGCTCCGGAACCAAGCGGACAGTAATTCATCCGCTCGTAGATGTCATGCAGGCGCAGGCGGTCTCTCTTAAACATCTCAAAATAGGCCCCCATGTGATGCGCGAGCGTGATCGGCTGAGCTTTCTGCAGGTGTGTGAAACCCGGCATGATCGTCTCCGTATTCTGCTCCATGATATGCAATATCGTGCCGAGCAGTTCCTTTAAGAGCGCATCCACATGGAGCAGCTCTTCTCTGGTGTAGAGACGCATATCGAGCGCCACCTGGTCGTTGCGGCTGCGCCCGGTATGCAGCTTCTTTCCGGTGTCTCCCAGACGGTCGATCAGATTCGCCTCCACAAAGCTGTGAATATCCTCATATTCATCCGTTATAACAAGACGTCCGGCTTCCACATCCGCAAGGATTTCCTTTAAGCATGCGACGATCGCCTGCATCTCCTCCTCGGTTAAGATTCCCTGTTTCCCGAGCATCCGCACATGTGCAATACTTCCCTCAATGTCCTGTTTATAGAATTTCTGGTCAAACGAAATAGACGCATTAAAATTATAGACCAGCTTGTCGGTCTGTTTGGTAAAACGTCCTCCCCATAACTGAGCCATTTTAAAAACCTCGCTTTCACTACATTTCCTATCATTCTACATGAAGTTCGCGCTTCCCGCAAGTCCTTTCATGCTTTACCGCATCAAATTCCCTGTGCCGCCGCTTTTGCAGCAATCTGGGCATCGCGCTCCCGCTTGGAAAAAACGCACCCGCAATAATACTGCCGGTACATTCCGTATTGTTCGGAAAGCTCTACCGAGCGCTTGTAGCCATTTTTCTTTTTGAAGTCAGAATTCAAATATGCCACGCCGTATTCCTCCGCCAGCGCATCCCCGATCTCATTTAATTTTTCCGCATTCTTGAGCGGACTGATGGACAGCGTCGTGGTAAAGTAATCCATGCCAAGGCTTTTTGCGGTCTCCGCCGCCTCTCTCAAGCGCAGCTCATAGCACCGGAAGCAGCGTTCGCCGCCCTCCTTTTCCTCCTCCATTCCGCGCGCCATCTCATAAAAACGCTCCTTATCATAGGCGCCCTCCCGGAATGCGATCGGATATTTTGCCGGAAGCTCCCGAATCAGCCGCTGCTGCTCCTGCACCCGCATATGATACTCTTCTTCCGGATAAATATTGGGGTTGTAATAATCCACGGTGATATGAAAATACTGCGACAGATACTCGAGGCAGTACGAGCTGCACGGCGCGCAGCAGCTGTGCAGCAGCAGCGTTGGCACACGGTTCTGCTCCTTTAATCCAGCGATCGTCGCCTCCAGCATTTTCTGATAATTCTTCTGTGCTCTCATGCTTCCACCTCCTCTGCAAATGCGAGGATCTGCTCCGCACGGCGCTTCCATGTATATTCCCGCTCAAAGGTCTCATAGGCAGAAGCCGCAATCTTCTCACGAAGTCTTACATCCGTAAGTGTTCTCTCCGCCTGCTCACACAGCGTGTCCGGTTTTTCCAGCGAATAAAAAAGCAGCTCCTTCCCGTCTGTAAACGTTCTTCTTAAATACGGATTTTCATCGGTTAACACCACCGCATGATTCGCCATTCCGGCAGGAACCCGGTCGTGCATTCCCCGGTTAAAAATCGGTGAGACATTTAAAAGCACATGGGCTTTGGTAATCCGCTCAAAGGAGAGCGCAAACGGCACCGCCGGCTCGCGCCGCAGGCTGTGCTCGTCCCCGCAGGAATATTTTTCCCAGCCTTCCCCGAATACGGTAACCGGCAGTTTCTCCGCGAGCAGCGCGTCCAACACCGCCTTGCGGAAATAATCACGCACATAGGCATCCACCGCATACATGCTGTTCATAAACAGCGCAAACTGTCCGGCAGGAAGTTCCAGTTTCTCCTCCTTAAGCTGCTGTGAAAATGCTTCCTCCATCGGCAGTGTGGGATCGGCAAGCCTCCGCTCAATCAGATCTTTCATCATGCTCCCAAGCGGCTCGGGAGCATTCTCTACAATCTGATAAACCGCGTCCGGTCTGTCATACGTTCCCGGAAATAAAATCCGGCACTCCGGCTCTTTTGTGCCCTCGTAGACTGCTCTTGTCGCCCCGAGCGGCAGCATGTGAACGCTCGCCACCTTTTCATAATATTTTTCTACGTACTTCTGCTGTGCCTCGTCGAGGACAATCGCATGCAGGTTTTTCACACCGCTTGAAAGTCCCTGATAGTGAAACAGCGGGTGATCTAAAATATAGTCAAAAAACGGTCCCGCTAGGCGGTCCACATAGGGAGTGCCGTCGTCTAACACCATCCGCGGCAGAAGGGAATTAAAATCCAGAATCAGGCGGTACGGCTGTCCGATATAGCGCGCAAGCTTCGCATCCAGATCATCCTCCTTTGAGAGTTCGCACACCGTCACCTCATATCCCAGTTCCTCAAACGCCGCGCCGATCTGATTTGCGAAAAAGTTGCTGGACAGATAGCAGATTTCCCTGGAACTGAATACCAGAATTTTTCCCTTCTGCTTCCTTTCCTGCATCATGACACACCTCCAAGTGCAAACATGCTCCGGCAGATCCATTTTCCGGTCTCCGTCGCAAAAATCCTCTGATATGCCGTCTCTACAGCCGCTTTATCCGGCACAAACCCGCCGTCTCCGTCCGTTCTGCCGTCCTCATACAAATTCACCAGAAAATCCGCCTCCACCAGAATCTGATAGTCTCTGCCCTCTATGCCCGTGTAGGTGTGGTGATGTCCGATCAGATAGCAGACGCGCTCAATCACATTCTCCGCAAAGCCCAGCCGCATCAGCATCCCGCGTGCCACCGCAGGGCCTTCCTGCTCCTGCAGCTTTCCCTCACTGCTTCCATACTTCTCCTCCGCCGGCTTGATGCCGATATCGTGCGTGTATGCAGCTGCTTCCAGAATATAGAGTTCCTCCGGCGAAAGCTGTTCGCGCTCCCCGATCAGCTTTGCATAGCTGTGTACCTTTGTAAAATGCTGGATCCGTTTCGGGTCTCCGCTGTAATATGCGATCATTTCCAAAAAAAGTTTCTCTAACATCTTTTCTCCTTTGACAGAAAGAAGACCTTTACCAAGCATCCGCTTCATAAAGGTCTTATCATTACGCTCTTGCTTCCCGCAGTGTCAGTATCGCAAACACATAGATCAAAATACACAACAGGCAGAATACGGCTCTGCCGCAAAGTACCCCGGCAACCAGCTGTACTGCGGCGACCACGGCGTGTACCCACACCGGTACCTCCTGCAGACAGGCAGCAATCGCCACCTCGATCAAAACGATCACACACACCGGCACCACCGGAATCTTCATCGCTAAAACGGCGATCAGAATCGTCGCAAGCGCCGCAACCACCTCTGCAAACAAAATCAGCATCTTCTTATTATCACGATTTGCAATCTCTCCCATACAAATGAACTCCTTTATTGTCTTTCTATTCTGTCTGCAGGTCTTCACCCGCATGCGCTCATTATAGCAAGGATCGAAAAAAAGAACAAGTCCACTGGAAAAATACCTTCACTTCCGCTATAATAACGCAGGAATATACTCTTATATTCCTTACCAGTAAATAATAAAGAAAAGAGAACAAACTTATGAATGATACAAAATGGGTCTCCATGTGGGGCAATGCCATGTCCATCGCAGAACATCATCCGGAAGGCTACGCAAAAGATCTGACGCTGCGCTATCCGGTCTATGCACCTTTTTCCGGAAGCGCACTCCGCTTCACGCTCGACAACTACTGCGGAAAGGAACCTGTCACCATCCACCGGGCAACGGTGGCGGTGTGTGATTCCGATCTCACCGGGAAAGTTCCTCTTTCCTGTCCGCTTGCTGCAGGCACCATCCGCGATATTACCTTTGACGGCAGCCATTCCGTCACACTGGCAGCGGGTGCATCCGCCGCGAGCGATGCACTCTCCTTTCCGGTATCTGCCGGTCAGACGCTCTGCGTCAGCCTGTATTTTGACGGCTACACTGCCATGCAGTCCGCCGTGCTGATCACAGGTCCATTGTCCCGCGGCTATTTTTCCTACGGCGACCAGACGCACAGCGAAGCGCTGCCCCTTGCCACCTCCAAGGCGACAAACTGGTTCTATTTTCTTAGCAACATCGATATTCTGACAAAGGAAGATTGTCATGCCATTATCTGCTACGGAGATTCCATCACCGCACAGGCATGGCCGGACTATCTGACGCTGCGCCTCATCGAAGAAGGGCACAACCATACCTCGGTGATCCGCCGTGCGGCAAGCGGTACGCGTATTCTGCGCCAGTACGACTGTATCACCTACGATTCCTACGGTCTTAAGGGAACCAACCGTTTTGCCCACGAAATTCCAACCGCCGGTGCGGATACCGTCATCATCCAGCAGGGCATCAATGACATCATCCATCCGGTCGGAACCGACGTCAATCCGTTCCGTCCCATGAGTGATCTGCCGACTGCCGCCGAACTGATCGACGGTCTGAAATGGTATATCGAGGAGGCCAGAAAGCTTCACGACAGCGTCTATCTCGGAACCCTTCTGCCGATTTACGGCTGGCGCACCTACGCACCGTTCCGCGAAGAGCTGCGCGGTGCCGTCAATGACTGGATCCGCTCCAACCACGAGAGCGACGGCTGTATCGATTTCGATCAGGCACTTCGTGCCGCCGATGATCCGCGCTCTTTCGCGGAAGGATATGACAGCGGCGATCATCTGCATCCGAGCAATCCTGCATATAAAAAAATGGCAGACACAGTGCCTGCCACTTTATTGCGCTAATTATTTATTCTTTAAATGTTTGCGTACGCGTTCAATCAGCATGTCAAGCGCCACGATATTTTCTCCCCCTTCCGGGATGATAATATCTGCCCGGCGCTTGCTCGGTTCTACAAACTGTTCATGCATCGGCTTTACCGTTGTCAGATACTGGGTAATCACGCTGTCTAACGAACGCCCGCGTTCCTTTACATCACGGATGATCCGCCGCAGAATCCGCACATCCGCATCTGTATCCACAAATACCTTGATATCCATAAGATCACAGAGACTCGGCTCAGCAAAAATGAGAATGCCCTCCAGCACAATCACCGGTGCAGGTTTTACCAGAATGGTCTCCTCGGAACGATTATGTATCGAGTAGTCATAGACTGGCATATAAATCTGCTCTCCCGCTTTCAGCTTACAGATATGTTCACACAACAGTGCTGTATCAAACGCATCCGGATGATCATAGTTTAACTTCGACCGTTCCTCATAACACATGTCGTCATGGCGTTTATAGTAGTTATCATGACGCAGAATACTCACCTCATCATCGCCAAAGCTGTCGATCAGTTTGTCGGCAAGTGTTGTCTTGCCGCTTCCGGTGCCTCCTGCAATTCCAATCAAAATTGTATTCATCCTACCGCTCCTGATTACTATTTCCCAATGATAGCAAGTGTAGCGCTCGTTCCAAGGCGGCTTGCTCCGGCATCGATCATTGCCTGTGCTTCCTCTGCCGTGTGAATTCCGCCGGATGCCTTCACACCCATATCATCGCCCACGGTTTTTCTCATCAGTGCGACATCTTCCGCCTTTGCCCCTCCGGTGGAAAATCCGGTGGAAGTCTTTACGAAATCAGCTCCTGCTTCTTTTGCCAGCTCACATGCCTTCACCTTTTCCTCGTCTGTCAGAAGACAGGTCTCGATGATGACCTTTAAGACAATATCGCTGCCACAGACTTCTTTTAAGGTATGAATATCATTTTTTACATAGTCATACTTCTTGTCTTTCAATGCGCCGACATTGATTACCATATCGATCTCCTGTGCGCCGTCCTCGATGGCAGCCTTCGTCTCGAATGCCTTCACACCGGTGTCGGACATTCCCAGAGGGAAACCTACCACTGTGCACACCTTCACGTCAGAACCTTTTAACTTCTCTGCCACAAAACGGGTGTAATACTGGTTCACGCACACGGATGCGAAATCATTGGCAAGCGCCTCATCACAGATCTTTGCCACCTGTGTCTCCGTCGCCTCTGCCTTTAAAATAGTATGGTCAAAATATTTGCTTGAAATCATGATCTTAGAATCCTTTCTGTTTGTTATCATATGCTCCCGGACGCTTCCGGAAATTCCGGTCTCTTACGCCGTCTTCCTATCTGGCACCCTTATCATACGGAATACCCTCCGCTTTCGGTGCCTGGGAATTCTTGGATGTAAACGCAAGAATAATCATGGATGCGATAAACGGCATCATGCTGTAGATATTCTTGGACAATCCGAGGTTTGCAAGCACGGTGGAATCCGCGATGTTCGCCAGGGAACGGAATACCGCAAAGAACACGGCTGCGCCCGCAATGTTGAACGGCTTCCACTGTCCGAAAATCATAACTGCCAAGGCGAGGAAACCGGCTCCCGCTACGCCGACCTCAAAGTTCCAGGTGGTAACGGATGGAACGATGTAGGCGAAGCCTCCGATTCCGCCGAGTGCACCCGAGATCATGACACCGGTATATCTCCACTGATACACATTGATACCGACCGAATCGGCTGCCTGCGGATGTTCACCGCACGCGCGCAGACGTAAGCCCCATTTGGTCTTGAACAAAAATACATAGCTTACAATCAGAATGATAATTCCGATAATCAGGAAAATGTTGATCGTGAGCGGTCCGATTTTATAGATAAATGCCTTGTTGCTGTAGGAAAGCTTTGCGGAAGCCGCACCGTTTCCCGCTGCCGAGGAGTTGTTGAACGCTTTTACCGCTACGATCGCCACCGCTGTGGCAAGCATATTTAAAGCCGTTCCGCCGATTGTCTGATCCGCCTTTAACGTGATGGCGGAAAATCCGAGCAGAAGGGAATAGAGAATTCCCGCTACCGCACTTGCCAGGATGGACACCGCCACCAGCACGCCGGACGGAAGGGAATCCCCGCAGAGTGCCAGGACGAAAACGCCCGCCAGACCGCCGATTGCCATGATACCTTCAAGTGCAATGTTGATTACACCGCTTCGCTCCGAGAACATACCGCCAAGCGCCACCAGCATCAATACTACCGCATAGAGTAATGTAAACTTAATCAGTAAGAACATTATTTCACATCCTCCTTCTTCGCTTTTTTCCTGCTGAGCTTCGATACGACCACGCTCTTAAAGAGCATAACAAACGCACACAGGTAAATGATGACTGCCACGATCAGATCCGCAATCTCCGGCTGATAATACTTGGTTGGTAGATACGCGCCTCCCACGGAGATATGTGCGACAAAGATTGCTGCAAATACCACGCCGATCGGATTGCTCAGCGCCAAAAGTGCTACCGGGATACCGTTGAAACCGATCGCCGGAAGCGCTGTGGACACCTGCGGATTCCACTCGGATGCACCGGACAGATAGTAAAGTCCCGCACCGATACCTGCAAGTGCGCCGGAGATTGTCATGGAAAGCACAATGTTGCGTTTTTCATTGATGCCCGCATATTTTGCGGCGTCTTTGTTAAAGCCACAGGCTTTTAACTCATAACCGAATGTGGTCTTATTGAGTACCACATACATGATAATTGCGATCGCCATCGCGATAAAAATGGCAATCGTGGTCGAGCTTGTCTTAAAAACAGCGCTCATGCCGCAATCTGGAATCAATGACTGCGGTGCTGCGGAACTCAGCTTGTAAGTACGCGTCGTCTTCTGGTCGTACATTCCGGATACCGTGCTGTACATCAGCTCGTTCACCAGATATAAACCGATCCAGTTAAACATGATGGAGGTGATAACCTCATTGACATTAAAGTACGCCTTGAAAATTCCCGGAACAGCACCCCAGATGGCTCCGCAGACCATTGCTGCCAGAAGACATACATACCACGGCATCTGCAGAATCAGTGCAAAATACAATGCACCGAACACGCCCAAGGTATACTGGCCTGCCGCACCGATGTTGAACAGTCCCGTCTTAAAAGCAAACGCAACGGAAAGACCCGTCATGATCAGCGGTGTCGCCTGCGCAATCTCACTTCCGATTCCCTTTGGTTTGAGGTAAAAGCCACCCTTGATAATTCTTGAAAAACCATCCAATGCATTCTCTGCATTGATACAATAAAGTATGATAAGTCCCACGAGAAGTCCGATCACAATGCAAAGAAGCGATGCAAAGATGGACAATAGGACATCCTTTGTCTTTTCACTCATTGTCATATTTCCTTTCTGTTAATCTGTAAGGCCTCGCCTTTATGCTTTCTTTGCAACCTCATCCCGCTTTGCACCTGCCATGTAAAGTCCAAGTTCCTCCACAGTCACTTTCTTCGGATCCAGTTCTCCTACGATCTCACCCTCGTACATCACCAGGATACGGTCGGACACGTCCATAACTTCATCCAGCTCCAACGAGACTAACAGCACGGCTTTTCCTTTGTCGCGCTGTGCCACAAGCTGCTTATGGATATACTCGATCGCGCCTACGTCAAGACCTCTGGTCGGCTGCACTGCCACAAGAAGCTCCGGGTCTTTGTCAATCTCTCTTGCAATAATCGCCTTCTGCTGGTTACCGCCGGACATACTCCGCACAATGGTCACAGGTCCCTGACCGCTTCGCACATCATACTGCTCGATCAGCTTCTGCGCATATCTGCGCACCTCGCCCGACTTGATAAAGCCCGCGCGTTCAAACTGCGGCTGCCAGTAGCGCTGCAGCACGAGATTCTGCTCCAGCGTGTAGTCCAGTACCAGTCCGTGCTTATGCCGGTCTTCCGGAATATGGCTCATACCATGCTTGGAACGCTCCCGGATCGTGGTGTTTGTGATATCCTGTCCCAGAAATTTCACGCTGCCCCCTCCGATCTTCTCCAGTCCGGTCAGCCCCTGCACCAACTCTGTCTGTCCGTTGCCGTCGATACCCGCAATACATACGATCTCACCACGGCGCACCTGAAACGAGACATCCCGCACGGCATTGTTCTCATGTGATCTGCTTGCCACCGTCAGATGCGATACCTCAAGCACCGTATCCCCCGGCTTTTTCTCGTCCTTGTCAACGGTAAAGCTTACATTTCTGCCCACCATCATCTTGGAAAGTTCTTCCTTCGTCGTATCCGCGATGTCGACCGTTCCGATGTACTTTCCTTTTCTTAAGATCGTACAGCGGTCCGCCACCTCCATGATCTCATTCAGCTTATGCGTGATGAACAGAATGGATTTGCCCTCGTGCGCGAGATTCTTCATAATCTTCATCAGTTCCTCGATCTCCTGCGGCGTCAGCACTGCCGTCGGCTCATCAAAGATCAGCACCTCGTTATCACGGTAGAGCATCTTAAGAATCTCAACACGCTGCTGCATACCTACGGTGATATCCGAAATCAGCGCATCCGGCTCCACCTTAAGCCCGTACCTCTCACTCAGCTCCAGTACCTTTTTTCTGGCACCATCTTTTTCAAGGAACAATCCTTTCGATGGCTCAACACCAAGGATAATATTATCCAGCACGGAGAAACACTCCACCAGCTTGAAATGCTGATGAACCATTCCGATGTTCAGATCATTCGCGTCGTTCGGCGTATTGATCTGTACAACCTGCCCGTTCTTTTTGATCGTACCGGACGTCGGCTGGTACAGACCAAACAGAATACTCATAAGGGTAGACTTCCCTGCACCATTCTCACCAAGCAGTGCATGAATCTCTCCCTTTCTCAACTGCAGGGTAATATTATCGTTGGCTTTGATTCCTGGAAATTCTTTCGTGATGTTCAACATCTCAATAACATATTCGTTTTCCATATACGTATATCCTCTTCGTTCTTTTTTTTCATGCGCCGCATGAATCATTCCTGCATAGCTTATAGTATCACATCTGTTCTGCGCTGCTTTCTGCGCATCTGAAGTTCCGCAGGAACTTCTGAATATGAACTGCTAAAGTTTATTATAACATCTTCCGGATATAAAAAAAAGAGGAAGAGAAACTATTTCTCTTCCCCTTTAAAGAGTCCGCTTACTCTACATAGTCAACGGTTACGTGAGAACCTACCTCCGGCTGATTCTCTGTATCGTTAGAAACAGTGACGCTGCCGTCCTTGAGTCCGTCTAATACTGTATTGTACTCATCTACCGTAAATGTTGTAAAGCCCCAGGAATCTGTATCCGTCGGAAGACCAAGATAATCGCCCTGTGCCAGACCGAGCTGCTCAGACTTGCCACCGATGGAAGCCCAGTTGCCGCCAAAGTATGCATCCAGTGCAGAGTTCACTGCAGAGCCTAAGCCCTTCATAGCAGAGGTAATGCACAGATCACCGATCTTCGGACGCTGGTCAACATCGACACCGATTACCTTGCCGTCGTACTGCTCTGCAGCCTCAACAGCAGATGTGTAGATACCGCCGCCGCATGCGAATACAACCTGTGTGCCATCCTGATACCAGCCCTCCATACGAGCTGTGATCGCATCACTTCCGTAGAACTGACCGCCATAGTAGTATTTCACATCTACATCAACGCCCATCTCTTCTGCTGCATCGTTGATACCCTGAATATAACCGTAACCATAACGGATAACTGCCGGAACTGCGATTCCACCGAGGAATCCAAGGCTTGTGTAACCATCCTTAACTGCCGCATAACCTGCAAGGTAACCTGCCTGCTCCTCCTGGAAAGAACAGATATATACGTTGTCGCTGATTCCGACTGCGTTGCCGGAAAGATCTACGATGTCAGCCTCTGTCACATCAACTGCGATAAAGGAAACATCCGGATAAAGATCCTGCTCCTCAGCGATTGCCGGTCCGAACAGATAACCCGGCATAACGATTACGGTTGCACCGTCTGCAACTGCAAGGTCGATTGCGTTGATTCTCTCCTCGTCTGTGTCCTCAGCCGGCTTATAGTACTGATACTCAATACCGTTCTTATCACCGTAAGCCACACAGGTCTCCCATGTGATCTGGTTGAAAGACTCGTCTGTGATGTCACCGGAATCGGTAATCATTGCGATCTTTCCATCAGCGGATACTGCAGGAGCAGCTGCCTCTGTGCTCTCCTCTGCTGCAGCCTCTGTCGCTGCCGGTGCTGCTGTCTGATTGTTGTCTGCAGTTGTATTCTCCTCGCTGGAAGAACCACAGCCTGCGAACATGGTGGTTGCCATTGCTGCAGTGAGCAGTAAGCTAATCACTTTTTTCTTCATAATATTTTCCTCCTTTTGCACTCAGTCATAACCCGCTCTAATAAACATTGATAAGCATGTGTTATAACTAGCATATAAATAAAAATCTCCCAGCACAATTACTGAGAGTTTTTATTTAAAGCCGATAGTCGGACTCGAACCGACGACCTACGCATTACGAATGCGTTGCTCTACCAACTGAGCCATATCGGCAGGTCATGTTTAACATCACATTGAGTTATTATAACGGAATTTCAAAAAATTGCAACTACTTTTTTTCAATTATTAAAATAAAATCTTTCTTATGCTATGAAAATACTGCAAAATCAGCATATCATCGATCTCCCGCAGACATGCGGGAGCATTCTGCATATATTAAGAAAGGACTCCCCCGAATGAGAAAAAAACTGAGCAATCTTATGCACATTGCCAAATCCTACGGTGACAATGTCATTCTGGACGATTTGAGTCTCTATATCCGTGAGAATGAATTCATCACACTGCTCGGTCCGTCCGGCTGCGGCAAGACAACCACCCTGCGCATTATCGGCGGATTTGAGACTCCCGACAAGGGACAGGTTCTGTTTGACGGAAAGGATATTACCGCCCTCCCGCCCAACGAGCGCGATCTCAACACTGTATTCCAGAAATACGCCCTTTTTCCGCATATGTCCATCGCGGAAAATATCGCTTTCGGACTTAAGATCAGAAAAAAAGCAAGGCATACATCGACGACAAAATCAAATACGCCTTAAAGCTCGTAAACCTGGACGGATTCGAGCACCGCTCCATCGATTCTTTGAGCGGCGGCCAGCAGCAGAGAATTGCCATCGCCCGCGCCATCGTCAATGAGCCGAAGGTTCTTCTCCTCGACGAGCCGCTCGGCGCACTGGACTTAAAGCTCCGCCAGGAAATGCAGTATGAGCTGATCCGCCTGAAAAACGAGCTCGGCATCACCTTTGTCTTCGTTACGCACGACCAGGAGGAAGCCCTCACCATGTCCGACACCATCGTCGTCATGAACCAGGGCTACATCCAGCAGATCGGCACACCGGAAATGATCTACAATGAGCCGGTCAACGCGTTCGTAGCCGATTTTATCGGGGACAGCAATATCATCGACGGTATCATGATGAAAGACCGGGTCGTTGAGATTCTCGGCACCAGGATTCCCTGTGTGGATGAAGGATTCGGCACCAACACGCCGGTCGACGTCGTCATCCGTCCGGAGGATGTGTAGATCGTCGCACCCGGGGAAGGCTTTATGGACGGCGATATCACTTCCGTCATCTTCAAGGGCGTCCACTACGAGATCGAGATCATGGCGGGCGGCTTTGAGTGGCTGGTGGACACCACGCAGTTTTACACCGTCGGAACCCATGTCGGGATCCGCGTGATTCCATTCAACATCCAGATTATGAACAAACCGGAATCCGAGGACGAGGAGGCAGCAGAAATCGATGTCTAACTTCAAAAAACAGCTTCTGGCAGGACCTTATCTGATCTGGATGATCGGATTTATTCTTCTGCCGCTTGTATTTATTCTCTATTATGCCATCACTGCGGCGGACGGCAGCTTTACCTTTTCCAATATCGCTGCCATCGCCGATCCGGTGCATGTCAAGTCGATTCTTCTCTCTTTAAAGCTCGGCTTTCTGTGCACGCTGTTCTGCCTTGTTTTGTCCTATCCACTCTGCATGATTTTAAGCACATTCCGCTTCCGTCACCAGAGCTTTGTCGTCTTTTTGTTCATCCTCCCGATGTGGATGAATTTTATGCTGCGCATTCTCGCGTGGAGACCTCTGCTCTCCAACAACGGTATTGTCAATGCCATTTTAGAAGCCGTCGGCACCGGCCATGTGGAGATGCTCAACACCCCGACCGCCGTTGTGTTCGGCATGATGTACGATTTTCTTCCTTTTATGATCCTGCCGATCTACAACTCCATGGTGCGGATCAACAAGGACGTCATCGAAGCCGCCAGGGATCTCGGCGAGAACAATCTGACCGTTCTCGTAAAAATCATTTTTCCGCTCACCCTCTCCGGCGTGTTAAGCGGAATCGTCATGGTCTTTGTGCCGGCACTGACCTCGTTCGTCATCTCCGACCTGCTCGGTGGGGGCAAGGTGCTCTTAATCGGAAACGTCATTGAGCAAGAATTTATGCAGGGCACCAACTGGCATCTGGGTTCCGGACTGTCCGTTGTGCTGATGCTGTTTGTCATTGCAAGTATGGCACTTATGAATGTGCTGGATAAAGACGAAGGAGGTACCGCGGTATGGTAAAGAAATGGGGACAGCGCATCTATCTTGCCGCCATCTTTTTATTTTTGTATCTGCCGATCCTCGTACTCATCGTGCTCTCTTTTAACAATTCAAAATCACGTGTCGTATGGGGCGGTTTTACACTCAAATGGTACGCTTCCTGTTTTACGGACGAGACCATCATGAATGCGTTTGTGACAACTCTACAGGTCACACTCACCGCAGCCATCGTCTCGACCGTCATCGGAACGCTTGCCGCGATCGGCATCAGTGCCATGAAAAGAAAGAACCGCAGCATCATGCTCGGTGCCACTCCGATGTACGCGTTCTACAAGGTGACCTGGCCGGAGATCAAATCCGGTGTATTTTCCGGATTCCTGATGGCGGTTACCATGTCGCTCGACGATTTTTCCATCACCTTTTTTACCAAAGGTGCCGGCGTCAACACCCTGTCGACGATGCTCTACACGGAGCTACGCAAGGGAGTGCGCCCGGAATTGTACGCCCTGTCAACCATTTTGTTTTTGTTTGCATTTCTTCTGCTTCTTGTCATGAACCGCCGTTCGGACAGAATCGCCGGGAATTATGCCGGTATCCATTAAAGGAGGTGCCACTTACTTATGAAACAATTCCATTATGCACTGATTACCGCCGCGTTTGCCGCCCTGCTTCTCTCGGCGTGCGGCAGCGCGGATACCGATACCGCCGGCAGCTCCGGCGACAATTCCCTCGTCGTGTTAAACTACGGCAAATATCTGGATGCTTCCGCCATCAAAATGTTTGAGCAGGAAACCGGCATCAAGATCAAGCCCGAGGAATACGAGAGTCCCGAGGAGATGTACACGAAGTTTTCTGCCGGTTCCATCAGTTACGACGTGGTGTGCACCTCGGATTATATGGTGGAGCGGCTGATCCACGAGGGAAAAGTGGCGCCGATTGATTTTTCCTCCTTCTCCTACTATAAGAATCTTGATCCCGCTATTCTTGCTGCCGCCGAGGTCTTCGACCCGCAGAACCAGTATTCCATGCCGTACTTTTACGGCACGCTGGGAATCCTGTACAACACGACCATGGTGAGCGAGGAGGAGACCGAGAGCTGGAACATCCTGTGGGACGACCGCTACCGCGATACCATCATCATGCAGAACTCCGTCCGGGATTCCTTTGTCCCGGCGCTCCGTCTTCTGGGCCGCGACATCAACACGGAGGACGAGACCGATCTGCGTGACGCGCTCTCGCTTCTGGTGGAGCAGAAACCCCTCGTCTACGCTTATTATGTGGATGAGACCGCAGATGAGATGATCGCGGGGAATGCGGCGTTAGCGCTCGTCTACTCCGGCGAGGCAGCCACCGCCATGGAGTCCAACGCCGATCTCTCCTACACGGTTCCGAAGGAGGGATCCAACCTCTGGATCGATTCCTGGTTCATTCCGGCTGACAGCACACACAAGGAAAACGCCGAAAAGTTTCTGGATTTTCTGTGCCGCGAGGACGTCGCCATGCTCAATTTTGACTACGTCTGCTACGCCAAATCAGGCCGTCGTCGATGCGCTTGACGAGGACACCCGCAATGATACCACGATCTTTCCTCCTGACGATGTCTTTGCGAACTGCACGGTCTACAAACAGCTCGGCAGCGATACCACAGAGCTTTACAGCTATCTCTGGAAACATTAAAGTCCGAATAGCATCCGACATTTTTAGTAATATTGTCCAATTGCTTTTTGACTTTCTATATGATAAATTAAATCCACATAAATGCAGCTACGCATTCATGTGGATTTTTCTTCCCCATCTGTACGATTTTACTTCCCCTCCATTCATTCGGAGGATTTTATGAATTACCACGATTTCAAGCAGCAGATCATCTCTACTCTCTCGGACCGCCTCGGCTCCGATGTCCGCATCACTGTTTCAGACATTCTCAAAAACAACGATACCCATCTTGACGGACTCACCATTCTCGCGCCCGGTCAGAATCTGGCGCCCACCATTTATCTGGATTACTACTATGGACAGTATGAGCGCGGCAGATCGTTTTCCGACATCACAGACGACATTCTGACCGCCTATCGGGAGAACCGTCCCAAATCCCCTGTTGACATCTCTTTTTTCACCGACTATGACAAGGTAAAATCCCGCGTCACAATGAAGCTGATCAACTATGAGCGCAACCGCGAACTGTTAAAGCGGGTTCCCTACTATCGCTTTTTGGATCTCGCCATCGTCTTCTTATGCCTGGTGGAATCTGATTCTTCCGGCACAGCAACGGTCCTGATCCACAATGAACATCTCACTTACTGGGGGATTACCAGAGACGACCTCTACGCCCTCGCCATGGCAAACACACCGCAGCTGCTCCGCTATGATCTGCGCAGCATGACCGAAGTTCTGCGCGAGCTGTTTGCGGATGAATTTGCGGATCCAGCGGGAAACGATCTCATTGAGCCTTTTCCGATCTACGTTCTGTCCAACCAGCACAGGCTCAACGGCTCCTCCTGTATTCTCTATCAGCATCTGCTGCACGATTTTGCCCGGCGCATCGGCAGTGATTTTTATATTCTGCCGAGCAGCGTCCACGAAGTTCTTCTGATTCCCGCAGACAACCAGATCAGTATGTCCACGCTCTCCTCCATGGTCCGGGACGTCAATTCGTCCCAGCTGGCCAGAGAAGAGATTTTGTCGGATCACGTCTACTACTACTCCCTCGAGACGGACCAGATCACTATGTGATCCTATGGTCTGCCCACGATATCCTCATACAGCCGCGCATACGTCTCCGCTGACTTTTTCCAGGAGAAATCCTCCCGCATCGCACGCTCCGCAATGCCGTTCCAGCATTTTCTCTGCGTGTAATACACGCGCATCGCATAGCGGAGGACGCCCAGCATTTCATGCGCATTATAATTGGCAAAGGAGAATCCTGTGCCGGTCTGTTCGTATTCATTGTACGGCATCACCGTATCTTTCAGCCCGCCCGTCTCGCGCACGATCGGCACGGTTCCATAGCGAAGACTCATCAGCTGCGACAGACCACACGGCTCAAACAGCGACGGCATTAAAAACGCATCGCAGGAGCCGTAGATGCGGTGTGCAAGCTCCTCCGAGTAGCCGATCGTCACGTGAATCTTCTGCGGATATTTTTCCGCAAAATAGCGCAGCATCTCCTCGTAGCGCGCCTCACCGGTACCCGCCACCACAAGCTGCAGACGCTCGGTGCTCATCAGTTCATCCATCACATAGGCAATCAGGTCAAATCCCTTCTGATCCGTCATCCGGGACACCATTCCAAGTAAAAATACGTCCTTATCCACCGGGAGTCCCAAAAGCTTCTGAAGCTTTAGCTTATTGAGTCCCTTCCCCTCCGTGTGATTGGTCTCGTTGTAATGGTTCGCCAGATAGGCATCTGTCTGCGGATCATATTCCCTGATATCAATGCCGTTTAAGATTCCATACAGGCTGCCTTCCCGGGCGCGCATCAGACCGTCCAATCCCTCTCCACCCTCCGGCGTCATGATCTCTCTCGCATATGTGGGGCTCACCGTCGTGACCGCATCGGCATACACCACACCGCCCTTCAGGTAGTTGGCCTCCCCGTAGGACTCCAGCTTATCCGAAGAAAAGATCTGCTCTGGCAGACCGGTAATATCTATAACCGCCGGCAGTGAGAACCTTCCCTGAAACTTCAGATTGTGAACGGAAAAGACCGTGCGGATATTGGAATAACATCTCTGATCCCCGTAAAATGTCCGCAAGAATACCGGTACCAGTCCCGTCTGCCAGTCATGGCAGTGAATGACATCCGGCCAGAAATCCAGATACGGCAGCGCCTCTAACACCGCTTTCGAGAAGAATGCGAACTTCTCCACGTCCTCATAGATATTGTGATACGGCTTATCTCCCGCAAAGTAGAATTCATTGTCCACAAAATAGTATGTAATGCCGTTCTGTACCGTTTCAAAGATACCGACGTACTGTCTCCGCCAGCTGAGATTCACATAGAAATGGCAGACAAACCGCAGCTGTGCCTTCCACTTTTCATCCATGCATAAATACTTTGGCATGATAATGCGCACATCAAAATGCTTCTTATCGAAATACCCCGGCAGCGATCCGGTCACATCCGCCAGACCACCCGTTTTCATAAACGGCACTGCTTCCGAAGCTGCAAATAAAATCTTCATCATGTAATCACCCCCAGGCTTTTTGATCCCTCTATTTATTATAGCGCTTATTGTTTCTTCTGAAAAGTGCGAATCTTACCATGCGCCGCAGCCGCGCGGCAGGCACCATAATAGCTCTGCGCGCCGGTCTGAGCCATAGCCACACCACACTTAACATCCGGTATCCCGGATTCCCCACATCCATATAGCGTCCGTCTCTTACCGTACCGGTCATTTTCCCCTTGACCTGCTCCCGCCGCACGGGTCCCTCGATGGCTGTCTGGTGATCCCCCAGCAGATACAGTCCGTCCTGCCCGATCTTATAAATCCGGTGCAGTACCAGCATTCCGTTTTCCCTGCGATAAAGCACAACGTCCCCGCGCCGCAGCGCGCTCCCATCCTCTATGCCGGCAAGTACCACCTCGTCCCTCCGCGGATCTATAAACGGATACATGCTGTACCCCTGTGGATGAATCTGTATGCATACTCCCGCCTTAAGGAGCGGCTCAATCTCATAGATCTGCTCCATTCTTCCCCTCCCGTTTCTCTTCATTCATTGTAGCATTTTTTACCTCTGAATGCTATAATAAGCATACTTATGAACCGCTAATAAAGGAGTGACACCGGTATGAAACTCAACGATCGATACATCAAGGCAACGCTCGCAGGTATTCCCTATCTGCTTCCTTACGGACAGCTCATCGCAGCTCCCGCTCCTGCCACCCGGCTCAACGATTCCGGGTCACTTCTGTGGGACGGCATCTTAGAGGGCGATAGCCGCGAGGAACTGCTCGCCCTTCTCGCAGACCGTTACCATACCACAGAGCGCGAGCGCGCGGCACTTGCGGAAGATGTCGACCAGTATCTTCATTCCCTGTGCCGTATGGGAATTCTTCTTGCGGATACACCCGAAAGCCGGGGCGATGATACGCCTCCTCTTTTCTACCGCATCGGTCCTCTGGTCTTTTCCTACCGCGGTCCCTCTCTCCTATACGACCGCTTCTTCTCCGCTTTTTCCTGCGAAGAGGAAGACTTCGACCAGGAGGTTCTTATTCTGACCGGGAAACCGGCTTCCATTCCTTACGGCGCCGTGCTTATTCACACGGAGGAACTTACCATCTGCGACAGCGGAAGTTCGTATTGTTTCTTTTTTGCAGCGCCGTGGGGCATCCGCGAAATGCATGTAAAAAAAGACGGCTCACGCGCCGTCCTTTACCGTATGCCGGATCCGGATGATATGCACATCGAAGACCTGTTTCACGCACTTCGCTTCGCTTTTCTCATCCTGGCTCAGCAGAAGGAGCTTTATGTGCTGCACTCCGCCTCTTTTTTGTACCGCGGGCGCGCCTTTCTCGTTTCCGGCAGTTCCGGAACCGGGAAGTCCACACACTCTGCCCTGTGGCATGATCTGTACCAGACGCCCCTCTTAAACGGCGACTTAAACCTGCTCGGAATCAGAGACAACATACCCTACGCCTATGGACTTCCATGGTGCGGCACATCGGGCATCTGCACCCCGAAAGACTATCCGCTCGGCGGCATCATCTTCTTAAAGCAGGCTGCCATAGATCAGGTGCAGTCCCTGCAGCCGGACGAAAAAGTGCTCCACATCCTGCAGCGGATGATCTCCCCCGCGTGGACAAAGGAGCTTCTCCTTCGCAATCTGCATTTTTCCGAAGCCCTCGCCCCGCTCATCTTTTCCTGCCGTCTGTACTGCACAAAAGAGCCTTCCGCCGCCGGGATCTTAAAAGCCGCCATCGATGCTCTTTAGAATTCCCGCATCATCTGACGGATCTCTTCCTCCTGCATCTGCACACACTTCTGCTCCCGGATGCGGTACACCTTCTGACAGATGGACAATACCGTCGGGCGGTGTGTTGTGACGATACAGGTGCTGGGCTCCGTGGTGCTCATGATATTCCGCAGCACTCTGCGCTCTGTTGCGACGTCTAACGCCGAGGTCGCCTCATCCAGCAGAAGAATCGGTGATCGGCGAAGCAGTGCTCTGGCAATCGACAGACGCTGCGCCTGTCCCTCCGAGAATCCGCCTCCACGCTCTCCAACCATGGAATAGATCCCATCGGGAAGTTTTTCCACAAACTCCCAGGCACATGCCGCCTTTAACACTTCACAGATTTCCTCATCCGAGGCTTCCGGTCTTACATTTCTCATATTTTCCGCGATTGTTCCCGAAAACATGGTATTTCCCTGCGGCACATAGGAAAACAGCCTTCTTGCAGAGGGATCCACGGCAATCTTCTCCCCGTCTGTCTCCCCGATCAAGGTCCGCTCGCCCTCCTGCGGATGCAAAAGTCCCAGCATCAGGCGGAGCATCGTCGTCTTTCCCTCTCCGGAAGGTCCCACGAGAGCGACAATCTCCTTGGGACGCGCCAAAAAGTCCGCCCCGCAGAATACCTGCTTTCCATTGTGGTAGGCATAGCTTACCCCGGAGAAGGAGATTCCGATGCCATCCGTTCTGTTTCGTGCGGCGAACTGCTCCACCTGATCGGCATCCGAAAAGTCTTCCTTTGGCATATCAAGAATGTCCATCAGCCTTCCCGCCGATGTGGTCAAAGACACTGCCGTGGGCACCAGCGACACCAGCTGGTTTAAGGTTCCCGTGAGGGAGCCCGACAGCGATAAAAACATAGTCATGGTACCGTAGGAAATCGCCCCGCTCCACACCCGGTAGATTCCAAACCCGTAACAGCTGTAGGACACCGCAAGTCCCACGATCGACAGCAGAATTGAGGTCGCCATGGACATTTTCTGAAACTCCAGCTTCATGGTGAGATACTCCCGTTGCAGACCGCGCAGACGCTCCGCGTACAGCCGGATCAGATCAAAGGCCTTGATTGTCTGGATATTGGAGAATGCCTCCTGATTAAAGCCCGACATCTTTGCGCTCATCGCCGCACTCCGCTCATTATTCCCCTTCATGCGGCGAAGCAGCGTCTTCGACATCAGCATGCTGACCGGCATTCCGATCAGCGCTAATAACGCGAACATCGGATCATGGTAGAACACGACCGCAAAGGTGCTGACAAAACGCACCGTATAGATCACGAGATTCGGAATCCAGTTTAGAACACCGCTTGAAATATTGGAGGCATCCGAACTCCAGCGCGTTAAAAGATCTCCCGTGTGGTAGTTCTGGATTGACTCCAGATCCGTCAACAGCATTTTTTCAAAAATATCCGCCTTGATGGCATTGTCCACGCTGATGCTGATCTTGTTCGCAAAGTAATTGGAGATCTGGGAAATCAGGACATTTCCAACCGAGAACCCGATATAGAGGCAGAAGGTGCGCGCCAGAAGCCCCGCCTGCTGTCCTGTGATAATATCCACCATATCGCGGGAAATGAGACTTGAAATGAGCGATACCAGCGTTCCCGCAAGTCCCAGAAGCGTATAAAATATCATCTGCTTCCAATAAAGTCTCGCATATTCGTAGATCCATAGCGTCTGTCTCCACATATCACGGAGCATTCCCTCTTTGATCCGCTCTCTGTAATGTCTGAACTTCTCAAGCATTGTAATTTTCCTATTCTTTCATAAAAATGAATTCTGTCTGCAGGATTCTCCGCCTGCGGCGGGTCGCTCTTGCGACATCTTTCGTCTCCGCCGCAGTGCGATCCCTGGAGAGTTTTTTATGTAATAGGAAAGAAGTTTCCTATTACATAAAAAAGAGCTTCACAGGAGGAACCGATTCCTCCCGCGAAGCTTTTGACTTCTCACATCCGCCCGGTCGCCTGCCGGCTTCTTAATCTGTAATGTTCACGCTTGTCACCGCAAGCCCCGCATCTGCCTGCACAACCAGATCCCCGAGTCCGATATTGTCGGTCGGATTCTGATGATAGTTATAATTGATCACAAGTGTATTCGTTCCGCTGCCGGATACCAGTGATCCGCCGGAACTAGTGTAGGTTACCGGAAGACTGAACGAAATGGTCAGTGTCTGCGCCTCTTTCGTATGATCGGCACTGTGCTGACCGTTTACCTGGATACGGTACTCCCCGCTTCCGGACTGCGGTGTCTGATGAATGTACGCGCTCGCCGTATAGCATCCGCTTGCAAGATAGACCCCTTCCGCAAGTTCTTCTGTTCTAAGAATCACAGGACTCTCATAATTCGTCATAGCATTTCCCCCGTTTTAAAGATTGTTACATGTTCCAGTCTGTGACCGCATCATCCGGACCATAGCCCTTCTTCTCCCATGACGGCTTACGGTTACCATTATCCACATCGTAACTTCCCGCATACCCGGAATCCACATAATGGCTCAACAGACCGCAGCCGGAAGCAGTATTCGCCGGGCATCCAAGACATCCGAACTGCTGCTTGTATCCGCGTGTGGTGCCATTCCAGTCGGAATAATCCGGCGCCTGCCACACACCGTTCATGTAGACACTGTCACACTTGATGCCTCCGCTCGCAAGATAAACCCCTCTGCAAGCTCCTCCGTACGGATCATCACCGGACTCTCATAATTCGTCATAAAACCAGCCACCTTCTAACACTTTTTTGCGGCACTTCTGCCGCTGACTCATACACATATTTTAAGTATAAAATTCTGTGTTTGCGCTGTCAAGCATGAATTTTCTGCCAGAACGGCATGCCGGCATTTTCTCTACCAGACCATGGTATCCGGGGTCAGTCCCTGCTGTTCCCAGACAGGCTGATAGACATTTCCGGCGACTTTTGCATCACCCTTTTGCAGCTTGCAGCCGTCACCGTCATCCGCCGCACAGCCCTCGCAGCCTTTTCTGTCATAGGCACGCATCTGCACATTGCTGTTGCTGTAATCCGGCTTTTTCCAGGCTCCCTTCATGTACCGGCTGTCACATCCACCTGCCGTCGGATCTTCCCCGGTCTGTCCGCCGCTTGCCAGATAGACGCCCTCCGAACATTCCGTCATCAAAATCACTTCCGGTTTTTCATAGTTCTGCATAAGAAACCACCTTCCACAATCCCACCACATACAGGATTCTTTTTCTTTTCATTTATAGTGGTTTCTGCGGCGTGATTCCTCGTACAAACTTGTGATTTCTTGTACGATTTTGCACTTGTAAGCCTTTGTACTTGCATCGTTGTGCACCTATCGCACTGCCACCTCACCGAGGCAGTATCCGTTTTCTGTGGCATCCGCTTCGTTTGCAAGTAAAATCTGTTCCCCGCTGTCTGCATCGCTAAGATTGATATATACCCGGTAAGTCCCGCTCTCCCAGCCGCGGATCGGAATGGTTCCGGTGAGCGCCAGTTCCCTGTCGTCCTCATTTCCACCGGAAAGCTTAAGTAGTTTCTCTTCCCATTCATCCGTATAGCAGACTGCCCCCGCCTCATCTGTAACGCTCACACAGACTTTTGTCTGCCGGTAAAACGGTGCAAACCCGCTGTTTTTTAAAGCAGCATTTACCTCCACCGTATCCGCCCAGAACGAATGGCTCAAAGCGGCACCGGCAATCCACAGACGGTACCCCAGATGCCGTTCCACATAAGACCAGCCGTCCATTCCGTCGTAGCAGTCATCTGTATTCACGACCGTTCCTGCCCACTTATCCAGGACATTCCTGTCATAGTCCTCGTTTAAGTAACTCACATGCATGGTTTTTAAATCCGCGATCGCATTTTCAAGATCATTGTACGGGTTATCGACAATCACTTCCCCGCCGGACGGCACACTGCTGCACAATACATCCTGAAATGACAGTTCTTCCTCCCGCGTCCACGCCGAAAAATCCCCGGCGTCCTGTCTGGTGTTATCGCTGTAAGTTCCGTAATCGCTCACGCTTCCCAGCATGCCGTCATTAAAAAGTCCAAGCCTTTTGGCTAGCGGGTTCTCTGTCCAGCCGTCCGGTGCCGCCTCCCCCGTGATTTTTCTCCACTGCGCCGGCGTCCGCACGGAGAGAAACGTGGACGCATCGCTCACATCGGCAAGGCGTGCCGCCAGTTCTCTCATGGAATCCGGGTCCGTGTATTTTGTTCCGTTCATCTCCCCCCAGTTGCCGATAAAGAGTCCCTGAAGCGTATAGATACAGCTGTGATACTCCCGAAGCACATCTCCCACCTGCTCCATATGCTGCAATATAATGTCAAGATTCTCCGGTTCATACTGCTCGTTCTCCCCGTTCCAGTCATAGAGGAAACGGACGATCCATTTCTTGTCGCTGTCCGCCATGGCTGCAAACAACTGCCGGACATTGGACAGCCCCTCCTCCGATATGGCACCCGTCCGGTATTCCCGCAGATTGATCTGCATCATTCCAAGCCGCGTCGCGTCATCTTCCCTCGTCCTGTCTCTTAAATCTGTGGCATAGTCGACCGGTTCATCCGTAATGCGGTAGCCGTAAATGTAATAAAATCCGCGGTCCGGATTGGAAAGCCTCCTGGATGACTCTGCAAACGCCGCCGGCGTACATGTCACCTTCCAGTGAAACAGGCTGCCCATTGCAGCCGCTGCTGCAAGGCACAAAACAACTGCCACGCCAAGCGCCAAAAACTTTTTTCCACGTCCACTCATGATTCCTCCAGCTGATATAACCGATAGGTGTTCTGCCGTATCATATAGCAGCAGAAATTCTCATCTTCATAATATACCTTCATCTCCTGCGGATAGGATGCTTCAAACTTCCTGCACCATTCGTACGCTTTGGATTCCAGTATCGTGCGGCTGTCCAGATTGGAATAGGTCTGCGAGAGTTTTGAGAACGTCATCATCTCCTTCTCTGCCTGCTCCCGCGAGATCTCCGAGGCATTGATGCTGTTCCCCGCGCTGAAATAGGTCGTATAGTAAGAAGTGTATTTTTCCTCTGCCAGCCAGTCCGGTCCGGTAAAGAAATGGCTCTGTGCGTATTGAATCGGCCGCTTCTCCACATACACAAAAATGTATTCCGTCGGCAGGGTATAGCCACTTCCGTTCACCCGGTTCAGGAAAGTCAAAAGCTCCTCATGCCGCCCCTGTTCGATCACCTGGTAAAGTTCGTCCGTGGTAGACACAATCGTATAGCTGTTCTCCGGGAATTTATCCGTGATGTCCTGTGTCACCATCACCGCCGCATTGTATCTGGTCAGTTCATAGTAGAGGTATCCGTGAAAAATGCCAAGCTGTCTCGTCCCCACATAGATCACCGCCACTCCCGCGGCAAGCGCAAGCGGCAGCACACGTCTGCCGGGCGTAAGGGCGATTGCCACGGCAGCCAGATCCACCGGAATGACCACGACCGCCAGAATGAAAAGCTGCTCCGTAGAACAAAGTCTGGAACCTGCGATAAGCTCCGGCAGCCCGAGGAACGGCGCCGCATAGACAATCATAAGCAATACCGATATTCCGACCAGCACCGGATATCCGTCAAACAGCTGCCGGATCTTTTTGCTGTCACTTCCCTTTTTTAGCAGGCCGGTGATACTCCCCGCAAGAATCCGGTACACCGCCCAGAGGATCAGTGCCAGACCGCTAAAAACCACAATCCATTCCGCCCGGTTCTCACGGTACAGCTGCACATACCCGTATTTCCAGACCAGTTGTGCCTTGCCGGCGAACGATGCCGCCATCCGTTCTGCCATCGCAAGCATATGATTACCGGCAGATTGTTTCGGAGCGCTATTTTGTCCCGCATCCGCACTCCCGCCATCCGGTGTCTGCCCGTTCCCCCCGTGGGATTGTTCCGTCGGCTGCACCGCCGCTTCTGTCGTCTCCCCGCTCTCTGTCATCCTCTCACCGGACCATGTCTGCTCCTTCGATGTCTGCTCACTCGATGTCTGCGCCTGTTCTAAGATCTGTTCCGCCTGGCTGGTACGCCCCTCCGCGGTATCCGTACCGTTTATGACATTGACCGCCCATCCGATCGATCCCTGGAACGGTACACCCTTCGCATACGCAATTCCCATCGGCAGCACCGCTATCAGCACACCGAGGCAGACCGCCTTTACGAGAGATACAAACCTTCTCTTTTGAAAAAGAGAGGGAAGCCTGCACGCGGCAATCACCACGCAGAGGAAAAACGCCATCATCGTGACATAAAAATGAATGGCAAGGGAAGCCGCCAGTGACAGCAGAAACAGCAGCAGATTCTCCTCCGTCAAAAACTTTCTGATCCGCTCTCTCCGGCTACCGGATCTGTCGCTAAAGTCCGTCTTAAGGCAGCGAAGCAGAAACAGTGCGCACAGGAATTGTGTATACAGTCCGAACTCCTGCGGCAGCGTCCACTGCAGACGGGACATGGAAAAGATCTCGTCAATGCACAAAAGATCCACGGTCAGGAACAACGCCAGTGCAAGCACCGCGGTTCCATCCCATGCAAATAATTCCTTCAGCAGCAGATACGCGCTGACCAGAAAAACCGCGACGTGGATTCCCGCCAGAAACAGCTGGCTGCTGTAAATCTTTACCCCGAACAGCACGCGCATGGCGTAGATAAAGCAGTGCATAGCTTCCGGGTAGATTCCCTCATAAAAAGGCGTACCGTTTAACAGCCCGTAGATCCACGAGTGGTGGCGGTACATATCGCCAAACCCGTAGGAGTAATCATGGAATGCCCCGTAGGAAAAATACACCATGCCAAAGCACACAACCACCCCCAGCATCAGATAGACGCAGCGCCGTCCCCGTATGCTCTGCCTGAATTGTGCATGTACATGCCCGATCCCGTCTTTTACTCTGTTGCGCAGGCGAAGCAGCAAAAGCCGGATGCCGTAGGTTCCCAGAAACAGGCGGGAGATCTTTTTGATCTGCTCCCGCCGCACGGGGTGCCATCTCAGCAAGCCAAGCAGCAATGTGCCGTAAAACAGCACGGCAATCAGCCATCCGTACAGTATATGAAACACGCCCAGACTTAGTACCACCGTATTGAGCAGCACAACCGGAACCGTCACACAGAAAGCAAACCGCACCGTGCGGCTTCTGCCTCTTAAGTAGTCCCGGAATACCACAGACGGCCACACAAACAGAATCATCACATAGGCAAAAAATACCCTGACATATTCCAGTGCCCAGTACCATGTATCCATTTTGCTCTCCTCCTTTCCCGTCGAACATCCTATTTTCTAGCGGAACAGCTTCATCTCCTCCACAAGCTTTCCGCGCGCTCTCGCCTTCTTTAACACCGCGTACCCCGATACCCGGCGCATCTTAACGTTGCGGTATGCAAAACCGCAGAACATCATCACCCACAACACCGGATGCAGAATGCGGTAGCGCCCTGCCCCTGGATAGGTGAGCAGCATCTGATGATGAAATTCCCTGCAATAATCCCGCCAGCCGGTTCCCCGCAGCGCCACCATACGGTCGGCACTTGACTTGCCGAACTCCTCCGCCTCCAGAATCTCTGTCAGGAATGCTTCCAGATTTGCAGCTTCCGTCTCCCAGTCAAATCGGCAAAGCAGCAGGGGCACTTTTTCCCCGGAAAGTCCCAGATATTTTACACAGACCGCCGTCACCAGCCGCGCAAATCCCATCACGCGGCATTCCTCTGCCATGGAGCAAAAATGCTCCTCTACCCCGCTGCCGTATCCCTTTTCCCAGAATACAACCCAGTCGCAAAGCAGCTTTAACCCAAATCCGGCACGCAGGAAATGCTGCAGCATATGAAGCAGCAGGTAAAACGCATGATATGCCGGCTGCAGCACCGGAAACTCCACCCCCATCACCGCCGTCCTCTCACAGTGCGCCAGAAATTCCGCCTGATGTACGGCGAGCCACTCGTTGACGCTTTTGGAGTCGAACGGCTCTGCCAGCGCAACGTGAATTTCTATTCCGATCTGCTCTGTGCCAACGCAGACGATATGATGGTGTGCGTGCTGCTCTGGGGCTTTCCGGAATCCATGCTCATGCAGCACCTCATACGCCTTTTCTCCCGCTTTCTGATCCGCAACGAGCAGATCAATATCCCCGGACTTGCGAAGTTCCGGCACCGGATAGAGTCCCGCCGTGCCGCTCCCCTTTAAAAGAACTGTCTCGATTCCATGTTCCCGCAAAAGTCCTGTCACATATTTCCCGAGGAACAGCAGGCGGTAGCTCTGCCGCACCGTCTCTGCGCTTCTCTTCTCAAGGCGCTTCCGGTTCTCATCCTCCTCGGGCAGCTTGGGTGCCAGCACGTCGTACAGCAGCGGCAGCACGCGATGCCGGTCTGCCAGTTCAAGAATGGCTCCGTATTTTTCAGCCGGCGGGAGCATTTCCGCCGGTCTGCCGTGCAGCGCCGCATCCAGCAGCCTGCACAAATCCCATTGTTCTTCTTCCATCTGCTGTCTCATCACATTCCTCCCCGATGCAGCCTGCCCCACTCGATGCGCCGCAGGCGCTCCAACACCCGTTTCCATTCTTTCGTCCTGCCGTATGCCATAAAAAACAACAGATTGGGCAGCACCACACAGAGTGGCAGCCGGATGAGAAGAACGGTAAGCGGACTTCCCTCTGCCAGTCCGCAGACCAGGTCTGTCACAATCCATACCGCTCCCACACAGACCGCATACAAAAGGTAGCGCAGATAAAACCGATGCACCGGCAGATGCAGTCTTCTCCGGTACAGGACAAACGGCTCCACCCACACCGACGTGAGAATCGTTGACAAAAACGTTCCGATAAATACGCCGAGCGTCTGATACTGTCTTACCAGAAGAATCGACAGCACCAGATTGAGCGCCGCCTCCGCCAGCGCCTTGTAGCGATCGAACCAGAACAATCCCATGGAATCCCGAAAGGTCAGCACCGCTTTCCTGGTTCCGTTGATAAAAAAGTTGAGGCATAAGATCATGACAACGGAGCGTTCAAACAGATACTGTCTGCCAAAAGCCAGCTCCACAAACGGATTGAGCAATTCGTACAGGCAGATCGCCGCAAACCCGTAAAGCCACTGCCCGATAAAAAAGGCCGTCTCAAAAATCTCGCGGATTTTGCCCTGGTCCTCCGTTGCTCCCAGATTGCCCACACTCGCTGTAATTCCCGCAAAGACCTGGTCCAACACCTGGCGGACGGAACCGATCAGAAGATAATAATTGGAATATATTCCGACACTGACCACGCCGACAAACGCGGAGATCAGTAAATTATCGGTATTATTTACAACGACCGTCCCAAGCTTGTGCATCATCATGGCGCGGATATTCCGAAACAGTCCCGTCCGCTCCTCTGCGGGAAGACGTTCCTTCTCTTTTTCCTTTAAATACGGGAAAAGCTTTTCCGCCTTTCGCGAGATACACACATTTGACAGAACCGTGCACATCAGATACATCAGCAAAAACAGAATAAAGTTTCCCGTAGTAAGCAGCACAACAATCTGCAGCAGATCCTGCAGCACCAGAAAGCCGGTCTGATAGATGAGCACCACATAATTCATCTGATGCGCCTCAATCAGCGTCCTCTGGTACACCAGCAGATACGACAGCACGGAGTTGGCGAGATAGAGAAGGTAAATAAACGTCAGATGCTCCACCTCGGGTCTGTTTTTCATGAGCACGTCCATAAACGGAATCAGCGCCAGTCCCAGCACGCCCACACACACCGCGGTTCCACGGTAAAATGTCTGGTAAAGCTTCATCAGCTGCTGCTGCTTTTTGATGTTGCCCTCCGCGATCGGCCGGTACAAGGCGTAAGTGATTGCCGTGCCTGCGCCAAGCTCGGTCAACGAAAGCACGTTTAAAATATCGGTGAACAGACCGTTGATTCCGACATAGTTTTCACTCAGCGTATGCGTAAAAATCACACGCGTCACAAATCCCATCAGAATCGCCGTCATTCTGGAGATGACCGCCACGGTTGTATTCATTGCCGAATATTCTGTTCTGCTCTTTGTTTCCATGGCGTCTCCTCTCTGTCTTAGTGCTTTTCCCCTGCTCCGTCCGTTTCAAAGGAACTCTTTTTCGGAAAAGCTTTTAAAAATGCTTCGTTTAATTCCCTCTTGACCCTGTCATACGCCTCCACCTTCTGGGAATCATTGATGCAGACAGCCGGGCTTTTTTTCTTCTCAATCACATGAAGCAGCGATGTATTCTGATCCGAGAGATCATAATACCTGCAGAACCGGCAGGCATTGACAGGATAAAAATTACCCTCCAGCTTCTGCCATTCTCTGAGCAGATACTGACTCACATCCTCCCTGCTGCGGAATCTGTGGCTGCACACCTCCGACAAAAGCGCTCCCTCCCGCTGCCAGAGCGCCTCGTAGGTGTTCTTTAGAAGCGGCGACGGACCGTGCACCGTATAAAATCCGGTAAACCGCGGGAACATGCGCTCGAGCAGGTTATACCCGAAATATAAGAGCGGATACCCCGGATGCCAGTAGGCTCCCGGCTGCTGCTTCATGTTTTCCCGCTTGTCAAAATACCTCGCAAGCACCATCGCATTGTTCAGATAAATATACGGCATGACGGCATCCTCCCGGTTTGCCACGACCGGCTGCAAGGCAAGCATGTCAAGCGGCTTTCCGTCCCGGAAAAACTGTCCGGGGCTTACCTGCTGCAGCAGAAACATATCGTCGTTAAAATAGACAAACTGTTCCGACAATCCGGGGATGCGGTGAAAATTGAGCTCGATTGTGTGGGAATTAAACGTCGGCAGAAATTCTCCCGGAATATAATCCTCGTGGCGCACAATCTCAAGCTTCGGATGATTCCCATTCAGCCACTTCGGCACATGTCCCCATGTGACAAAATAGATCTTGTGCACCCACGGGGCATTCTGTTCCACACTGCGGAACCAGAACCGCAGGCAGTCCCAGTCACGGTAGCGCACATCCCTGGTATCGCAGGCAACGCCGGACTTCTCTCTCTCTCCGGTCTCTTCCGCCGCTGTTTTCTCCCCCATCTTCCCATAGCGGTCCCGCTCTCTCTGCCATGCCGGATCTCCGCCGTCAACCCAGGCAATCACAAAATCAATCTGTGTTTCCTTTTTCTCTTCCATGCAATCCTCCCTGCACCATCCATCTGCCGATCAAGAGCCGGCTTCCCGCGCCTTCGTTCGCAAACGGCAGCGTTTTTCCGTCTTTCTTCCGCACCATGGAAAGGTAGAGTTTCTCCTCTTTTCCTTCCCCGCCGGCTTCTCCCGCCGCAATTTCAACCTTTGCCACGTCCGTCTGACCGCCCTTTAATCCGCAGATCTCATAAGGAACCTTCTGCACCTTCTGCTCTTTGCCTTCATCACACTCCCGGATCAGAAGCAGATCCGTTTTCTGGCATACGGCGGAAAATCCTTCATTTTTCAGTGTCACCCAAAGGCTTCCCTTTTTCCACTCTGCACAAAGCACACAGATCCGGTAACCAAGGCGGCTGCCGATCTCCTCATACAGCGATTTTCCGGACGGAAGACGGCATGCCTTCCACTCTGCCATCCGCGCCGGGTCATAGATGCTGTTTAAATAGGTCACCTGCATCTTTTGAAGTTCCTCTAAGACCGTCTCTGCAGACAACTTTATTCCCGCCAGCGCCTCCCCTCCGCACAGAATATTTTCATCCTGTCCGCTCAGATAAGCCTGCTCATCTGCCGCACACCACGGTTCTTCCCAGTCTGCCGCCTCCCGCGGCACATCCCCGAACGTCCCCATATGGTCGGCTCCGGCAAACATGGCATCATCGTATAGTCCCAGTCCGCGCACCGGCCTATTTCCCGCCAGCATGCGCAGATGCACCGGCTTTCGCACCGAGAGTGTCAGCGCATGGTGCGTCGCCTCCTGCCAGGTCTGCGCCAACAGGCAGATCTGATCCGGGCGCAAAAACCGGGAGGTATGCATCTCTCCCCAGCTTCCCACAAACACGCCCTGCACGGTCAGAATGGCATCCGCATACCGTTCCGCAAGACTACCGAGCGCCTGCATGTGTCTCTGCACCACAAAAATGCGCTGCGGCTCGTGCTCCGTCCCCTTTCCCTCCGTATCGTAACAGACGCGCAGGATCATCTCTTTTTTCCGCTCTTGAAAGGCACGAAAAATCTGCTCCGCAAAGTCCAGTGCAAGAGTGTCCAGTTCACGCGAGGCGTAATCGCGGATGTCCAGCCGGACCAGAGCAAGTGTCTCCCCGGGATAATCCGGCAGCCAGTCTAAGGATACTTCCTCCGGTCTCCCCAGCCGGAACGTGTAGATGTGATACCACCCACGCCCCGGAGCAATATAGGGCTTCTGCTGTCTTTTTAAATTTTCTGCGTGAAAAGAACGCTTACTCCTTTTTGTCCATGAAAACATCCCGCTCTCCTGCCCCCGCATCAATTCCAAGCACCTTGATCCGAAATACCACGCCGATGATGGAGAAGACCATGCGGAACATATAGACCACCGGTTTGAGTCCGGAGTGCATGCTGGTGCCACAGCTTCTCGCATGCATGACAGCAGGGATCTCATCTATGCGGAATCCGAGCAGCTGCATCTGAATGATCATATTGGCATCCGGATACTTGTCGTCAAAGTGCTTATACTTCGAGTAATATAAAAATGCCCTGCGGTTAAGTCCCTGCAGACCGGTCGTCGGATCGGCAATCTTTCGTCCGGTACTGATCTTTATCATCCAGCGGAAGAATCCGTATGCCAGTTTCTTCGTAGCGGAGACCGGATACTCTGCACTTCCCTCCATAAAACGCGAACAGAGCACGATATCCGGGCAGCGTCCGTCCGCATCCTGCTGTTTTAGTCTCTGATAGATCACCGGTATGTTGCACACATCATGCTGTCCGTCCGCATCCATCTGGATCACATAGGAATATTTGCGGCGGATCGCGTATTTATATCCAAGCTGCAGGGCGCTCCCGTACCCCAGATTAAAGACATGGGATACCAGCGTATGTCCGTGTGCCTTTACGACCCAGTTCGTAGAGTCCGAGGACGCATCATTCATGACCAGAATATCCGCAATCTCCGCGATCTCCGGGCGTTCCAGCTCCTCCAGCACCCGCTCTATATTTTTCTCCTCATTGTATGCCGGAATGATAATCAGCAGTTCTTTCTGTTTCTTCTCTACCATCGTATCTTCCTTATTCTTTCCCGGAAAGCAGCTGCTCCAACAGCCGTTCCTCGTTCTCGTAATTTACAGGACACTTTAACGCCGCCTGCGCGTACGCCCTGCGCCGGTCCGGATTCCGGATCAGGAAGCCCACAGCTTCCTTTACCGCCGCAGCGTCAAGCGCGCACAAAATCCCGTCCTCCCCGTCTGTAATCTGCTCTCTGTTACATTCGGAAGCAACGATCGCACAGCCAAGCGTCTGCGCCTCCTGTATCGCAATGCTTTTCCCCTCATATCCGGTCGCATGCACATAGATATCCGTCTGCCGGTAGTACGGATAGGGATTTGTAACCGCTCCAAGCAGCAGGAAATCCTCCTTTAATCCGCACGACGCAATGTGCTGCTCTAATTCCCTGCGGCTGCTTCCCTCGCCCAGCACATACCACCGGACCGGGTATCCCTCCGCCTTTAACTGCCGCATCGCTTCGATCGCAACCGGATATGCCTTCTGCGGGGTGAGTCTTCCCACCGTAAGCAGGCGGATTCCGTCGAAATCATCCGTAAATCCTCCCGGCTGCCCGGACATCTTCCGGATTTTTTCACAGTCGATCCGATTGTGATAGATCCTGGTGCGTGCACTGCACTCCGGATACACGGCGAGAAACGCCCGCTTTACCTGTTCCCCGATCGGAAATACGGCATCATATTGCAGGTAGCAGTCGCGGTCCAGTTCCCTGCTGTATCCCGCCTTCTGATAGTCGATATGAATAAACGCCGCCTTTTTTTTCGCCCTGACGTGGTCTGCCACATAGTATGCAGAACCACCCTCCAGGAATGCAACCGCAAGATCATATTCCTCCGGGAAGCGTCTGGCGCCATCCGAGATTGCCCGCCACAGCAGCTTGTCCGGCATCAGCCGTCCCTCTTTGCGCATTGCCCGCGCGGTCCTCCAGTGATAGCGCCACAGCCGGATCAGGTTGGCTCTGTGAAGCAGACATTTTACAACGGTCATGCCCATATAGATTCTTCCCTTTGGTTCGAGCACCGAGACCGGGGCATACCTTGGATTGACAAGCCGCACCCCCTCTGGTATCTGCTGCACCAGTTCTCCCTGGTTCATCAGGACAAAGAGCGAGAGCTCATATCTGGGCTGCCCGTCCTCCCCCCGCTCGGCAGCAAGCTGCGCAAGCAGTTCCAACAGTGCCGTCTCCGCTCCGGCGCGGCTTAATGTATTAATCACGAACAATATCTTTTTTTTCATCTGTCAAAATCCCCAGCCTGTGCAATATTCTCTCATTTTCCTGATTGAGCAGGGAAACCTGCATGGCAAGCTCCTGATTTTTCATGGAAAGAACCGACACCACCTTGCTTAACTTAAACAGCAGGATCAAAAGCAGCAGGCAGACTGCCAGAAGAAGCACCACCAGGTATTCCTCCTCCCTTGCCCCCGGCACGGAGACCACGCCCGTTAAAATCAGCGCCACCGAGACAAATGCCCACAGAAGTCCAATCGTATCGGTCAGTTTTTGTCTCACATACGCATTGATGTCCCCCAAAAGGAACAACACTCCCGCTGCCGTCAGAAAAATCCGCAGAATTAAAATCACATTCATATACTAACGCTCCTTCTGTTTCTTTGTATATACCATACTCTCCGGCATCCGCTCTCTCTTCACCGTAAACAGCTGTCCGCCGCAGAAGATATGTTCATCCATATGGCGCTCCATGAACCTGAGTCTGAAATAGGCAATGGTAAAGCCGGTAAAGCTGCCCGCCACCAGCCCCATGCCGTACCACAGGTCACTCCCGCCGGCAGAAAGCACGCTTCCCGCCCACGTCACCAGACAAAAGCCGAGGGTTGCCAAAAGCGCCCCTGTCAGATCGTTAAAGTAGTACAGAAAAATAATTTCTGCATACAGAATAAATAATATAAAATATCCGGCGGCAAGACAAGGATAGATCTGCATCACTCTTCCCGAGAACCCGTACTGCGGAAGCACCACCACGCAGAGCAGATACACTGCCGTCGAGATGATAAACTGTATGCGCACCAGATTCATAAGCTCCGCGGAGAGCTGCCGGAACATTCTGTCTTTTGTATTTTTGATATCTTCCCATCTTCCTCCAATGACCGCTTCCGAATACGCCTTGTAACGTGTGTGGAAATGCATCTCTACCCGCGTGATAAAAATGATGGTCGACGACAGATTCGTAAACATCGCCAGACAGGTCGCCAGATCATACGTCGGAGCAAAGACAAACGTATCCGCCACGCGCATCTGTAAATCCGTATTCCAGAACACAAAATTATGAATATACAGACCGAGGGTATACAAAAAATTGATCACCACCAGCTTCCAGTACCTGCCAAAATACGAAAAAACTCTTCTGTACCGGTTGCTGTTCCTCTTAAAATAGCGCTTCACCGTGGCATATTCCAACACCGCCGTAAGAAAGAATCCGATCGTGAGGGAAAGCAGCATACTGTAGACAATCTCCCTGCCGCATACTTTTACAAAAAAGAGGGCGCAGGCGAGCGCCGCCGCCATCCCGGTCAAAAAGTACAGCGATATCTTCTGATAATCCTTACAGATGGAAAGGTAAAGCATCGAGTAGAACACGAGAACCAGTGCGATATAACCGCAAAATCCGGTAAACACAAAAATCAGATTGACATGTCCAACAAGATGTTCCCATGCGCAAAACGGAATTCCGAGAAGACTTGCCAGCAGAATGTTTAAAAGCAGCCCCACATCGTAACAGGGCAGAATATCCTCATAGCGCTCCTCATAGATGACATCCGACATATAGCGGGACAACACCGCATTAAAAGGCGCCGCCGTCAGAAGCGAAAAGATAAAGATGTAAAGCAGCGTTCCGTAAAACAGTCCTCTCCTCGCATATCCCACATTCTCATATCCCAGGAGCTGACTCATGAGCATGACCGTTCCGATCACGACAAACATCGGTGCGACCGTCACGACCGCACTGTAGCCGAATCCGGTCAGATATGCAAGAATCGTTTTTTTCTCATATATTTTCTGGAGCTTGATTCCTATTCCTGCCACAGTCTCTCTCCCTTCTACCAGTCTATGTTCTCAAACGTTTCATAAATCTTCCGGTACGTCTGCTGCATATCCGAAATCTTGTACTTTGCCATCACACGGCGGTAACCGTTTTCTCCCATCTGTTTTCTGCGGACCGGATGTCTGGCAAGATTCACCATGGCATCCGCGATCTCCTTCACGTTCATGATGTGCGTCAGAATTCCCGCCTCGCCAAAATCATCGTCCTCGCCGTACAACAGTCCGCGGCAGTTTCCGACATCGGTTGCTATCGCAGGAAGCTTCGCCGCATAGCCCTCCAGAACCGTTAACGGCTGCCCCTCGCTGATACTGGTCAGAATGGTAAAATCCAGTCCGCCGAGATATTCCGTCACATTCACCCTTCCGGTAAACACCACATCCGGCAGTTCCATCAGCTCCACCAGATCAATACATTCTCTCGCGTATTCCTCGTCTTCTTCCGTCGGCCCCATGATCCATAATTTTAAGTTAGGCACATCGCGCTTTGCATACGCAAACGCCCGGATCATGGTCTTGACATCCTTGATCGGCGTCACGCGGAGTACCGCACCGATGTGCACCATATCCGGCTCCATCGCTTCCGGACGCTTCAAACCGTCAAACCGCGCCGGATCAATCCCATTCGGGGTAATGCTCGTCTTGTCCGCAGGACACCCAAGTTCGATCTGAAGCTCTCTCGCGTGCGCGTAAAGGCTTGTCACCAGATCCGCCCTGTCATAGGCAAGCTTCGACATTTTCTTGAACTGCTCAATCCAGATATTTTTATAGATGCCTGACACCCAGTCCGCACGGATCAGTTCTTCCTCGCGCTCCCTGGTGTAGATTCCATGCTCCGAGATCAGAAGCCTGCAGCCAAACCTGCGCTTTGCCATGCTGCCCAGCACGCCCGCATATCCCGTCGCCACACAGTGATACACATCCGCCCTCGGCAGCCGCATGCCAAGTGTCAGAAACAGCGGAAGGTACATGGAGCGCATCGTCCAGAGGAAATCAGAAAACACCGCCCCCGCATACCGCACCGTATAACATTCCTGCACCGCCCGGAAAAAATCCTCCCCCATGAGAAGTTCATTCAAAGAGAATTCCTTCTCCCCGAAAAAGGAGAACAGGGTATCCCAGTCTACATTCTGGTTCATCAACAGGCTCCGCAGTGCGGCGTACTCCCGCTCATTTAACTTCAGTCTGGCTGCTCTTTTAAGTTCTTTTGGCCGCCAGTCTGCATCCTCCAGATACAGTTCGTGCACTTCCACCACATTCTCCGGGAGATCGTAGACAAACTTTCCGCGCAGCGAACGGTTCGCCACAATCGCCAGTACGACAAACTGGTACTCCGGAAATATTTTTATCATACTGTGTATCCAGCTCGATACACCCCCGACAACATAGGGATAGCATCCCTCTGCCACAATACATATTCTCATGTGCCGTCACCACGCTTTCCGCCGTCCTGATACTGCCATTCTTCCCCGGTCTGCACTTCCACGGAGACCTCATCTTCCTCTGCAAGAATCAGGTAGACGCCGTCTTCTATCTCTTCAAAGCTTCCGCCCGCAACTTCTGTGACTTTCTCTCCGTGCAGGCGCAGCAGAAACCATGCCGCATCCTCCCGGTGCTCTAAGGAAAGCGTAATCACATTGCCCGCGCGCTGCTGCTTATAGTCAAGTGCCAGAAATCTGCGGATGCGCACATCACTCTCTGTCAGGGTGGTTGCGTCAAACGCTTCATACGCTTTCCAGTAGGTACCCAGGTTTGCTGCGATCTTCTTGGACATTTTCTCCCAGGAATCCTCGTCCCCCTCCGGATACGTCACGCTATAGAGGTCGAGTGTGATGTTGGAATAGCCGAGCGCCGTCTCCATGCATTTCACTTTAAAATCATCCAGAAACGTATGCCGGATTCCAGAACTCGTCGACGGCTGCAGTGTGACGTTCTCATTGAGATACCCCACCGCCTGCCCGCTGGCACCGGATCCGAGCGCAACCGTGCGGATTTCCGCCGGAAGGGCACTCTCCTCCCCGATGCTCTTTACTCCGTCCGCGTAGAGGGATAAAAACCGGTAGGACGGCGCATAGGTCTGCCAGAACGTCTGATCCTGCTTTATTTTTTCTGAGAGCGGAATCCCTTCCCTGCTGTCTGCGGACAGCCCCGCCTCCGCGTGCTCCTCCTTCAGACGTTTCAGATAGTAGGTGACGTTCTCTCCATCCGGCTCTTCCTCATCCGTATACGTAAACTGCGGCGTCATCATGCAGGTCATCTTTGCCCCCGTCCGGGAGGCAATGGAGGTCAGCGACGGCCACACAATTTCCTGATACACTGCCTGTGCGGACTGGCTGTAGCGCTTCTGCATCTCCTCCTCGTTCTCGGAGACGAACGCCGGCAGATCTGCAATCACAAGATTCTGTGCGTTGATCACCGGGTAGATATCGTAATCGTATGTCTCCCCCATCATGGCGTCCAGTATTCCAACACCGCTTATGTCTGCAAGATAATCCCCGTTCACACAGAAAATCTTTGCCGTATCCACACTGTTTCTCCAGAGAATGGCAGGCAGAAGGCTGTTTTTTGCCGCCTCTTCCTCCATTCCCGCATACTGTGCCCGTATTTCGTTATCCACCGTCTGTTCGATCGTCTCATCGGACAGCGTGCCGACCATATAGGTCTTGGTTCCCGCGCCGGTCGTATACCAGGGAACAGAAGGGTTCATGTCCTGACGCTCCTCCTCCCCGAGTTCCGTGACCTCATAGATCTCTTCCCCGCCGAGCAGAAAGCCGGAAAACAGATGCATGCCCGCAAGCGGTATCTCATCCGCAATCACCGCGCGGATTCCGAGAAGCTCCCTTAAATCCCGGTACTCCCTTATCACAGAGCTCTGCGGCAGGGTTGCAAAAATCACAGTCACACCCATTTGTGCCTCTCTGCGAAGCACCGCCACCTCTTCTTCCGACGTCACCTTGCTGCCGTCCACCACCAGCACCTGCAGTGCATCATCCTGCAGGCTGTCAAGCAGTGCGAGGGAGCTGCTGCAAAAAAACGTCCGCTTGCGGTAGCTGCACCATGTCTTTACCACGGATTCCTCCGCTCCCCCTGCTTCGCCCACATAGATCACCTCGCAGGCGTCGGCAGATGTCTGTTCTGCCAGAAATGCATCCGACCGTTGAAAGGATGTTGTGGTATCATCTGCATATTCGTTGCTCTCATATTCACTTAACTGTTCTTTCATGACGCCTGTAAACTGAAACATAAAAAGCAGAATCACAAACATCATTGCAATCGTCAGATAATTTCTGCGTGATACCATGTCATTTCCTTCCTGCCGGACTAACTGAACGTCCGGATCAGCTCTAACGTCTCCCTGTCAATGACGATATTGGACGCTTTCAGCCGATCCAGTTCCCGGAAAAATTCGGTTTTCTTCTCCTGCGTAAAATACATTTTCAAATAGCAGGTGTACGTGGAAAGCGCATCCGGATATAATTCCCGGCTCCGGTTGCACCAGTAGCGCATCCGCCCGAATTCCTTTAAGCGGAGCAGCAGTTCACACAGCCATTCGATGTATTGCGCAGTGAGTTTCCGGTAATCTTTTTCATAGAGAAGTTCACACGCCCCCTCAAACATATCCACAAATGTCCGCTGTTCGGTCTCGTGAAAAACATTCTGTTTTAAGACGACATACATGTACTCGATCAGAAGGCAGGCATCATCCCCCGCCTCTCTGCCGTCCTTTTGCATCTGCCGGTAGAGTTCCTGTGCATGCTGCCTGAAATCGTTGAGCACATCCCGAAGCACCGACGCCGCATAGTGGGAGGTCTCGGTGTCCTCACTGTCAAGTGCCAGCGCCAGCGATCCGAGAGAGTCCGTGACATCTCCTCTGACCACATTCATAATCAGTGTGCGCAGACTATCCCGGTCGGAAATCGCCAGTGCCTCCTCGATCGGCACCACATTCCGCTCCTGCTCCTCATCCGCCATAAAGTGTGTTCTGACACGCTCCTTACTGAAAATAACATCTTCCAGATCCGCCGACTGTCCGAATAAAAGATGCCGCGCGAGTTCTCCCGCCACAAAGAAGACGGGACCGATCACCGGTGCCAAAAGCATAACCGCCGCGCGGATTCTTCCGCCGGTGCGCTTCCCCGGCTCTTCTCTCCAATGCTGCTCATTCCACAGGACATACGCCGCCGTGATGCACAGATTCAGTACCACAAGCAGCAGAAAATACGTTTCGATCCTGCTCATAGTTCCATCTCCTCTTTCATCCTGCACGGAAAGCCTGCGCTCCTAAAACGCTCCACAACCATTCCCGCATCCTCTGCGCTCGTGTTAGCAAGCAGTGCGTACATCTTTCCGTCGGAGAGTTCTCCAAGGTAATCACTCTGGCGCATCATGCCGGAAAGCACGCCCGCGGCTTCCTCCCTGGAGATCTCCCCCTCCTCAAAGACAACAAGCGCACACTCCGTCAGCTTCTTCTCTCTCGCGTTAAGATAAGCATTCACCAGAGAAGCAAACGCATCCGCCTCCAAAATTCTGGTGCCGTGGATATAGCGTTGCTGTTCTAACGCCGAGAGATAACGGTTCGCACGTACAACCGCGTTCTGGATCAGATAGCCGATCACAGTGAGCATATTCGCCTGTCCGAGCGTCATTCTCTCCCATGGGATTCCCCACACCATCAGAATCAGCTGCATCTCATCCTCCGAATAAATGGCATCCGCCATCAGCGGATAGCGCTCATCCATGGTTTTGTTGATGAACACTTTTTTCTCCCGCAGCTTTTCATAGAGTTCTTCCATCTGCACATAGTGAATGGAATTTCCGAGCATGCGTGCCTTCGGCGAAGTTGCCGAGAACAGACGCGCATAGGAGTGGTTTGCCACCGTATAGATTGCGACATCCTGACTGTCCATCAGCTTTGCCAGCACCTCTGCGGCATAGAACAACACTTCACTCGGCTCGTACTTGTCCAGGCTGGACGTGATCTCATACAGCTTTCCGAAGCTGTCGTTCTGGTTGACGATCTGATTTGACAGAATCTCCTTGATGCGCACGTTGCTGCCGTTGACATCCGAGATGTCCTCCACCTGTCTGGAGAGGAAATCCACCTCATGGCGCTCCTCCTCCTCCACCGCATGCAGCCGGTCGCGCATATAGCCGATCACAAGTCCCAGAATCAGCAGCTGTGCAATCCATATGTACGTGTTGACATCCAGCACCACATCAAAACCGCTCCGCTGATACATCTGCACCGCAAGATACCCCGCCACCGCAAGAATCGAGGAGAATGTCGCCTGCTGCTGCCCGTAGGTAATGGCGAACAGCAGCACATACAGAAGGTAAAAATCAATGTTCTGGAAATACGCGCTCCCCGCCATCCAGTTATTTAACAGGAAAAACGGAAGGAAACAAAGCAGATTCTCCGCGAACGGAATCATCGCTCTTACGGCCTCTCTCGACCGCTCTCCGAACCGGCTCCATCCCTTTTTTCTGCTCTGTGTCCGCACAAAAGAAGATGCGTGCTGCCGGATGTACGCCGCCTCCCTGCCAATCTCGGTCTCCGGCTTATGTACAATGCGTATCCCAAACTCCTCCGCAAATCTCTGGTTGGACAAAACCGGCTCCATCCGCTCTCTTCCGGTGTCCTCTACGACTTTCACACCTTCCAGTTCCGCCGCCACAAACTCCGCTGCGCTTCGCACGGAAATCGTCTCTCCGGAAGAAATCTGATAGACGCCGTACGTCATCTTTTTTGCCGTAATCACCGCATACAAAAATTCGACGGCATCCGAATAGTGTAACAGCGCCACACGGTTGTGGGGATTTACCCGGATCTCACCGGTTTCCAGCCCCTCCACACTCATGCGGGCGCAGATATCACGCGCTTCCGCCCCGGTAAGCGGTTCCCCGTAGAGATGATCCAGCCGCAGCACGATCGTCTCATAGCCCATGTTAAAGTAACTGCGGCAGAGTTCCTCTCCCGCCGCAATCGCCTGCGCGCGTACCGTATAAGCCGCACAGTTTTCCTCGCACGAAATGTCCTGTGTATACTCTCCCCCGAAGACTTCCTCCGACGAGAGATACAAAAAGCGTCCCACATTACCAGCCGTCTCATTCATCAGCAGCTGAAACAGGCCTGAAGTGTACGCCGACGCCGTGCTGCTCCCCTTCCCCCAGAGAAAGCCTGTATCATAGGCGCCCATAAAGACTGTCACATCCGGACGCACTCCCTCAAGCACCTCTCTGATGCACGGATTGTCGTATGCAAAATGATACGTCTCAAATATCTTTTTGGACGTTCTGACCGATTTGTCTTCTGCCGTCAGCAAAAACACACGGTGCCCTTCTTTGTCCAGTTTGTCCGTCAAAAGCTGAAGGAAGCGGCATTTGCTTCCCACCAATAATATATTCATCGTTTACAAGATCCCCTGTAGTTCCATTTGTCTGATAAACTGCATCACATCTGTCCGCATATCGTCTGCGGTCCCCCCGTACATAGTGGCAAGCTCCTCCGCGATTTTATCCGCCGTGTTTCCTGCCATATACTGCCTGAAGATATAAGCCCCGCTCTCATTTAACATGAGCGGCGGCCGATACGTTTCTCCATCCTGCTCCATATCTAACAGCCAGTATTTTCCTGCCGCGCACCTGAGCTGATACCTGTTTTTCTGCATCTGCCATCCTCCGAAAAATCATCGTATAATTATAGCACATCTGACGCTCAAAAGGAACCGGTTATCCGAAAATGAGGACATACTCTTCTTCGGCTTTGCGCCTCCTGAAAAATATGTCCTCATCGTTAATGCATCTTATATTCCAGACGTATCCGGTCGGTAATCAGTGCGATAAACTCCGAATTCGTCGGTTTTCCTTTTCCGTTGTGGATGGTATACCCGAACATCTCATCAATGGTATCCATCTTGCCTCTGCTCCACGCCACCTCGATCGCATGCCGGATTGCCCGCTCCACACGGCTGGAGGTTGTCTGGTACTTCTTCGCGATCGTGGGATAAAGAATTTTCGTGATCGAGTTGAGCATATCCATGTCATTGACGGACATGACAATCGCATCCCGCAGATACTGATACCCTTTGATATGCGCCGGAACTCCGATCTCGTGAATAATATCGGTGACATCCGCTTCCAGGTTGCGCTCCTTTGTCTCCTCCGCCTTCTCATAGGCATTGACCTTGCGCACTTCCGCACCGCGTCCCGCCGCAGGTCTTCTCACATTCTTGATGCGGCTTAACACGATATCATTGTCAAACGGCTTCATAATGTAATAATCTGCGCCGCGCGCAAACGCATCTTCCGTGATTTTCTCCTGACCGATCGCGCTGATCATAATAAACGCCGGATGTTTTTTTATGGAGGTGTCCTGACTCACGCGGTCTAAAACCCCCAATCCGTCAAGCTTCGGCATCACAATGTCGAGCAGCACGACATCCGGTTCTTTCGCCTTTATCACATGGTATGCTTCCTCGCCGTCGCGGGCGACTCCTACAACATTCAGTTCGTCATCACTTTCGATAATATCCCCTAATAATCGCAGCATTCTCTCATTATCATCTGCTATTGCAACATTCAGTTTTTCCATTTTAGCCCCTCCTGTGACAAAACTCTTTGCTTACTGATGATACTGATTCCAACGCAAGAAAATTTGTCGAAGCTAGTCGTCAACTGAAGTATATGCATCATTCGCGTATGATATAATATGCGTTTCTGCTGTTTCTCTTCACATAGTAAAGCGCCTTGTCCGCGTGCTCAATCAGACGTGCTCCGCTCTCTGTGCCCTCCGGCACAAAGCAGGCATACCCCTGGGAGATGGTAAGATTCGGCTGCACAACCGAGTGCTCGTTTGCGATTCCCGCCTCCGCAATCTTCTGCAGGATCGCCTCCGCGATCTCCTCGATCCGGTTCTCCATCCCTGCCGGAAACAACATCACGAACTCATCCCCGCCAAACCGGTAGACATGTCCGCAGTCCATCACTGCCTCTTTCAGAATATCCGCCACCACCTTCAGGCAGCGGTCTCCCTGAATATGCCCGTAGGTATCGTTCAGCTGCTTAAAGCAGTCGATGTCCAAAACGCCGACCGTAATCCGCTCACCGCCCGCATCCCTTATGATATGCACCGCCTCACGCTCAAGAGAATAGCGGTTCCCCAGCCCGGTCAGCGCATCCGTCACAGACATAGTCTCCACGCGCTTGCGCTCCGCCTCTTTTTCCCGCAGCTGGACCTTGATGTCGATCGCTGTGGCGCGGTCCTTCGCATCGATCGCTTTCTGGCGCTTATACAGATCCGCATGTGCCACACACAGTTCCACATAGCGCTCTTCGTTCCCCACAGTCTGATAGTAGTCCATCCACAATTCCGTCAGAAACAGCTGGAAAAAGACGGTTTTCTGATCGATCGTATAGGTCTCGACCGCAGATATGGTCTGCTTCCAGTATTCATACTCTTTCATGTCGCGGAACAGCTGACACAGATCCTTCATATCGTTCAGATAATCCGACGCATTGCTGTCTTTTTCACCGCTCGCCAGAAGATCCTCCATGTACTCATACACATAGTCCCCCTTTCCCATCTGCCAGAGCAGCCTACATTTGAAGATCAGTACCGTATAATGATACATCTCCTCCACTTCCTCGTCAAGCTGCCGCTCTGCCTGCTCTAAATATTTGTAGGAAAGCTCGTACAGGTTCAGTTCGTAGTAGGAGACCGCCAGATTCAGGTAGGTAATCAAAGTCCAGGAACGGTGGCGTTCCTCCTTGATGCAGGTCGGATTCTGCAGTTCCCGCGCCGACTTTAAGAAATAGTCGATCGCCTTCTCATGCTCTCCCAGCTCCTGGTACCTGGAGCCGATATTGTTATAAAAGAGTGTCGTGATGTTATTTAGCTGGTAATCGATCGCACACTCAAGTCCTTCGACCAGATAATCCACCGCCATCGTCTCGTTCCCCGTGGCGCCGTAGATCACTCCGAGCAGATTGAGCGCTGTGGCGTATTTTAACATGTCGTCGCACTTCTTGTAGAGATGAAGCGCATTCTGTACAAGCATCGCCGCTTCCTCCAGCTTGTGGTCAAAGAATCTGGCTCTGCCCTCTTCGTAGTATTCATCTGCCAGTTTTTGTATATGTTCCTGCTGTTCCATTCCGTCTTCCGTCCTTAAAGCCAACAATACTGACTGTAGTATACCATAAGTACCAGACGTTGTAAAAGTTTTTGTCGTACAATCACAACATTTTCTCAATAAAGATTCCGTACCCCATCGACGCATCCGACACAAACACATGCGTCACCGCCCCGATCATCTTTCCGTTCTGGATAATCGGACTGCCGCTCATCCCCTGTACGATTCCTCCGGTCAGGCCTAAAAGCCGCTCATCCGTGACTTTAAAAAGGATTCCCTTGTTTTCCTCATCCCCACTGTAATCAAGACTCTCTATCTCGATCTCATACTCCGCGCGCTCCCCGGACACCTCCGAGATGATGTAGGCTTTTCCAAGCGCAATGTCCTGCTTATAAGCCACCTCGTAGACTTCTCCTTCCAGTTCTCCCGCCGTATCATTTAACATGCCGCGGATGCCAAGCGGCGAGTTCTCCGTAATGCTTCCCATGCAATGCGATTTCCCGTAGTCAATGATCCCCGCAAGTTCGCCCGGGACGCCGTTCTTCCCCTTCTGGATGCTGACGATTTTCGTCTCGTAAATATATCCTTCCGACAGGCTCATCTGCACGCCGGTGTCGCCGTCGCTCACCGCATGTCCGAGTGCGCCAAAGCTGCCGTCCTGCCTGTAGTAGGTCAGTGTTCCGACCCCGGCAAGATCATCCCGCACCCAGATTCCAAGGCGGTATTTTCCCGTCTCGCCTTTGACCGGATTCATGGATACTTCCACATACTCCCCCTTCCGCATCACTCCGATGATCTCACGTCCGCTGCCGTAGCTGTCAATCTTGTCCATCAGCTCCTCTTTCCCGCACACCGTCTCCCCGTTCACGCTCACAATATAATCCCCGCTCTGCACCAGATTCTGCGCCGGGCTGCACTCATTGCCCCACGCATCCGCAATCTTTGCAGTGCCGAGCACCAGGATTCCGTCCGTCTTCACATAGATACCGATCGCCTCGCCGCCCGCAGTCACCTCCTGTCTGTCGACCATCATCACCTTCACGTCTTTTACCGGGAAAATGCCGAACAGCTTGCAGGTAACGGTATAAAAAGGGGCCTCCGCCATGGCATCCTCCTGCCCGTTTAAGCGGTAGAACACTTCCTCGCTGTCGTCCTTTAACGTCACGCTCACCGGAACGCCAAACCGGTAATCCGCCTTTTCCCCGAACGGAACGTAGATCTCATCCGGCAGTGCCCGCTCAAACGTCTTTACGGCAAACAGCGTCAAAAACAAAAAAACAACCCACGTGATCTGCTGTATCAAAAAATAAAATTTATGTCTCATATCTGCCCCCATACCATTTTCTGTAACCCAAAGGCCGCCACACAACAAAAAAAGAAGATACCATGGTATCTCATACCTGTGGTATCTTCTTTTATTATGTGAATATTTTTACTTTTCAAACCCCGATTTTTTGCTTTTTGCAAGCGCGCGCATCTCTCGCGCACTCTCTTTTACCGTCTCCGTAATCTCCACGCCTCCAAGCATGCGGGAAAGCTCCTGTATGCTCTCCTCCTCCGACAGTCTGCGGATCGTGGAGACCGTCGTCTGATTCTGCACGGATTTCCGAATCAGATAATGGGAATCCGCCATTGCCGCAATCTGCGGAAGATGCGTGATACAGATAATCTGGTGCGACCGTCCCAGCACATTCATCTTCTCGGAAACCATCTGCGCTGTCCGTCCGCTGATTCCGCTGTCGATCTCATCGAAAATCAGCGTCTCCACCGCATCCTCATCCGCTAACACCGTCTTGATGGCGAGCATGATACGCGAAAGTTCTCCTCCCGACGCTACTTTTCCGAGCGGTTTTAACGGCTCGCCCGGGTTCGTGGAAATCAAAAATTCCGCATCGTCGAATCCGTTCGCCGTATACTCTGCCATGCGCTCAAAATTCATCGTAAAACGCACATCAAGGAAATTCAGATCCAGTAGCGCCTGCGTGACCGCCGCGGTAAGCCGCTCTGCCGCCTCCTTACGCATTGCGGACACCTCGCTGCTCTGCTTCTCTAATACTTTTTTGGTCCGCGCAATCTCTTCCTTAAGACCGGCGAGATACGTGTCATAGTCCTTAAGCTGCATCAGGCGTTCCTGCTTCTCTTCTAATGCCAGAAGCACGTCCGGGATCGTGCTGCCGTATTTGGATTTCAGATGATTTACCTCATCGAGACGCTTCTCCACCTGGTAGAACGTCTCCTCATCGTACTCCATATTCTCGACATAATCGGCAAGTTCCCGGTTGAAATCGCTTAACAGCCCGTCGATCTCAAGCAGCTCGCGCTCGAGTTCGGCAAGCTTCTCATCGTATCCGGAGACTGACGAGAGCTCGCGTACCGCCCTTCCGGTCAGCTCCGACGCACAGTCCGATTCGCCGCCGGTATTGCTGTATGCACCGTTTACGGCATTCACAATCTTCTGTCCGTTGGAAAACCGGCGGTACTCATTCTCCAGTTCCTCGTCCTCGCCTTCCCGAAGTCCTGCCTCCTCGATCTCACGGATCTCGTACTCCAGGAACGAAATCTCCCGCTCGCGCTCTGCGCCGTCTATGCCGGCATTTTTCTCTTCCTCCACCAGCTTTTTGTAGCTGCGGTAAGTCTCTGCGAGCGCCTTCTTTTTCTCTGTCAGTGTCTCTCCCACATAGGCATCCAGAATCTCCAAATGTCTGCGCTTTGAGAGAAGCGACTGATGCTCATGCTGACCGTGAATGTCAATTAAAATCGCCGCGATCTCGCGCACCGCGGATGCTGGCATACTCTGACCGTTGACGCGCGCCGTTCCCCTTCCGCCTACGATTCTGCGGCTTAGGATCACCTGGTCATCTTCCGGATAGACCTCGAGCGCCTCCAGCTTTTGCCGTTCCTGTCCGTTCTCCACCGTAAATACCAATTCTACCAGCGCCGGAGCAAACTCCCCGGTCTGCGGATCTTCTCTCAACATTTCCTTTTGCACTTTTTCACCCAGCGCCAGATTGATCGAACCGATGATGATGGACTTACCCGCACCGGTCTCTCCCGAGAGGATATTGAGTCCCCGGGTAAAATCCACCTCCGCCTCGTCAATCAGTGCCAGATTTTTCACATGCAGACTTTGTAACATAGAATCTCCTTCTACTCTCCCCAAAAGAATCCCGTCTAGTCTTCCACAAGCTTTTTCAAGCGATTCATCACCGCAACGGTATCATCCACACTGCGGATCGCGCACATGATGGTGTCATCCCCCGCAATGCAGCCCACAATCTCGTGCATATGCATGGCATCTAACGCAGCCGCCACCGCCATCGCCATACCCGAGACAGTCTTAATGACCAGAATATTCTGCGCCATATCCATGGATACAAATCCGTCGTGGAACACGCGCACATATTTCTGCGACAGATTTTCGTCCGTCTCCTGCAGCGCAACGTATTTCTGCCTGCCGTTGCTCATTGCAACCTTGGTGAGCTTTAGTTCCCGGATGTCCCTGGAAACCGTCGCCTGTGTTACCTGATAGCCCTCACGCTCCAGATAATCCGACAGTTCTTCCTGTGTTTCAATGTCATTTCTCTTGATCAGTTCCAGCATTTTCGCCTGTCGTTTGGTTTTCATTCTGCCCTCCGTTTCCCGCTTATGTGTATACCTGCATCTTTTTGCTTAGGATCTCGAGAAAGCTCTTGTTGCTCAGCTTTAAGATCCTTGTCGTGTCCGAAGCCTTCCGGATACTGAACTTATCTCCCACCACAAGTCTTGCGGCAGTATCCCCGTCAAAGCTGACCTCCAGCGTCTCATCCTTCTGTGAGCGCCTTCTGCCGATCTCAACAACCACTTCGTCCTCCGCACCGATCACAATACTGCGTGAATTGAGATTATGCGCATTGATCGGCGTAATTAAAATCATCTGTGCCTTCGGATCCACGATCGGTCCGCCTGCCGACATATTGTAGCCGGTAGAACCGGTCGGCGTCGACACAATGATTCCGTCCGCCCGAAACGTATGCAGATACTCCCCGTTCACATAGACGATCAGGCTGACTACCGACAACTCCCCCGTGCGGTGAATCACGATATCATTCAGGGCAACCCCGTATTCTTCCCGCACTCCGCCAAGGATGCCTGCGCCGGTGAGCATCATGCGCTCCTCCACCATACAGTCATCCGCCATCAGACGGTCAACCGCGTCAAACACGTTGCTCTCCTCGAGTTCACACAGATAACCGACCGTACCAAGGTTCACGCCGATCAGCGGAATCCTGCTGTCCACCAGCCTGGATGCTGCTCGGATCAGCGTTCCGTCGCCGCCTAACACCATGACGCAGTCCGTCGCTGGATCCATCTTATCCAAAGCAGGCGCCGCCTCGCTTTTGCTCTCCCCGTCACTGTAAAAGCAGTCACATTCTCCGCCCTTTTTGCGGATATACGCCGCAAGTTCTCCGGTGAGTCTGCCGTTCTCGTCCTTATATGTATTTGTGATGATCAAAAAATGTCTCATAAGCTTCCCCACATCCGGCAGACGCCCGGTCATTCACAGACGTCCGGTTACTTGTCTAACTCGCCGTGCGCTGCATCCACGACCGCCTTAATGTCGACTGCCGCATCCACGCCGCCCGTCTCATCCTTCCGGATGTACACCAGATACTCGATGTTTCCTTCCGGTCCCTTGATGGGCGAATATTCCAGATTCTTTACAAAAAATCCGTTCTGTGACGCGAATTCAATGATCCGCTCTACCACTTCCTCGTGAACAGCCTTGTCACGCACAACACCCTTTTTCCCGACTTTTTCCCGTCCGGCTTCAAACTGGGGCTTGATGAGACAAACCATCTCACCGCCGTCTCTTAAGAGCTCCCGTGCCGGGATTAAAACCTTGGTAAGGGATATAAACGACACATCCACCGATGCAAAATCCAGCACGTCATCGATATCCGCCGGGGTCACATAGCGGATATTGGTCTTCTCCATGCAGACCACGCGCGGATCCTGGCGCAGCTTCCATGCGAACTGACCATAGCCGACGTCCACGGAATACACCTTGACGGCTCCGTTTTGCAGCATGCAGTCGGTAAATCCACCGGTGGAAGCTCCAATATCCATGCAGACCTTACCCTCCAGCGTGATTCCGAAATGCGTCATGGCTTTTTCAAGCTTTAATCCGCCGCGGCTCACGTATTTGAGCGTATTCCCCTTTACGGTGATCTCGGCCTCCGTGTCAAATGTAGCCCCCGCCTTATCTTCCCGCTGGTTCTCCACAAAGACATTGCCTTCCATAATCATGGTCTTTGCCTTCTCCCTCGACGGAGCCAGTCCTCTGTTTACAAGCAAAACATCTAATCGTTCTTTCAAAAGTCATTCCTTTCCGCACCGCTTTCCTGTGCGTGCAGTTCTTCATATGCCTCTATGGCGCGCTCCGTGATCGTCTCCGCATCGATTCCGACTTCCCTGCGCAGAATCTCCACATTGCCATGTTCCACGTACTCATCCGGAATCGCGATGGCAAGCACTCTCACAGAGAGATTGTGCTCCTCGTAAAAACGCATGACCTGTTCGCCCATGCCGCCGCTGATCACATTCTCCTCCATCGTAACGATAAGGTCGTGATGCCTTGCTGCGGACAGGAGCGCATCCTCATCCAGCGGCTTTGCAAACCGTGCATTGATTAAACTGCTCTCATAACCGAGCGCCTTCAGCCGCTCATGCACCGTCTCCGCCGTCTTCACCATCGCACCAAGTGCAAACAGCGCAATCTGACCCGACCGGTAGATCCACTCACTCTTGCCGCAGGCGATCGGCGCCCGGTACTCTCTTAATCCGTCATACGCCTCTCCTCTCGGATATCTTATCGCAATCGGCGCAGAAAAATCAACTGCATATTTAATCATATCCGACAGTTCCCATTTATTCTTCGGCGCCATAATGGTCATATTCGGTATCGTTGAGAGATAGGAGATGTCAAAAATTCCCTGGTGGGTCTCCCCGTCGCTGCCCACAAGTCCTGCACGGTCGATCGCAAATACCACCGGCAGGTTCTGAATACAGACGTCGTGGAGGATCTGGTCGTAGGCGCGCTGTAAAAAAGATGAATACACGGCAAAGATCGGCTTTAAGCCTCCCGCCGCGAGCCCCGCCGCAAATGTCACCGCATGCTGCTCCGCAATGCCCACATCAAAAAAGCGCTCCGGAAACATATTGTGGAAACGTTTTAATCCCGTTCCGTCGGTCATCGCCGCCGTGATCGCCACCACGCGCTCATCACGGTCGCCAAGCTTGCGCATCACCGTGGAAAAAACATCGGTGTAATTTGCCTTTGTCCGCGGATGCTTCGGAAGTCCCGTCTCGATATCAAACGGCTCCGTCCCGTGGAACCGCGCCGGATGCCGCTCGGCAGGTGCATAGCCTGTTCCCTTGTGCGTGATGACATGCACCAGCACCGGTCCATCCACACGCGACGCTTCCTGCAGCAGCTTTAAAATACCCTTGATATCGCCTCCGTCCACCGGTCCGAGATAAATAATCCCCAGTTCCTCAAACAGCATCCCCGGAATGAACAGCTGCTTAATTCCGCTCTTCGTGCGCCGGATACGCTCCACCATCTTATCGCCGTAGACCGGAATCTTGTTGAGGGAATTCATGACCCCGAGCTTTAAATCCCGGTAGGCATCCGCCGTGCGGAACCCCGCCAGGTAGGTGGACAATCCGCCGACATTCTCCGAGATGGACATATTATTGTCGTTTAGGACAATGATAAAGTTGGAGTTAAGCTGTGCCGCATTATTAAGCGCCTCAAACGCCATACCTCCGGTCAGCGCACCGTCTCCGATCACCGACACCACCTTGTAATTCTCCCCGGTAATCTCTCTCGCATGCGCGTACCCCAGTCCCGCCGAAATGGACGTGGAACTGTGTCCCGTGTCAAAGCAGTCACATTCGCTTTCCTTGCGCTTCGGGAATCCACTCATTCCCCCGTACTTGCGCAGCTGGTCAAATCCCTCTTTTCTTCCGGTCAGAAGCTTGTGGGTATAAGACTGATGCCCGACATCCCAGATCAGCTTATCCTTCGGCAGATCCAAAAACAGATGCAGCGCCATGGTCAGCTCGATCACGCCCAGATTAGACGCAAGATGTCCCCCGGTATCCGAGATTTTCTCGATTAAAAATTGACGAATCTCCGATGCAAGAATTTTCAGTTCCTCATCGGAGAGTTCCTTGATATCATTTTCTTTTTGTATACGTTCCAAGATCATACAGAGCACCTCTGCTTTTTATCGTAGTTTACTTCTCCCGGAGGATCAGATATCTAAGCAGTTCCGTCAGATATTCGTTCTTAACCACAAGGGAATCCATCCGCGCAATCGCCTGCTCGGATAGTGACGCAACATCCGCCTTCGCCTTCTCAATGCCCTCATAGGTCACGTACGTGATCTTGTGGTTCTTCTCATCGCTGCCGATGGGCTTTCCCAATACCTCCATGGTGCTCGTGACATCCAGAATGTCGTCCTGGATCTGAAATGCAAGTCCGACCTCACCGGCTGTCTGCTCGATAATCTTCTGTTCACCCTGCGTGGCTCCCGCCAGCACCGCTCCGACGAGCATTGCCCCCTCGATCAGGGCGCTCGTCTTCAGACGATAGATAAAATCGAGTTTTTCCTTGGTCATGTCTGGCTTTCCCTCCGACTCGACATCCACGGTCTGACCGCCGACCATCCCATAGATCCCCGCCTTTGCGGTCAGAATCTGAAATGCCTGGCATACCCCGGGATTTCCCGGTTCCATGGCAAATGCCCGTGCCGCAGTCTCATATGCATAATTCAGAAGCGCATCTCCCGCGAGGATTCCCATTGCCTCCCCGTACACGGCATGCGTGGTCTTCTTCCCGCGGCGGTATTCGTCATTATCCATTGCCGGAAGATCATCATGCACCAGTGAGTAGGTGTGAATCATCTCGATCGCTGCCATGAACGGTTCGATCACCTCGGATCTTCCTCCAAACAGGCGGTAAGTCTCCTGCATCAGCATCGGGCGGAGACGCTTACCTCCCGCCAGCACGCTGTAATTCATCGCCTCCATGATGGTCTTCTGATAGCCTTCTTCCTTTGGCAGGTATTTTTTTATGATCTGTTCAATCTGCGCTGTGCGCTCCGCCATCTCGGTCTTAAAATCCATCGTCTGCATCCCCCTACCGTTCTTACATCTCTTCTATTTCCCCGTCCTCACCGAGGATCTGCATCTTTTTTTCCACTTCGTCCAGAATGGTTCCGCAATTTTTTAATTGCAATACCCCCTGCTGATACAGCGAAAAAGATTCCTCCAGCGAAATCTCCGGCTCCTCCATCTGTGTGAGGATCGCCTCGATCCGGGTAAAAGCCTCCTCAAGCGTCGGCTTTTTTTCGTTCTGATTATCCATCGATTCTTCCTTTCTCCAAACCATCCTCTGCGGCATCCTGCTTACGGATCTCTGTCACAGCCGCTTTTAAGCTGCCCCGGTAGAGATGAATGGAAAGCGCTTCTCCGATCTGCACGGTGTCCGCATCCGTCAGCGCATGTCCGCCGGCATCCTCCACATAGGAATACCCCTGCGCCAGCTTCTTAAGCGGCGACATCCCGTCCAGTCTTCCTGAAAGAAGTGCCAGCGTATGGCGCTTCTGTTCAAGCGTTGCCTGCATCCGGCGCTCTAAGGCGGCGCCCAGCTCGTCCAAACGCCTTTCATTCTCTTTGAGCTTGGCGCGCGGATTCAGATAGCGCAGCTTCTCCTCATCATGCATGAGACGCGTGCGCATCTGGTTCAGCTTTAATTCCAGCTGGCGTCTCATCTGTGTTCCGTAATCCATCAGCCACTTTTCGACGAGCTGCACATCAAACACTGCAAGTTCCGCCGCCGCGGAAGGTGTCGGTGCCCGCAGATCCGCCACATAATCCGATATCGTCGTATCCGTCTGATGTCCGACCGCCGAGATCACCGGCGTGTTGCATGCAAAAATCGCCCGCGCAACCTCTTCTTCATTGAATGCCCACAGATCCTCGATCGAACCGCCGCCGCGTCCCACAATGATGACGTCCACACCCAGCACATCCAGCGCATGGATGCCGCGCACAATGCTTGCTGCGGCGCCGTCCCCCTGCACGAGCGCGGGATATAAGATCAACTGCACATAGGGATTCCTTCTGGCCGCAATGTTGCGGATATCCTGTATGGCGGCTCCCGTAGGCGCTGTCACAATGCCGATCCTCGTGGCATATCTGGGTATCGGCTTTTTGTATGCCGCATCGAACATTCCCATCTCCTCGAGTTCGCGCTTTAACGCCTCAAACTTCAGATAGAGATTTCCGGCACCCTCAAGCTCAATCTCTCTGGCATAGAGCTGGTACTTTCCGTCCCGCTCGTACACCTCGACGGAGCCGGTCACAACAACCTTGTCTCCCTCCTTCATCTGAAAGGCAAGTCCGCGGCGGTACCTGGAAAACATGACCGCGGCGATCGTCCCCGTCTGATCCTTGAGGGTAAAATAAATATGACCGCTGGAGTGATACTTACAGTTCGACACTTCCCCCTTGATGCTGATCTGGTGCAACATAAAATCCTGTGCGAACATGTTCTGGATGTATGTATTTACCTGACCGACAGAATAGATATTTTTTCTCATACCAGCTTTGCAAGTACACCGTTGATAAATGCCGGTGACTCATCGGTGCCATACTTTTTGGCAAGCTCCACCGCCTCGTTGATGGCAACGCCGACCGGCACATCCTCATCATACTTCATTTCATAGACCGCCAGGCGGATCAGCGTGAGATCTACCTTTCCCATGCGTCCGGTCTTCCAGCCTTCTGCCACAGCATCGATCGCCTCGTCAATCTCTGCAAGATGCGCCACGATATCCTCGCATTTGCCGGAAATATACGCGCCGTCCTTTGCATCCCACGGCTCCTCCGTCTCCTCATAGACGGCAATCTGCTCCGGCAGTTCCTGTCTGTCATGGAACTCCACGCCAAACAGCAGCTTAAATATCTGTTCTCTCAACTCTCTTCTGGTCATAAACCTTTCCTTTCTCTCATGTTCCGTCTTCTTCGTCACATTTCCCTGTACAGGAAAAAAGGATGTCGCAGGGACATCCTTTATCTTATTCACCGTGATTCGATGCGTTACTTGTTGCTGCCCATGTCCACACTTGCGATACGGATATTCACGATAGATACTTCCAGACCGGTCATATTCTCAATCGCATTCTTGACTCTGTCCTGCACCTTGGCTGACACTTCAGGGATCGAATAACCATATGAAATGTTCAGTGCCACATCCACGCTTACCTTTCCGTCGAGAACTTCTACACGAATTCCTTTGGAAAGGTTCTTCATACCAAGCTTACTTACCAGTTCATTTGTGATGTTGCCAGCCATGGAACCAACGCCCTCAACCTCGGTAGCGGCAAGTCCTGCGATGATGGCAACCACTTCATCTGCAATCTTCACTTCTCCCAAATTACCGTCCTTTATTTTAAATGTTTTGCGATCCTCACCCATGTCAAATGCCTCCTAAGTGATATTATGCGTTTATTATAACAGACTATTCCCGTTTTGGAAACCAAAAAAAGTATTAAATTATTCGGTCACACCGAGTTCCTGAAAATCGCATCCATCATCACCGCCTGGGGAAACAAAGGCATATGCGCTCGTCGTTCCCTTCCATGTGACAGAAAAGCTTCCCTCCAGATCCAGGAACGAATGTGCTTCAGCAATCCCCGTCACAAGCTCCGCCATATCCTCGATAAAGCTCTCCGCCATCGCCGGGTTGGTGCACTCCTTCTCCTCGATCTCCTCCTCCACGAAAAGGCGCAGCACAAAATCATCCAGATCGCTCTCGTCATCAAGTTCTGCCCTGCTGATATAAGGATTATTACAGCTCTCTAACACACGCTTCATGTAGGAAGCACAGGAAAGGATCCGCGACTGCGACACGTCCTCCGCCTCCAGGAAAATCTTGTATTCCATCTTCATTGTATCTGCCATCTTATGTCCTCTTTTCCGTGCCTTGGCAAACGCCGCATCACTTTCCTATAATCTCCGCCGTATCAATGAACTCATAAGGAGTCTGCTGATAGACGTAGTAATTTAACCAGTTGCTGTAAAGGATATTGCCGTGCGAGCGCCACTGCAGGTTCGGCTTTTTCGTATCGTCATCGTCCGGATAATAGTTGACCGGCGGCTCAATGGGAAGCCCCTTCTCCTTGTCCCGCTTGTATTCTTTATCCAGCGTGTAGCGGTCATACTCCGGATGCCCCATCACAAAGATTCTTCTGCCCTCGTCCGCAATCGCGAGGAATACACCCGCCTCCTCAGACTCCGCAAGAATGGTCAGTTCCTTGACTTTGCGGATGTCCTCCGTGCGCACCTCGGTATGTCTGGAGTGCGGCGCCATAAAGTAATCGTCAAAACCGCGCACCAGCGGCACTTTCCGGTTCATCACACGGTGTTCGTAGACACCGAATTTTTTCTGCGGCAGGAGATACTTTTTCAGACCGTAGTGATAGTACATTCCCGCCTGTGCCCCCCAGCACAGATGCAGGGTGGACGTCACATGGCTCTTCGTCCACTCAAAGATCTGGCAGATCTCCTCCCAGTAATCCACGTCCTCATATTCCATCTGCTCCACCGGTGCCCCGGTGATGATCAGCCCGTCAAAATAGCGTCTCTTAATATCCGCAAAACTCTCGTAGAATTTATTCAGATGACTCATCGACGTATTCTTGGACTCATGGCTGGACACCGCAACAAATGTCACATCGACTTGAAGCGGCGTGTTCGACAGGGAACGCAGAAGCTGCAGTTCCGTCTCTTCTTTCAGCGGCATCAGATTTAAAATTCCGATCTTGATCGGTCTGATGTCCTGATGCATCGCACGATTCTCATCCATAACAAATATATTTTCCTTCTCCAGTATTTCCTTTGCAGGTAAATCACTCTGTATTCTGATTGGCATAAAAATGTTACCTCTCTATCTGCAGCATGTCGTACAGTTCGTCCTCACTGATCACTCTGATGCCGAGTTCCTGCGCCTTCGTAAGCTTGCTTCCCGCGCTCTCCCCCGCGAGGACATAATCCGTCTTTTTTGACACAGATCCGGATAGCTTTCCTCCATACCGCTCGATCAACGTCTGCGCTTCCTTTCTGCCAAGCGTCGGCAGGGTTCCCGTCACCACAAGGGTCTTTCCGCTAATGACAGAGTCCACGGTCTCGCTCTCCTCCGCCGTCATGTTGACGCCGGCCTGTGCGAGTCTCTGCAGCACCACCTGGTTCTTCTCATCCGAAAAATAACTTCGGATGCAGTCCGCACTGACTTTTCCGATGTCCCCGACTGCCGTCAGTTCCTCCTCGGATGCCTCCGAAAGCCGCTCCATGGTCTTAAAATGCTTCATGATCGCCTTCGCTGCCGCCTTTCCGACATTCGGTATCCCAAGACCGGTCAACAGCTTGTACGCATCATTCTGCTTGGCTTTTTCTATCGCCTCCAGAAGCTTGTCCGTGTTCTTCTCCTTGCCGATGATTCCCTGTGCAATCAGTTCCTCCCGGTGCTCCTTCAGCGAAAAAATGTCCGCGACATTTTTAATATAACCCATTCTGACGAGTTCTTCAATATAAACCGTTCCGAACCCCTTGATGTCCATGGCGTCTCTTCCGACAAAATTGATGATGTGGCGCTCCAGCTGCGCCGGGCAGTTCGGCGATGTACACTTGATGTCCGCCGTATCGCGTTCCCGCTCTGTCTTCGCCCCGCACACCGGACAGACATCCGGTATCACAAAGCGCTTCCAGCCCTCCGGGCGCTTTTCTTTCCGCACTTCCTTCACCTTCGGAATGATCTCGCCGGATTTGTAGACGACGATGGTGTCCCCGATTCCGACATCCAGATCATCGATAAAGTCCTGATTGTGAAGCGTCGCCCTCGAAACGCTCGTTCCACAGAGCCGTATCGGCTCAAATACCGCAGTCGGCGTGATCCTGCCTGTCCTTCCGACCGACAGCTCGATATCCAAAAGCTTTGTCTCTTTTTCCTCCGGCGGATATTTGTAGGCGATCGCCCATCTGGGCACTTTCGAGGTTGCCCCGAGCTTCTCCCGGTCCGAGAAACGGTTGATCTTGACCACCGCTCCGTCGATGTCATAGCCGAGGTTGCCGCGGTTCTCGCCGATGGCGGTAATCGCCTCCCACACTTCATCTGCCGTCTTGCAGACACGGTAATCATCAATCACATGAATTCCCTGTTTCTTCAGATATTCATATCCCTGTGTGTGCGTGTCAAACTGCATTCCCCGCACCTGCTGGATATTAAATATAAACAGCGACAGCTTACGCTCTTTCGTGATCGCGGAATCCAGCTGGCGGAGCGTGCCCGCCGCACAGTTTCTCGGATTGGCGAACGGCTTTTTCCCGAGCAGCTCCTGTTTTTCATTCACGGCATCAAAATCCGCATTCTTCATGTAGACTTCCCCGCGGATCTCCAGATACTCCGGTGCCTCCCGGAGTTTCTTTTTCACGTCGCCGATCACCTTTGCATTCGCCGTGACATCCTCGCCGAAATTGATGCCGTCGCCGCGCGTCTCCGCGAGCACCAGCTCCCCGTTCTCATAGCGCAGCGTCATCGAAAGTCCGTCGATCTTATACTCCACGACAAACTCCGGATCGTCCAGCTGTTCTTTCATCTGTGCCACAAAATCGTAGATCTCTTCCTTTGAGAACACATCCTGCAGGCTTAGCATCGGGACATTGTGCCTTACCAGCACACCCGCCGTCCGCTTCGCTGTGCCGCCCACCTTCTGGGTCGGTGAATCCGGTGTGACCAGCTCGGGATGTTCCCGCTCCAGCCGCTTTAATTCCAGCATCAGCTGGTCAAACTCGTAATCGGATATCTCCGGATTATCCTGATTGTAATAGCGGTCACTGTGATACGCAATCTGTTCCCGCAGGTTTTTGATCTGTTCTTCCGGTGTCATCTCTTTTTCACCCCCGTCTTTTTTGCAGGCATCACCGGATCGCTGGACGAATCCGCGGTCAGGCGGAGCAATTCGTGATACTCCTCCTCCGTCACATTCCGGTATGTTCCACTCTTTAAACTGCCCAATTCAATATTCATAATACGCACGCGCACCAGCTTTTCCACACGGTAGCCGAAATATTCACACATCCTCCGGATCTGCCGGTTCAATCCCTGCGTTAAAATGATCCGGAACTCGCGCTTGCCGATGCGTTCCACAAAGCACCGGCGTGTTGTCGCATTCAGTTCCACGAGCGGCACGCCGCCTGCCATTCCACGCAGAAAAGACTCCGTGAGCGGTTTGTTCACCGTCACCAGATATTCCTTCTCGTGCATGTTTCCCGCCCGCATAATCTTGTTCACAAGATCGCCCTGATTCGTCAAAAGAAGCAGCCCCTCCGAATCCTTGTCGAGTCTTCCGACCGGGTAGATGCGCTTCGGATAATGAATATAGTCGATCACATTGTTTTTCTCGCGTTTTTCCGCTGTGCAGACAATTCCCGCCGGCTTGTGAAACGCGAGCAGGATGCGTTCTTCCTCCTGGCTTACGCTTCTCCCCTGAAAACAGACCGTCTGCCCCGGCAGCACTCTTGTCCCGGGTCTGGCGCAGACTCCGTCCACGGTGACTGCACCCGCCTCGATCTGACGGTCCGCCTCACGTCTTGAACACACCCCTGCCTCACTCAGATATTTGTTGATCCGCACTCCCTGTTCGTCCATAATCTCTCCGTTTCAAATGTTCTCTCTGTGAAAAAACGGAGACTTCCTTTTAAAAAGTCTCCGTTTTCCGGTATCAGCCAGGCCGCACCGCTTACTGTAATAAAGATGTCTTTATGTAACCGGTCTCGCCGTTCCATTTTACCTTGGTCCAGCCCTCCGCATAGCTCATCACAACTGTGACCTTCTCTCCCGCATAAGCCGTTCCGACTTTGCTGGAATCCTCGCTCATTCCCGAGCGGATATTCGTGGTATTCTCCAGCATAATCACCGTTCCCTCTGCGATGGAAGCACTGTTTGTGCTGTCGCTGTTATCCGATGAACTGTCCGAATTATTGTCCGCCGTCGTATCCGGCAGATCATAGGTCAAAAACTCATTCTTGACATAACCTGTCGTACCGTTGTAATCAATCACGCTCCAGTCGCCGTCCACCGCTGTACGGGTGACAACGGTTCCCTGATCTAAGGTGCCGAGCTTTTCAGATTCCGTATCCGCTGCGGCACGGACATTCACACGATCCTTCGTCGCAAGCGTCTCTGTCTGCTGTACAGTCTCTTCCTGCTGCTCTGTCTCCTGCGGTTGCTCGGTCTCCGGCTGTTCCGCCGCCTCGGTTGCTTCGGTCTGCTCGGTTGCCGCCTGTGCCGCCACCTGGCTCACCCAGTCCTTGATCGCTGCAGGAATCGTCGTCTGAATCATATTCGCCAGATTCTCATCCGCTGCAAGCGCCTCATCGTATCTCGTCTGCACCTCACTCTGCAGCTCCACCACATCCGACTCGCTCTCAAACTGACCGATCAGGCTCTGTACGCTGGTGTCAAGCGCATTCTCCTGATTGGCAAGGTTGTACTGGCTGTACAGGTTGTCAATATAAAGCGTGCCGTCATCGTTCGTACGGACATAGAAGAAATCCAGTCCCGGCGCTGTGGTATCCACTCCCGTAAACTTGATCTCCATCGACACGGAAACCAGATAAGAGTTCGCATCCAGCCCTGTCTTGGTGTAGCACTTGATATTCTGATATTCATCCACATACTGTGAAAATAATCCGATGTAGCTCTGCTCATTTGCAGAAATCGGTGTCGCAATCGAAGAGAGAGTCGTAATGTCTCCCGCCGCATACGCCGTGTAATACTGTGTAATCAGTGTGTTGATATTCTCATAGGCATCCACCTGATAGGCTTCTTCCGTCGCCTGCGTGCTCTCCGTCGCGTTCGCATTCACCACGACATCAGAGTCGGATCCCTTCGGCTTCGCACACATGGCAAGCACGAGGATTAAAACGACCACCAGCGCTCCCGCCGCAAAATACCGGATGTGCTCCCGGATAAATCGGAGAACCTCATTCTCCTTTTTTCTCTGCTTAATCGGCGTTCTCTTCGTCTCCTTCTCCTCTGTCTTATGATTCTCTGTATGATTCAAACTGGAATTCTCCATTGATTCTCCACCGTACCTTTCCCAAACAATTCGTCATCCGCTGCACTACCGCATCATCTGTGTGCACATCTGCAGGCACAGATGTTCCAATCTGACAGTCTCTCGCCTGTCAAAGATTCTCCAATATTCTATGGCAGAGCAATCTGCTCTGCCATATCTGTCAAAAAAATGCACCCGGCGGGAATCGAACCCGCATTGCCGGAGTCGGAGTCCGGTGTTCTATCCATTAGACTACGGTTGCCCATTGCGCATCTCTGAAAAACTCATATCGCAACGAACATATACTAGCACATTGGCATTTTGTTTGTCAACGCTTATCCCAAAAGCTTTTCTGAAAATTGTGTAAACTCACACAGTAACGGTATCTGCGGTGGTGCCATCCAGTGCTTTTTTGTCTGCCGTAATCTGTGCAAACAGTTCCTTCTGGCGCGCTGCATCATCCCCCGGGATCCGCAGTGCGATCAGAAGCGCGGTGTCCGTGATTCCCTGTGCCTTTAAAAAGACGGCATCCTCTTTTTTCTGCAGACCGTTGCGGTAGCGGTACACGATCTGGTCCAGACGGTCAAACATCTGCATCAGCTCTTTGAAACGATTTTCGCGTTCTAAAAGGTTCGTCCCGTAACGTGTCTGCTCCATTCCCGCCGTTGCGATCACCTGCATGCAAAGCCGGAGTTCTCCCGTCACATCCGACGCCTCCATCAAAACGTCCGGGCGCTCCTTTCTGCGCTCAAGGAAATACGCCTTGGCGCCGTCCACATCGCGTCTTGCAAAATAGCCGGCAAGCTGCTCTTTCATCTCTCTCGTCTCCGCCTTCTCACCGATCATCCCCACCTTGCACTCACACACCGAAAGTCCCTGCACCGTCACCCAGACCAGCAGCAGGAATTCGGAAATAAATCCGAACACGCGCTTATGGTAGGCATCCTCCCCCGTCTCCAGACAGATCCGTTTTTCCACCTCGGCAAATATGGAAAAGAGCCAGCTGCAGTACGAATCATAAAGCTCCTTCGACGTGACAAACATATTCCCGAAATACGTCCTTGTGCCATGCACCAGCCTCTCAAACGCCGGATAATATGCCGGATAACGTTCTTTTATCACCTCTCCCGCCGCATCCAGTGCCTTTTTGTTATGATTGGCGCAAAAACCGTAATAGTAGGAGTTATTGAGTGCAACCTGCTTCGTCGTAATCAGATCGTACTCTGATAAAAGCTTTTCGTAATCGTCCTCCATAAGAATCCTCTCATCCGCCCCGAGCAGATATCTCCGGTAATGACAGGTGCCCACATAATCCACATCGTGACAGTTTTTCCACACCCAGTAGAGTCCGGTCAGCTCACTGTAATAGCAATTTTTGTCGGAAATATTCTCTCCGGTATCATCCCCCGGATAGCCCAGGTCTTCCCCGCACGTGCGTCCCACATGGAGCGGACGAAACAGCGGGCTCTGCGGCATCTCAAACTTTTTATGTGTCATGACATAGATACGGATCTTCATTCTTCCTCCAGGAACATATGTTTGTATTTTCATTTACTTTTGTTCACTTCTCTGCTATAATACACCATCATAAGGAGGATTACCATATGCCGCAGCCGCTCATTTATCACATTGACGTCAATTCCGCATTTTTAAGCTGGGAAGCCGCCGAACTTCTGCGCCAGGATCCGGACGCCCCGGACATCCGCTCTTTTCCTTCCGTCATCGGCGGCAGCGAAAAGACACGGCACGGGATTGTTCTCGCCAAGTCGCCCTCCGCAGCCGCGCTCGGCGTCTGTACCGGCGAGCCGCTCGCCCAGGCAAGGCGCAAGTGCCCTGATTTAAAAATCTATGCCCCGCACTACAGCATCTATGTGGAGCGTTCCCGCCAGTTCATGGCACTTCTCAAAGAATATGCGCCCTCGGTGGACGCCTACAGCATCGACGAGGCCTTCTGCGACATGACAGGCACCTCCTCGCTCTACGGCAATCCGGTGGACTTTGCCCACAGGCTGAAGGACGAGATTCACACCCGGCTCGGCTTTACCGTGAACATCGGCATCTCCTCCAACCGGCTGCTCGCCAAGACTGCCTCCGACTTTGAAAAACCGGACAAAGTACACACGCTTTTCCCATCCGAAATGGAAGAAAAGTTCTGGCCGCTTCCGATCGAGGATCTGTTTTTCGTCGGGAAATCCACCGCCCTAAGGCTCCGCTCCCTCGGCATCACAACCATCGGCCAGCTGGCCAAAAGCGATCACGCCATGATTCTCTCCGTCTTTAAGTCCCACGGCGACACTATCTGGAATTATGCCAACGGAATCGAATCCACACCGCTGTCCCACAACGACGCCGCAAGCAAGGGATTCGGCAATTCCCTCACGCTCCAGTACGATGTGACGGACGCCGCGGTGGCAAAGCATGTGCTTCTCTCGCTCTGTGAGACGGTCGGTGCCAGAATCCGCGCTGCCGGCGCCTATGTCAGCGTGGTGCAGGTGCAGATTGTGGACAATGATTTCCGCCACACTTCCAGACAGGTAACGCTCGCTTCCTCCACCAACGTCACGGAGAAGCTGTACACCTGTGCCTGTGAGCTCTTCGACGAGCTCTGGGATCACCGTCCAATCCGGCTGCTCGGCGTCTCGACCGGCAAGGCGACGCAGGAACACTACGAGCAGTACGACCTTTTTGACATGCAGAAGAACGAGAAGCTCTCCCGCCTGAATGTGGCAGTCGACGCCATCCGCTCCCGCTACGGGGAAGATTCCATCAAGCGCGCCTGCTTTATCGAAGCGGACGATGCAGCGCCCGCGCTCTCCCACATGACCGGCGGCATGCAGCGCGCCAAGCGCAATGCAGCGCATCCGGCAGACGCGGCGTCCGATCCGGCACGTCCCCGTAATCGCCAGCCGTAACGGAAAAGGATGGGGATAAGGGATATTCTGAAAAACCGATACCGGAAAGTTCCGGATAGAACGGACGGCGGCAAATTCTTTGAAGCAAAATTCGTGTATTTCTTCCATGCCACGTCCGGCATCCCATTTCGTGTCTTGGCCACGTTTGGACACTCACGGAGTGTGTCCGACAAGCCGCAGACAATGAGCGGACTTTCTGGTGTCCCTAAGGACACACACAAAAGTCCTAAAATTGTCTGCCGGCTTGCGAACTCATTCCGTGGAGTGTTCCAAACTTGGAAAGACACAGATCATCGAAGATGCCAGGCGCGGCGTGGTTAAAAATACCGGATTTTGCGGTCAGAATTGCCGCCGTCCGTTCTATTCCGGAGCTTTCTGTTCCCAGGTGTTCCTGTAATATTCCTTATCCCTCCTTGCCGTACGGCAGTCCGCTTTCGGAGCATGCCGTCTCTTATGCCACGGTCTCCTCGAACTGCGAGTTATACAGGTTCGCATAAAAGCCCTGCTTTTTGAGCAGTTCTTCGTGTCTGCCCTGCTCTACGATGTCGCCGTCCTTCATGACGAGGATCATATCCGCATCGCGTATGGTCGACAGGCGGTGTGCGATGACAAAGCTGGTACGTCCCTTCATCAGATGATCCATCGCTTTCTGGATCGCCACCTCTGTGCGCGTATCAACCGACGACGTCGCCTCGTCAAGAATCAGGATCTTGTTGTCTGCAAGAATTGCTCTGGCGATGGTGAGAAGCTGCTTCTGCCCCTGTGAGACGTTGCTTGCATCCTCGTTTAACTCCATCTGATAGCCACCCGGCAGTGTGCGGATAAAGTGGTCGGCGTGCGCCGCCTTCGCTGCGGCAATGACTTCCTCATCCGTCGCATCCAGCCTGCCGTAACGGATATTTTCCATGATCGTTCCCTGGAACAGCCAGGTATCCTGAAGCACCATACCGAATGCCTCACGCAGATCCCGCCGGTTAAAACTTCTCACGTCATGACCGTCAAGGCAGATTGCGCCGCTGTTTACATCATAAAAACGCATCAGAAGTTTGACCATAGTGGTCTTTCCGGCGCCTGTCGGTCCGACAATGGCAATCTTTTGTCCCGGAGCCACATTTACGCTGAAGTCGTGAATGATCGTCTGATCCGGCTGGTAGCCGAAATGAACATGCTCAAACGATACCGCGCCTGTCACCTTGGAAATATCACAAGGATTCTCCACGGACTGGTCTTCTTCCTCCTCATTCAGGAATTCAAACACACGCTCCGAAGCCGCCGCCATCGACTGCACCTGGTTGATGACCTGTGCGATCTGCTGGATCGGCTGTGTGAAACTTTTCACGTACTGGATAAACGCCTGAATATCTCCGATTGTGATCGTTCCCCGGATAGCAAGCAGACCTCCGCTAAGCGCAACGGCTGCATACCCGAGATTTCCGACAAACATCATGATCGGCTGCATCATACCGGAGAGAAACTGTGACTTCCATGCCGATTCATACAGCTTCTGGTTCGTCGCATCAAACTCCTCGATCGTATCCTGCTCTCTGTTAAATGCCTTAATGACCAGATGTCCTCCGTAAATCTCCTCCACCTGTCCGTTGATATGTCCCAGATATTCCTGCTGATTCTTAAAGTATTTCTGCGACTTCTTCACAACGAAGGAAATCAGCCCCGCGGAGACCGGCAGGATCACAAGCGCGATCAGCGTCATGAGCGGCGAGATGCTGAGCATCATGATAAATACACCGATCAATGTCGCAACCGAGGTAATGATCGTGGTAATGCTCTGGTTGAGTCCCTGTCCTAAGGTATCCACATCGTTGGTGATTCTGGAAAGCACCTCACCGTAGGTACGGCTCTCAAAATACTGCATCGGCATCCGGTTGATCTTCTCCGAGATTTCCTTCCGAAGCTGGTAACAGATCTTCTGGGTCACCCCGGTCATAATCCAGCCCTGCACAAACGAAAACAGTGCACTGAGAAGATACAGCCCCAATACAAACAGCAGGATCTTTCCTATATAAGTAAAATCTATTCCGCCTGTTCCGCGGATCTTCGCCATCAGTCCTTCCGAGAGCGCTGTCGTCGCTTTTCCCAGAATCTTTGGTCCGATTACGCTGAACACCGTGGAGCACGCCGCAAATACTGCAACGATAACGATTACAAACTTAAAATGCCGGATATAGGATGCCAGTTTTCCGATGGCTCCCTTTAAATCCTTCGGCTTCTCTCCCGGCGTCATACCGCGTCCGCCCATCGGTCCACGGCGTCTGCCCATTCCTTTTGCCGTCTCATTTCCGTTACTCATTCACAGACACCTCCTGTTCCTCCATTCCAAGCTCTTTTGCCGACATCTGGGATCTCGCGATCTCACGATAAGTTTCACAGCCGCGAAGCAGTTCCTCGTGTGTTCCCTTTCCGACAATGCGTCCATCGTTTAATACCAGAATCTGATCTGCATGCAGGATCGTGCTGATCCGCTGCGCGACGATGATCACCGTCTTGTCGGCAACCTTTTTGGCAAGTGCCCGGCGCAGTGCGGCATCCGTCTTCAGATCCAGTGCGGAAAAGCTGTCGTCAAAAATAAAAACCTGCGGCTGCTTTGCGATCGCTCTGGCGATGGCAAGGCGCTGTTTCTGGCCTCCCGACACATTGCTTCCACCCTGTGCAATGGCACTGTCATATCCTTCTTTTTTCTCCGCGATAAAATCCGATGCTTGCGCAATCTCTGCCGCCTCCCGGATCTGTTCATCGGTGGCATCATCCTTGCCGAATCTTAAATTCGATGCGATGGTACCGGAAAACAGTACTCCTTTCTGTGGTACAAAACCAATCTCCTCCCGAAGTTCTGCCATGGCAAGCTTCCGGATATCAATGCCGTCCATGGTAATGCTTCCGCCCGTCACATCATAAAGACGCGGAATCAGGTTCACCAGTGTTGACTTTCCGCAGCCGGTACTGCCGATGATTGCCGTCGTCTTTCCCGGCTCCGCAACAAAGTCAATGTCCGAGAGCACATCCTCCTGCGCGTTCGGGTAGCGGAAGTTCACATGGGAAAAACAGATCACGCCGCGGTGTTCTTTTATTTTCTCCGGCTGCATTGGTTCCGCGATCGAAGACTGCGTGCGGATGACCTCATCAATACGCTCCGCAGCCACTGCCGCACGCGGAAGCATAATCGACATTGCCGCGAGCATTAAGAATGCCATGACAATCATCATCGCATACGTGATAAACGCCGTCATGGAGCCGACCTGCATAGTTCCCTGATCGATCTTATGTGCGCCGAACCACACAATTCCAACCGTAAGCACATTCATGATCATCATCATTCCCGGCATCATAAATGTCATGACGCGGTTTGTAAAAAGCATGGTTTTCGTCAGATCGCGGTTCGCATCGTCAAAACGCTGCTCCTCTTTTTTCTCCCTGCCGAACGCCCGGATGACCGAAAGTCCTGTCAGGATTTCACGCGCCACGAGGTTGATGCGGTCCACCAGTTTCTGCATCAGCTTAAAACGCGGCATCGCAACCGCCATCAGAACCATCACATATCCCAGAATTACAAGCACTGCAAGCACAATGATCCAGCCCATACCGGCACCGGTCTGCAGTACCTTTAAGATTCCGCCGATTCCAAGGATCGGTGCATAAGCTACCATACGGATCAGAATCGCGCATGTCATCTGAATCTGCTGGATATCGTTCGTACTCCGGGTAATTAACGAAGCTGTTGAAAAACGATCCATCTCGGCATTGGAAAAGCTTACCACCCTTTTAAATATTTTTCCGCGGAGATCACGTCCGATTCCTGCACCGATGCGGGCGCCGATAAAGCCGACTAAGACCGTGGCAATCCCCATAATCAGAGCCATTCCCACCATTTTCAAACCGGCTTTCCACAGATAAGACTTCTGAATTGCTTCCACATCCACGCCTGCCGCCGCATCGCAGCCTGCCGCGTACGCCACGCCCATCGATTTGACAAGCGAACTGCCCATGGCATCGAGCATCGAGTTGAGTTCCCCGCGCATTGATAAAAGCTGGTCTTTTTCCAGCATGCCGCCGGATACCATCGCCTGCAGCAGATCTCTCATATCCACACAGGTGACTGTCGTCGTATTTCCGTCCTCGTTCTGCGTCTCTTTTTCAAATGTTTTTAATTCCACGCCCATGGACGCGCCGATCTGCTCGATCGTCATTCCGTCCAGCGCAGACTCATCTGTATGCATCTGCTCTGCCATCAGTTTCTTAAATGTACTTTCCTCCATAGCAGACATCTGATAATTCATAAGAAGCGGTACGAGAAACGTATCATCCAGTTCCTCCAGCCGTTCTTCCCCGGTCACATTCCGCTCGTACACACTGCCATTTAACGCATAGCTTTCCTCCCAGGATGCCGTCTCTTCATCCGTCATCAAAAGTTCTGCCTTCTCATACTCCTCCGGTGTCAATGCCTCCGGCAGGATGTGTTTTATTCCCTGATTCTGAATTCCGACGTCAATAATGTCCGATGTATATGCCGGCAGTGACAGATCGCACCACGCCTGCACAAACAACAGCAATAACACCAGGATCAGCGGTTTCCAGTATGGAATCATATTTTTAAAAATCTTTCCCATGTTGTCCTTCCTTTCTGTTTCGCATACTTCTCTTCTCGATTTCTTCTGCTGCAATGTCATATAATTCATCCAGGCATACTATGAGCTTTTTGAGATCCTGTTCATCCATCTGCGAAATGACTGCCCTGCCAAATTCCTGCATGGTGCATGTCATATTTTGCTGCATGTCCTCCCCACTCTCCGTCAGAGCGACACAGGTATTGCGCCGGTCTTTCGGATCTGTCATTCTGCAGATCCAGCCGTGATCCTCCAGATTCTTCAAAGTCCTTGACACAGCAGAATTCTGGGTATGAAGCTTCTCTGCCAGTTCAGACACTGTAGCTCTCCCATTATTCTTTTCCTGGTTCAACTGTGAAATTGCCCAGAGCATCATGCCGTCGCTTTTTGTCATATCGGAAAACAGTTCTCCGATCCGCAGTTTTCCGAAACGGTTCATCGCCCGAAATAAACCCGCATACAATTCTTCCATATTTCACCACCTTGTTAATTATTAACACTGTTACATAATTTGGGACATTATAATAGCACAGGGAGATTGCTGCGTCAAGCAATCTCCCTGTGTTTATCTTTTTTTAATAATTCTATTGTATCTGGCTGCTGGCATGAATCGTATCCAGCATCTGTCTGAGTTCTTTCATGGCGAACTGTCCCGGCGCACTCGGCTTTTCGTGCGCGCCGAATGTGACGCAGGAGCCGAACGTCTCCCCACTGATCCTGCTGATGCCGCCGAGTGATCCCATGGACATCGTAATCACCGGCGTATCCGGATTCTCCTCTCTAAACTGTGCCGTCACATCCAGCAGATTGAGCACGTCTTTATAATTCTGCGGCATCACCGCAAGCTTTACAATATCCGCTCCGCCGGCGCACATTTTCTCCAGCAGCATCTTCATGACTTCCGGAGACGGCGTCTGCTCAAAATCGTGATGTGAGGCAATGACCGACACTCCCATCTCCCGCAGCCTTTTTATCTTATGGAGCGGTCGGTCTTCCTCAAAGAATTCCAGATCCACCAGATCGACACAGCCGGATTCCGCCGCAAGATCGTGCAGATCGTCGAGCTGTTCCGCTTTCACCTGCGCCATGCCTCCCTGATGCGCGGTACGGAATGTATACAGGAAAAGCTTCTCCCCCAGCAGAGGCGCCACAGCCTCAAATACGCTCCGGATTGCATTGTAATCTGTAAAATCGCGGAATGCATCTACTCTCCACTCGATCATATCCGCGGTGCTCTGACTCAGATACGTGATCTCCCGGATCACCGACTGTGCATCCTGCTCTACCACGGGAACGCAGATCAACGGTTCCCCTCCCCCAATCACACGGTGTTTTATCTCCAATGGCTTCATGTTCCTGCTCCCTTTCCATACCTGCATTTTTTTCATCCGGACCACTTCCAGGCACGGCTTTTTTTACAGTTTACTCCATTCTGAATAAATATGCAAATATTTGACATCTATTGTAATATCAGCTAAGATAATTACGATTCAAACAGAAAGGAGTGTGCGGTGTCTTTTTCCTTATCCACACAATGTCATATGAGTTTTACATTTTTAAACGAACTGCCGTCACCGGCCGAAATCAAACAAAACTATCCGCTTTCCGACAAGCTGAAAGCGTTAAAAAAAGAGCGTGATGCTGCGATCAGCGCCGTCATTACCGGAGCAGATTCCCGTTTTCTCGTCATCATCGGACCTTGCTCCGCGGACAACGAAGATTCCGTCTGCGATTATGTCAGCCGCCTCACTTCCATTCAGGAGGATGTTGCGGACAAGCTGATTCTGATTCCGCGTGTCTACACCAACAAACCACGCACCACAGGCGAAGGTTATAAGGGTATTGCCTCACAGCCGGATCCGGAAAAAGCGCCGGACATGATTGAGGGACTGATCGCCATGCGCAAAATGCACATTCGCGCGATCGAGGAAAGCGGTCTTACCTGCGCCGACGAGATGCTCTACCCGGAGAACTGGGGCTATGTGGAAGACCTGTTGTCCTATGTCGCCATCGGCGCGCGTTCCGTCGAGGATCAGCAGCACCGTCTCACCGTGAGCGGTTTTGATGTGGCTTCCGGCATGAAGAACCCGACCAGCGGCGACTTTTCCGTCATGCTCAATTCCGTCTACGCCGCACAGCACCCACACCACTTCGTATACCGCGGCTATGAAGTCGAGACAACCGGCAACCCGCTCACACACGTTGTGCTTCGCGGCGCGGTCAGCAAGCACGGCAACACCACACAGAATTACCACTACGAAGATCTGATCCGCCTCTGCGAGATGTACCAGGAAATGGATCTCGTCAATCCGGCTGCTGTGGTCGATGTCAACCACTCCAATTCCGGCAAGAAATTCAAGGAGCAGATCCGCATCGTAAAGGAAGTCATGCACAACAGACAGGTTTCCTCCGATATCGAACACATGGTAAAAGGTGTTATGATCGAGAGCTATATCGAGGAAGGCAACCAGAAAATCGGCGATCACATCTATGGCAAATCCATCACCGACCCGTGCCTTGGCTGGGAGGATTCCAGAGATCTGATCTATACCATTGCAGATATGTGCCGCTAACGCACGTTCTGAAAAAGAATCTCGCTTGCGGGATTCTCCGCGCGCGAGCGGTTCGCAAAGCGATATGTTCCTTACCGCGAGCTGCGCATCCTCGCGGAGCGTTTTTTATTTCATAGGAAGGTTCTACTTTCACACATGAATGTATCACGGTATTTCCTATGAAACAAAAGAGGTGCAACCACACAAACCATGTGGCTGCACCTCTTTTTATGTTCTTTTCTATCTTCTTTTTTATATTCTTTTTCTATTATATATTCTCTTTTATATCCCGTCTTCTTATCCGCGCGGATGCGCCTTCAGATAAACCTCCCGCATCTGCAGATCTTTCGCCTGCGCATATATCTGCGTTGTGGAAATATCCGAATGTCCCAGCATCTCCTGCACCGATTTTAAGTCCGCCCCGTTGCCGACCATATGCGCCGCAAAGGAATGTCTCAACATATGCGGCGTAATCTCCGCTTCTATTCCCGCCTTTTTGCCGTAGCCCTTCATCAGCTTCCAGAATCCCTGGCGGCTCATCGGCTGCCCGGAACAGTTCGTAAACAGGCGGTCTTCCTTCTCATCTGATATAAGCTTCGGCCTGCCCTCTGCAAGATAAGCTTCCAGCGCCTTGCGCGCAATCATTCCAAACGGAATGATCCGTTCCTTATGTCCATCCGAGCAGGTCAGATACTCCATCCGCAGATTCACATCCGACACCCTCAGTGAAATCAGCTCGGACACACGGATGCCTGTCGCATACAATAACTCCAGCATGGCTTTATCCCGCAGTTCCTTCGGCGATGTACCTCCCGGCTGTTCCAAAAGGCGCGTCACCTCTTCCGTCGTCAATACTGTCGGCATTTTCTTCTCAATCCGCGGCGCCTTTAAACGCTCGGACGGATCTACTGCCAGTCTCCGCTCCTTCTCCATATAATGATAGAACGCCTTCATGGACGCAATGCTTCGCGAGATCGTCGCAGGCTTTCTTCCTTCCTTTTCCAGATAGATGACGTAGGATGTCAGACTTGTAGCCGTCACCTCATTCACATCGCAGATTCCCTGTGCCAGAAGATACTGATTCATTTTCTTCAAATCACGCGCATAAGAAACCTCCGTGTTCTCTGAGGTATTCTTCTCCTGATGTAAATATTGAATGAAATTCTGTATGTCCTGCGTCATAACGTTTACCTGCCCCGCCACTCATTTGTTCACTGCATTGCTCCGCTGTATGCGGCTTTCTTCTCTGTCGAAAAATGTACCGCAAACGCGGTACATCATTCATTATAATCAGAACCAAACCGAAAAGCAATCGCATTTTTCCCTTATAATTCGGGCATTTAGAGCGAAACTACAACATCTCGTTTCCCTTATTTTCTCCGTACCATATATTGTAATCATTTTAAAAATTTTAGCAAAAAATTTTTAAAACCCAGGCGAATACTGCCGGATTGACAAAGCTCTCCACAAACGTTCCCAATAACACACAGCCTGTCACAAGCCCCGCTTCCGCCAGCTGCCGCGTCCGATCCTGCCAGCTGTTCCATCCCACGATTCTGCTCTGTCTTTTCTTACTGTTCGCATAGAAAAGCAGCGCCGCCGTATAAAAAATCCACTGCGGCAGCAATCCGGCAAGAATGATCAGGCAGCCATATCCTCCGTATTCCATAATTCCGACAACAAGCAAGAATCCGAATCCTGCTGAGAGCATGCTCTTTGCCAGCACGGAAAACACCTTTCCGTCAACCGCTCTTCCAAGCAAAAAGATGAGAACCAGCATCTGCATGCGCACCATAACCACATGACCAAACAGCTGATTCCCATCCACTTTTTGATAAGCATACTGTTGCAGAAATGTCTGATTCAGCAGTTGTCCATGTATCTGCCGATTTGCGCCAAGCAGATTGGTCAGAACAATTCCGCCCAGAAATGCCAGCATCACAATACATCCTTCCCGCTTCAAACATTGCACTCCGCTCATATCTTTTCTGTATTATATTTATGCGGATCTCCTAGTCCTGATTCAGCAGATTCTTATATGCTAAAATTCCGGCAACCGTTTTGGCATCCTGGATGGTTCCCGCATAGATCATATCGCACAATTCATCCACCCCGTAGGCGGCAACATCAATAAATTCCCCCTCATCGAGATGCTGATGTCCGGGCTTTAAATTTTTTGCCAGATAGACATCAATAAACTCGTCACAGAATGCGACTGTCGTCTTAAGAGATAAGATTCTGGTCAGATCGTCGCTGCAATAGCCGGTCTCCTCCTCCAGTTCCCTTGCTGCACATACCCTGGTATCCTCCGTCACGCTGTCGCGCGAACCTGCCGGAATCTCCAGAGTCATGCGGTCGATCGCATTCCGGTACTGCTTTACCATCAGGATCTTTCCATCCCCGCGCACCGGCACAACGGCCGCCGCTCCCTTGCGGTGTGAGATAAAGTCCCATGTCTCCTGCTTTCCATCCGGAAGTTCCATGGTATCCTCATACATATCCAGAATTGCACCATGTTTTATTAGTTCTCTCTTGACTCTCTTTACCTGCTGATCCATATTACCCATCCTTTCTATTCTGCATCTGATATAACATCCCCGCCTTCGCCGCAATGCGGCCTCCGCGAAGCATTTTGCCCTACAGGAAACATCTTCCACGCTTTAACATCACACGGTATTTCCTATGAAAAAGAATCTCGCTTGCGAGATTCTCCGCGCGCGAGCGGTTTGCAAAGCGATATTTTCCTTACCGCGAGCTGCGCATCCTCGCGGAGCGTTTTTTATTTCATAGGAAGGTTCTGCATTCACACATGAAGGCGGCACGGTATTTCCTATGAAATGAAAAAAGCTGCCGCTTCACGATTTCTCGGTTATGCGACAACTTTTCTCTGCTCTCTTTGTTATTTCGCGTAGTCGGTTACTCTCGATTCACGAATTACATTTACTTTAATCTGTCCTGGGTATTCCATTTCCGCTTCAATCTTCTTGGAAATATCACGTGCCATCAATACCATATCTGCATCGCTGACCTGTTCTGGAACAACCATAACTCGAATCTCCCTGCCTGCCTGAATAGCAAATGACTTCTCTACGCCCTTAAATCCGTTTGAAATATCCTCTAACTGTTTTAATCTGTTTGAGTAGGTCTCTAATGTCTCTCTTCTCGCTCCAGGTCTTGCCGCACTGATCGTATCAGCCGCCTGTACAATACATGCAATCAGAGACTCCGGCTCCACGTCACCATGATGTGCTTCCACAGCATTGATGATAATCGGTGATTCCTTGTACTTTCTACACAAATCCACACCAATCTGAATATGGGAACCTTCCATATCATGATCTACTGATTTTCCGATATCATGCAGTAAACCTGCACGTTTTGCAGTTCTGACATCCACACCGATCTCAGCAGCCAGCAATCCGGATAACTGGGCTACTTCGATGGAATGCTTCAATGCATTCTGTCCATAACTCGTCCGGAACTTCATTCTGCCGAGCAATCGGACAAGTTCCGGATGAATTCCGTGAACTCCAACCTCTAAGGTTGCAGCCTCACCTTCTTCACGGATCATTGTCTCGACTTCCTTCTGTGCCTTTTCGACCATCTCCTCAATTCTGGCCGGATGAATACGTCCGTCCACAATCAGCTTCTCCAAAGCAATGCGGGCAACTTCCCTTCTGATCGGATCAAATCCAGATAAGATTACTGCCTCCGGTGTATCATCGATAATCAGATCCACACCGGTGAGTGTCTCGAGCGTGCGGATATTACGTCCCTCACGTCCGATAATTCTACCCTTCATCTCGTCATTCGGAAGCTGGACAACCGAAATGGTTGTCTCAGCGACGTGGTCAGCCGCACATTTCTGAATCGCTGTTACCACATATTCCTTTGCCTTCTTGTCCGCCTCTTCCTTGGCTCTGTGTTCCATTTCTTTGATCAATTTTGCAGTATCAAGTTTTACATCTTCTTCAACGGTTTTTAAGAGATATTCCTTTGCCTGTTCGGAGGTTAATCCGGAGATTCTTTCCAGTTCCTGTAACCGCTCTTCATTGAGCTTTGCGACCTGCGCTTTCTGTTTGTTGATCTCTTCTTCCTTTGCAGCAAAACCCGCTTCGCGTCTCTCGATTGACTCAAGCTTCTTGTCCAGATTCTCTTCCTTCTGTACAACACGACGCTCGCTGCGCTGAATCTCTGCCCGGCGTTCTTTTACTTCCTTATCCAGATCGTTCTTCACACGAATGGATTCTTCCTTCGCCTCAAGCATTGCCTCGCGCTTCTTGGTCTCCGCTGTCTTCACCGCCTCATCAATAATCTCTCTTGCCTTCTCTTCTGCGTTCCCAATCTTGGCTTCCGTCACCTTCTTATGGTAAGCAGATGTAACAAAATAGACCACGATGGCAGTCACTGCGATAGCAACAACAACAGCAATCACTGTCTCCACAGGAGCACCTCCTTTATTAAGTTTTCATTGTACATATAACACATATAACATAAAAACATAATCGTTATCTGTCATAAATTACAACACATAAATTTTATTCTATTTCATGAATTATGTCAAGTGAATAACTGTACAATATGCATAATATTGCATTTCATTTTTACAAAAATACAAGATATTGTACTGAAATTTATTTTAAAATTCGTCGAAAAAATGCTCTTCGCGCATCACTGCAAGAATATCACTGCTCTTAAAACCGCGCCTCATGAGGAACTGATACATCCGCTGCTGTTCCCTGCGGTCTGCCTGCGCCGCATCGTAGTGCCGCTTCTCTAAAAGCTCCGCAATCTGTGCCCGCTCATCCGACACAAACTCCTCCGCGAGTGCCTGCTCAATCTGCTCCCGCCCTACCCCCTTTTTCATGAGGTCCATCTTTAAGCGCTGGCTGCTCTTCTTCTGCTGGTGATAGCGGATATACTGCTTCGCATAACGCAGGTCATCGATATAGTGATACTGCTTTACATACTCCACCGCCGCCGCAACACACTCCTCGGGATAACCGTTCTGGCGGAGCTTTTCACAGAGCTGCGACTCCGTGCGGTCCATGCGCTCCAGCAGAAACAGTGCACGCTTTTTGGCTCTCTTTCCGACAATCTCCGTCAGAATCTTCTCATATAGTGATACCGGCAGATACACATCCTCCGTCATCAAAAGCGTGCTCTCCGCCTGCGGCAGTCCCCGGATCTCGCTCCGGTAGAGTGTAAATTCGGTTCCGTTGTCAAACCGGAAAAACACCCGTCCCTTCTCACGTCTGGCTACTTCCTTTACCTGGACTTCCTGCATGATCTGTCTGTCGCACTCCTATCCTTATTCTGCCGGCAGTTCTTCCGGAGTACGTCCTGTTGTCTTTCCCGCACTCTTCTCATCCGGCTGTTCTGCAGCCTCATCTTCCTCAGGGCTGTACTTTGCACGTACCTTCGCTTCCACTTCCTCACAGATCAGCGGATTCTCCTTCAGGTAGTTCTTGGCATTCTCACGTCCCTGGCCGATCTTCTCGCCGTTGTAGGCATACCATGCACCGGATTTGTTGATGATGCCGGCATCCGCCGCCAGATCGAGAATATCTCCTTCCTTGGAAATACCCTGTCCGAACATGATATCGAACTCCGCCTCCTTGAAAGGCGGTGCCACCTTGTTCTTCACAATCTTCACACGCGTATGGTTGCCGACAACCTCGCCGCCCTGCTTTAACGCCTCCACTCTCCGCACATCCAGACGCACCGAAGAATAGAACTTCAGCGCACGGCCGCCGGTCGTCGTCTCCGGATTACCGAACATAACGCCGATCTTCTCGCGCAGCTGGTTGATAAAAATAACGATACAGTTCGACTTGCTGACAATCGATGTCAGCTTACGGAGCGCCTGGCTCATCAGGCGCGCCTGCAGTCCCACATGGGAATCTCCCATATCGCCGTCGATCTCCGCCTTCGGTACCAGTGCAGCCACAGAGTCCACGATCACAATATCGACCGCTCCGGAACGCACCATCGTCTCTGCGATCTCAAGCGCCTGCTCCCCGCAGTCCGGCTGTGATATGTAGAGGTTGTCGATGTCGACACCGATATTCTTCGCATAGACCGGATCAAGCGCATGCTCCGCATCAATAAATCCGGCGATGCCGCCTCTCTTCTGTACCTCTGCCACCGCATGCAGTGCAACCGTCGTCTTACCACTGGATTCCGGTCCGTAGATCTCTATGATACGTCCCTTCGGCAGACCACCGATTCCAAGCGCCAGATCAAGACTCAATGATCCGGTCGGAACCGCCTCCACATTCATGTGTGCAGAATTATCGCCCAGCTTCATGACCGATCCCTTGCCGTACTGCTTCTCAATATGTGAAATCGCCGCGTCAAGCGCTTTTAACTTCTCTTCCTTTGTCGTAGGTCTCTCATCCCTTGTCAGTTTATCGTCCTTAGCCATTCTCTTTCCTCCATGCGAACCGTCCGCGCGCGAATTGCGAACTTATGTTCGTTTTTCTGTTCTAATAGTAGTATACTTCCGGGAAAATGTCAACCACAAACCCGAAAAATAAGTAACACCTCAATGAATTCCGTGGCGGATACCGCCTGATGACCGCTCCAGCAGCCCTGATTGCACAGCAGGACTTCCCTGCCTGCATGATTTGATAAAAAGACGCCCCTCAAAAAAAGCGGGTATGCCTTATACTACCATATCCGCCCCATATCCGCAATCACAAATTACCGGAAAACCGGACATTTTCTCACATTGCTTTTCGTTGTATTCCTGCAAATCTGTGTTATAATGACCTCTGACAAAACTACGATCTGATTTCTGGAGGTATCTATGGAAAAACTGTTGTTCTTCGGACTTACCGACGCTGAATTTCAAAAGATAAAACCGGTTGCATCCCGGCTGAAACTGCACTGCGAGCAGATTCCCGTTTCGATGTACCACAATACGCTCGGCGCAATCGCATCCGGCCGGGCGGTTCCTGCCGGCATCCCCGCCGCTCCCGGCACATCTGTCCCCGCCAGCCTCACGGCTGCTTTAGGCGCAGATGCCCCTGCTGGTGCCTCCGCCGTTTCCGCTGCCTGCGGCATACCCGAAGCCGGCAGCACTCCGGCAGCCGTCTCCCGCGACCGTCTGCTCGTCATGTGCCAGCTGCCCGAGCGCCGGATGGACAAGCTGCTGTTTGAACTGCGCCGCATCGACGCCCCCATCGACTACAAGGCTGTACTCACGCCCACAAACGCCGGATGGACGATTCCGCGTCTTCTCATGGAAATGCACGCAGAAAAAGCTGCTTACACCGGAAAGAACCTTTAAAGGGACTGTCGCAATAAGCATATCGCGCTTTGCGTTGGTAAGTAATATTATTAGAAGGTCTGAGAACAAAAAAGTTCCAGAATAAACAGACGGCGGCAAATTCTTTGAAGCAAAATTCACGTATTCTTCCATGCCGCAGCTGGCATCCCGTTCCGTGTCTTGGCCACGTTTGGACACTCACGGAGTGTGTCCGACAAGCCGCAGACAATGAGCGGACTTTCTGGTGTCCCTAATGGCACCTCTTCACAGACAATATAAAACCGCGCGAACCGAAACTCGCCGGCATCTGCTATTGAAAATAAGGCAGATGCCGACTCAGACATCGGCTTCGCGCGGTTATGTTTTGTTCAGAGGTGCCAATAAGGGACACACAAAAGTCCTAAAATTGTCTGCTGGCCTGCGGACACAGTCCGTGTAGTGCTCCAAACTTGGAAAGACACGGATCATCGAGGATGCCAGTTACGGCATAGCTAGAAATACCGGATTTTGCGTTCAGAATTTGCCTCCGTATGTTTATCTGGAACTTTTAATTATCTAATTCTTGTAATATTACTTATCACCCCAAAAACTCTATGCTTATTGCGGCGCTTTCCTTCTCTGACGCTTTGTTATCTATTCTGCTTCGCAGCATGCAAGCAGATCTAAGATTTCCTCTCTCGTCTGCAGTCCGATCGCTTTTTTCTTAAAAATGCCGTACTGCATCACAACGAGCATCGGAATGCTCATCACCTGATACTTTAACGCAAGCGCCGCCTGCTCGTCCACATTGACGCTTCCGAACTTCACCTTTCCGGCAAGTTCCTCGGACAGCGCCTCAAATACCGGCGACTGCATTTTACACGGTCCGCACCACTCTGCCCAGAAATCCAGAATGACCGGCACCTTTGCCGCCAGCACCTCGTCCTCAAAATTTTCATTTGTAATTGTAACAACTGCCATATTCTGCTTCCTTTCTGTGCATTCCGCCGGCACTGTTTTCTGCCGGCAGCTGCTCTGACACACGCTCTATTCCCTGCCGAACTCCGAGAGTACCAGACCTTCGTTCCGGTCTAATACCATGCCGACACTCCATGCATTGACAAACAGTAACAGCGGTCTGCCCTTCAGATCCTGAATCTTCTTCATATCCGAGGTTCCGACCAGCTTATCCATATCGATGTCCTCATTCTCAATCCACCGGATATGCTCATACGGAAGCGTATCCATGCGGATTTCAACATTGTACTCATTCTCGAGGCGGTATTTCAACACATCGAACTGCAGTACACCGACCACGCCGACGATGACCTCCTCCATTCCCATATTGTACTCCTGGAAAATCTGGATCGCACCTTCCTGTGCAATCTGCTGCATGCCCTTCATGAACTGCTTGCGCTTCATCGTATCCACCTGCCGCACTCTCGCAAAATGCTCCGGTGCGAACGTCGGGATTCCCTCGAATTTGAACGGCTTCGCCGTGGTGAGTGTATCTCCGATGGAAAAAATACCCGGATCAAACACACCGATGATGTCTCCCGCATACGCCTCGTCCACGATATGACGCTCCTGCGCCATCATCTGCTGCGGCTGCGAAAGCTTGATCTTTTTATTGCCGCCCTGCACGTGTGTCACTTCCATGCCGGCGGTAAACTTGCCCGAGCAGATGCGCATAAACGCAATTCGGTCACGGTGTGCCTTGTTCATGTTTGCCTGAATCTTAAATACAAACGCAGAGAAATCCTCACCAAACGGATCAACTTCTCCGATATCCGCCTTGCGCGGCAGCGGCGAGTAAGTCATCTTTAAGAAATGCTGTAAAAAGGTCTCCACACCGAAATTCGTCAATGCCGAACCGAAAAATACCGGGGAAAGTTCTCCCTTCGTCACGAGTTCCTGATCAAACTCCGCGCTCGCTCCGTCCAGAAGCTCGATCTCCTCCATCAGCTTATCATACGCATCCTGTCCAATCTCTGCAATCAGCGCCGGATCGTCCACGGAAATATGCTTCTCCGTACCTTCCTTGGTTCCCTTTAATGTATCGGAAAACGTCATAATCTCTCTTGTGTTGCGGTCATAGACACCCTTAAAATTCTTACCGGAACCGATCGGCCAGTTGATCGGGCAGGTCGCAATGCCAAGCTCCTTCTCGATCTCATCAAGAAGATCAAACGTGTCGTTCGCATCGCGGTCCATCTTGTTGATGAATGTAAAAATCGGAATATGGCGCATCACACAGACCTTGAACAGCTTTCTGGTCTGCGCCTCGACACCCTTGGAACCGTCGATTACCATGACGGCAGAATCCGCCGCCATCAAGGTACGGTAAGTATCCTCCGAGAAGTCCTGATGTCCCGGTGTATCAAGGATGTTGATGCAGTAACCTCCGTAATTGAACTGCAGTACCGATGACGTGACGGAAATACCTCTCTCCTTCTCAATCTCCATCCAGTCAGACACTGCATGACGCGCCGTCGCTTTTCCCTTGACGGAACCCGCCAGATTGATTGCTCCTCCATAGAGCAGGAACTTCTCCGTCAGCGTCGTCTTACCGGCATCCGGGTGGGAAATAATTGCAAACGTGCGTCTCTTTTCAATCTCTTTTCTTAAATCAGCCAAACTATCTATCCTCCAAAAAACAAATCACTTCAAAAATGCCAACGCAGCAAAGCCGAAACTTTGCATACGTTGGCACTATAACATAATTTCATGAAAAATGCAAAAACTTCTCTTCCCAAGATCTGTACTATTTCTTAAATACCGGAATCGCCTCGCCCGCGCACTCCGGGGTCAGATCAAAGTAGGACAGAATTGTCGCTGCAATGTCGGAAAAGCTCTTTCTTGTTCCGAAATTCTCCCCTGCCCGCACCGGTGCTCCGTACATCACAAGCGGCGTATACTCTCTGGAATGATCCGTGGACGGTGTACTCGGATCGCAGCCGTGATCTGCCGTAATCATCAGCACATCCTCCTCGCCCATCGCTGCTAAAAGCTCCGGCAGGCGCTCATCGAAGTACGTCAGTGCTTTTGCGTAGCCCTCGACATCATTGCGGTGTCCGTAGAGCATGTCGTAATCCACCAGATTCGTAAAGCACAGTCCGTTAAAATCCTTCTTCATATAATCAAGCGTCTTGTTGATGCCGTCCTCATTTCCGGTCGTGCGGACATACTCCGTGATGCCCTTCTCCGCGAAAATATCGATGATCTTGCCGACGGAAAGCACGTCAAAACCGGCTCCCGAGAGCTGGTCTAACATCGTCACTTTCGGCGGCTGTAAGGAAAAATCATGTCTGCGGGTCGTGCGGGTAAAGTTCCCCGGCGTTCCGGTGAACGGTCTCGCGATCACACGGCCGACGCCGTGCTCTCCGCGCAGCATATCTCGCGCGATCTGGCAGTATTCATACAGCTTCTCCACCGGAACAATATCCTCATGTGCAGCCACCTGGAACACGGAATCCGCTGATGTATACACGATCAGATCGCCGGTCTTAAGATGCTCCTCCCCATAGTCGCGGATAACATCCGTACCGGAATACGGCTTGTTGCAGAGCACGCCCCTCCCTGTCTTTTTGGAAAATTCCTCAATAATCTCCTGCGGGAAACCGTTCGGGTAGGTCGGCAGCGGCTTTGGTGAGATGACGCCTGCAATCTCCCAGTGGCCGATCGTCGTATCTTTTCCCTTTGACACTTCCGTCATGCGGGCAACCGCTCCGGCAGGAGCTGTCTCCTTTTCTCCGATCTCCACGCCGTCGATATTAAAAAAGCCAAGCTTTCTCATGTTCGGCATAGAAAAATAAGGGCTCATGGAAGCGGCTTTGATGGTGTTGCTTCCCGCATCCCCGTAATCTGCAGCATCCGGCATCTCGCCGATCCCCACGCTGTCCAATACAATCAAAAATACTCTCTTCATCCTATCTATCTCCCTTCCTCAAAAACTGCATGATCACATCATAGTTCTCTGCCTGATGTGGAAACGTGCACTTCATGCAGGACTTGATCTGTACTTCTCTTCCGTCCTCCCGTCTGCTCTTAATATACTCCGGATTCCCCGGGCAATGACGTCTCTCATAAAGCGGACAATAGCAGAACAGGCAGTTCATCTCCTCAATGCCCTCATGGCACGGATAATACTGACATTCCCGGTTGGAAAAAAAGCGATATGAATTCTCTGTCATTATACCACCTCTCCCTCATCTTTGACAATAAGCGTCGTAAGATAGCTTCCGTTCTCCTCGAGCGCCTCCGCTCCCAGGCGGATCCGCTCATCCGCCATCCCACAGTTCTCCACGCAGTAGACGGACAGTTTCTTCTCCTTCTGCTGTTCTTCCAACAGCGCTTTCAGCCGCGCGAGGCTTTTTCCGGATTTCATGTACACCCGGGTGCCGGAAAGCGCCATCGTCTCCTCCACCTCGTACGATCCCGGAATCACATGGATCTCATCCCGGTTATCCCCGAGCGATATTCCAAGACTCGCCGCAGCCGCGCAAAAGGACGGCACGCCGCTTATCATTTTAACATTCCCGCCCCACGCCGCGACCCTGCGGTGGATATAACCGTATGTGGAATAGACGGACGGATCTCCGATCGTTAAAAATGCCACAATCTTTCCTTCGGTAAGATAAGAAACAATCCGCGCAAAAATCTCCTCGTGTGCCCTGCGCAGCTTTTCTTTCTCCTTTGTCATCGGAAACGGCAGGCAGACAAGTTCCTTTTTCTCAATCCCGGGGTATGCCTGCCTTGCAATCTGATACGCATGGCATCCCGCCGGATCCGCCGCCGGAAGCACGATAAGATCGCTCTCCTCCATACAGCGGAGCGCCTTTACGGTCATCAGTTCCGGATCTCCGGGGCCTACACCGATCCCGTAGAGGGTTCCCATACAGTGCCGCAGATGCCTGAAATAGCACTCTCTCACCGGCTCATACTCTCCAATCCCCTTCAACAGGCAGACCGGCTCATATCCCGCCTCGCGGAGTGCCGCAGCAAAGGAATCCTTCTCCCCTGCCATATCATGGTTGGCATGATCTCCCGCAACCATCATAAACGGCGCCACAAGCACGCGTCCGCTCTTATGCCTTGAGACCTTCATTCTCCCGATCACATCGCAAATGGTAACGCTTCCCTCCACGGTCGCCACATAGACGTCGTTCTCTGTCACCTGTGCAAGCACACATTCCAGACGCTCGTAGCTCTCATCCGCCGCATGCTCACTTCCATGACCCATAAAAATCACCGGCGAAGATCCCGCCTCCGCCGCCACCGATTCCCAGAGAGCCTCCGCCGTTCTCTGATAATCCTCCGGTGTCTTAAGCAGCGCATCCGCAATCCGAACATCCTCAAACCACGGTGCACAATCTGTTACCTCCTGCTTCATCCGGTGGTTCTCAATCCCGTCAATGATGTGGGTCGGAAATACGATCACACGCCGCACCCCGGCATCGCGCATCCGGCAAAGCGCCTGCCTCACATCATCTTTCGCGATGCCGTCCCGCTCTCTTAACACCTTCCTCACAGTGCTGCTGGAATACGCCTCCTCCACCAGATAATGCGGATACTGCTCTCTGACAAGCGCCACCATCTGATCGATATTCTTTTCTCTTGTCTCCTGATAAATCGTTCCAAAGCTCACGACCAATATGCCACGCTCCATCGCGCACCTCTCTTTCTCTGCCGCCGGTACACATGCCCTCCCCGATGCATTCACCGTTCCGGCACACCTGCTGTCTCCAATTCACACGCCGTCTCCTGCAGTCAACCGCCATTTCAAGTTCCTTCCAAATGATGCAGCACCTCTGCAGGAATCAGCTTTCCGAGTGTTTTTGCATACTCGCGCAGCGCGCGGTTCGCTTCGTTGTAAGGTCCAAAGGTTTCCGCACAACAGACACACGTCTCACACGTCTTTATCCACGACCTCGCCTCCGCGATCTCCTCCTCTGTGACCGGGAAAAACGGCTTCACAGAAACCACCCGGCTTGCCGCGGCACACGCATCCTGATATTCCACATCATTCTCCATCAGAATTCCCGCCGCAAACGGCACATTTTTCCGCTGTAAAGCATGATAGACCGGTATGCCGCTGCCCGCGCCGCCGATCACAAAGATCTTCGGCCGGCTCTTATTTCCGCGCAGATACACAGCTCCTGTCCGCGGATCAAAACACTCCGCGTCCACACCGTATAATTTCTGAATATAATCACCCGAAAATACTTCCTCCGGCGTCCCGGTTTTTCCGATGTGGTCTCCCTCCACACAGGCGATCACATCCGATACCTTTAACGCCAGATCCAGTTCGTGGAGCGACATGACAACCGCCATATTTCTTTCTGCCGCGAGTCTTCGGATACTGGATAAAATGTCGATCTTGTAGCGCATGTCCAGGTAGGAAGTCGGTTCGTCCAGAATCAGAATCCGCGGCTCCTGGCAGATGGCGCGCGCTAACATCACCCGCTGTCTCTGTCCGTCGCTGATCTGTGAAAAATTCCGGTCCGCGGTGTCCCTGGCATGCACCAGCTGCATGGCATCATCCACAAGCTTCCAGTCTTCTGCGGAGAGAATCCCGAGCCTTCCGGTATACGGATACCTGCCGGTCGCAACCACCTCGCGGCAGGTCATAAACTCCGGATGAAGCCGTTCCGTCATCACCATCGCAAGCGTCCGCGCGACTTCCTCTTCCCGCATCCGGCTCATGGCTGTCCCCTCCAGAAAGATCGTTCCTCCAAGCTCTGCAAGCTGTCTGGTCACGGTTTTTAATATCGTGGATTTGCCTGCACCGTTCGGTCCGATCAGCGTCAGGACGTTTCCGGGACTTACATGCAACGAAATATGGTTAAGCAGAGCTTTTCTGCCGTACCCTGCCGCCACATCCTCAAGCCTGATTCCAGACTCTTTTTTCCTCTGTTCCATCACACGTTCCTCCGTTACCTGTCCTCATTCCTGCGCAGCATCATCACAATCACTACCGGCACCAGAAATACGGCTGTCACCGAACTGATCGAAAGCTCCGTCGGAGCAAACACCGTCCTCGCAAAGCCGTCGCAAAACAGCGTGATAATTGCCCCGCCCAGAAAACAGCCCGGTATCAGCAAAAGCGGTTTCGCCGTCTTCATCGCCGTCTTCACCAGATGCGGAACCGCAATTCCCACAAAGGAGATCGGTCCGGCAAAGGCCGTCACGCAGGCAGACAGCAGACTCGACAGCAGAATCAGCAATACGCGAAGCAGACGGATCTTAACGCCCATGTTTCTCGCATACGCCTCGCCCATCTGATACGCACCGATCGGTTTTGCCAGAAAAAAGGTCACTCCCATCGTGACTGCCACCACCGCTGTCATCATCCGCACATTCGACCAGGTCATTCCGGAGAGACTGCCCATCGACCAGTTGTGAAGGTTCACAATGTTGGAGTCATCCGCAAACGTCACGCAGAAATCCGTGATTGCCGAACAGATATAGCCGATCATAATGCCGCATACCACAAGCATGGACATTTTTTTTACCCGGCAGGAAATTAAGAGCACGAACCCCATCGCAAGCATCGATCCGGCAAACGCCGCCACAATCATGCCGAGCGAACTGATCGTCCTGCCCATTTCCAAAAGGGCGATCATCGTCAGCGCAACCACAAGCTTCGCCCCGGATGAGATGCCAAGCACATAGGGACCCGCAATCGGATTCTGAAAAAATGACTGTAACAGAAATCCCGCAACAGAGAGCGCTCCCCCCAGAATAACTGCCGCACAGATCCGGGGAAGGCGGATCTCCCAGACAATCTGACGCGCCGTCTCATCCGCCGTGCCTCCAAAGCGGCGCAGCAGAATGTCCGCAATCTCACTTCCCGTCATCTTGACACTTCCGGAACCGATATTAAAGAAAAACAACCCGCCAAGCAGCAGGATCATCGCGCCAAAGGCTATCACATACCGTTTCATTCTTACCTCACGTGTTTTAAAAACCGATAATTCTCGTCTGTCTCATCCGCAAGCACCTTGTGCAGATCCTCAATGAAATCGCAGGTTCCCGTCGATTCCTGAAAGAAATTGCTTCCGGTACAGTATACATTTCCCTCTTTTACTGCCTTAAAATCAGAAAACAGCGTGCTTTTTGCCAGAAGTTCATCGACACTGTAAAGCTCCCCCTCGATCGTACTGTTGTAGATGAGGATGTCGGCGTCCTTCGCTGCCGCATAAAAATCCTCCATCTGCATGTTCATCGTGGACAGGGCATTCTCCTCCGCCGAAAGACGGTCGTTTAGGACGTAGGTACCGCCGGCGAGCCCGATCATCTGCGCAATATAGTCATTCGGCTTGCGGACATTGACCGCTCCGTTCGCCGTGATATAAAAAAAGGCCACCGTGCGGCCTGTATCTTCCTTTTCCATGATTGGTTCTATTTTTTTTAGCTGTTCTTCATAAAATGCATCGGCTTCCTGTTCTTTTCCATACAAAAGACCATATAACCGGATCCACTCCAGTCTTCCGAGCGGATGCTCTTCATAGCTGGAACGTTCCACCATGACCGGTATGCCAAGGCTTTCCAGCTTTTCTTTTACCTCCGGATTATGTCCGATCATTGTGTTCTCCAGTGCAAAGTTGCACTCTTCCTTTAATATCAGTTCATAGTCCGGTTCATTATATTTTCCTGCGTACAGCATGCTACCGCTTTTCATGGCAGATGCCGCTTCTTCTATATACCAGTCAGACTCTTTCACTCCCGTAAGCCGGACGTCGGAAAGCGCTCCGATCTCACGGATCATATCCATCACCGAGGAGGACACCAGATAGGTGTGATCCAGCGGCTGTTTTAACACAACCACATCCTCCGGCACATGTTCCGGTACCGGAACATTCTCCGGCACCAGCAAAAACCGGCTGTCAGCGATCGTAATCAGATCATACTTCCCGTACTGCTCCACCTGGTACTGCGTGGCATAAGAAAGATCCCACTGCCCCGTCTTCGTCAGTTCCGAAAAGTCCGTCTCTTTTAACGTAAATGACAGCGTGTACTCAATCTCATGCGGCACGCTCATCGCCGTCGTATCTCCGATCACAGAGATCTCACACGGCAGTTTTTCAAGCGGGATCGTAAACGTCGAGTTCTCTCCTGCTTCCGCCTCATTGTAATAGGTCTCATCCTCTACCATCATGTAATCATAATACGGGCTGCTCCACACAATGGTGGCATATATTTTGCCACCCTCCACCGTAAGCGCCGCCGGTGAGTCCACCGTCGCCCTGCCGCTGCCGCCGGTGAGCGTGACGTCCGCCTGATAGGTTCCGTCCGCCAGTTTTTCACTCTGCGGCGTGTGGCACGCTGTGAGAAAACAGATTACAGACAGCAGACATACGATCAGTTCTGTTACTTTCTTTTTCATCTCTTACTCCGCAACCGGGTCGGATACACTCACCTTGTGATCGTACCACACACCCTTGGTTCCAATAATTGCCAGATCAAATTCCTGATCCAGTGCTTCCACCGGAATATCGAATCCGTACACTTCCTCGGATGTTCCGTCACTGTAGGTTACGGTATCCTTCGTCGGCTCAAGCAGCTTGGCTCCGCTCTTCTGCGCGTCCTCGGCGGTTCCCGGATACAGATTCACAATACTCTGTGACACAAGACTTACGTGAATGGTCATCTTGCCATCCTTGACGGTAAGCGTGCCGCGTCCGTCACATGCCTCATTGACATGGAACATACTGCTGTCAGTGTCGAAGACGGCACTGTACGTGCCGTCCTCCAGATCTCCTGCTGTGGTTGCTGCTGCAGTATCTACGCTGCCGAGCGAATCGATCGCATCCTGTGTATGGGATACATACAGCTGCTCGATCGTATCGATTCTTCCCAGACCTGCAATCTGGCATGTGACGCTCTCAAAAGATCCGTCTGCCTCAAACATGCTCTTCCAGGAATCATCATCCTCCCCTGCCATATCGTTGTTGGCATGATCTCCTGCCACTACCATGAGCGGTCTTAACACCACTTTCGTGTAACCAGCTTCCTTGACTGCCGCAATCACTGCCTCGCATGCAGTCTCTTCCGGCTCCCCTTCTACGGTGCCGATGAAGACATTCGCGTAGTTTAAGTCCTTCATCACACTTGCCATCTGGCTGTAGCTTACCTTCGCGGTATGAGCGGTTCCATGTCCCATGAATACGAATGCGGTACCATCCTCTGCTGCCGCATCCAGGGAGTCATAACCTGCATCTGCCACAGCCTCTGCCGTGATTGCCTTTGCAACGGCTTCCTTATCGTCATTGATCACGGTTGCATCTGTGCCAACCTCACCGAGGAGCGGTTCTGCAACTGCAACGGATACAAACTGATCGCGGTACTTCTCCACTGCTTCCATCAGCTCGTCATACTCTGCGCCATGCATCAGATGGGTCGGCTGAATCACAAGGTTCTTCACCCCGTTTGCCACCGCGCGGTCTAACGCCTGGTCTACATTGTCGATCTTCTCATCGTCTCTCGCCTGTACATGGTTGATGATAATCTGTGCGGTAAACGCTCTTCTTACCGACCAGTCCGGATAAGCCTCCGCGATTGCTTTTTCCACGCCTCCGATATCCTCGGTACGGCTGTCATTGAATGATGTACCAAAACTTACAACAAGGATCTCATTCTCACCGATCTCATCTTCATTTAAAGGATCGTCCTTGGAAGCGTCGCCGGTATCTCTTCCGAAATAATCCGGATCTGCGTTCTCACCTTCGACAAGTTCCTTCTGTGCGTCGGTCAGTGCATCCCATGCCGCCTTTGCCTCTGCACACTGCGCATCGGTCTCATCCGTGCGCTCCTGCACGTAGATTGCATCGATCAGCGCTGCAACATGATCTGCCGCATCCTGATCGGATACTGCCTCTGTCCCGGTCTCCGCAACAGCCTCTGTCTGTGCTGTCTGCACGTTCTCCTCTGTGGTTGCCTCTGTCTTACTGCCGCATCCGCCGATCATGCCGGCTGCAAGCGCACAGCTTAATAAGAGTGCCAGTGTCTTCTTTTTCATAATTCCTCCTGCTGATGATTGTATATTTCCCATAAAACAACAGAAAGAAACTCCGTTCTATGAAACATAGAAACGGAGCAGCTGATCAACACACAAAAGTACGACCAATTACTCGTGATCCGGAATCTCTTCCTGTACTATCATAACTGGCAGGTTTCCTGGCTGATAGATCCTCATGCAAGATACTTACCTTCCCGGCGCATGCGCGCCAGTGGCGTAAAGCTTTCGTATCTGCACTCCCTAATCACAGTGACGAGATCGTACAGGATTCCCACCTGTTTCCCTTTTAACCGGTACAAAGGCTCATCTGTGCATCTTCTGCACACACCTTTGCGCCGGCACCAGTTACTTTTTTATGAAATTAAAAACATATTACCATTGCATGTTTATTTTTTCAAGTAAATTCTGTCCGCCGCTTTTTTCAGGAAACGGTACGCGTATTCCGGATTGGAGTAATAATATAGATGCGGGAATCCCATCCATTGCGACGGACTCTCATGAACGCACTCCCACGATCTTCCGTTTACCGGCTTTTTGGCCACCGCACCCACGCCGTTGTCCGTGCTGTCATAATAGTGAAACTCATGCCCCGCAATCTGTGCGCCCGCCGGGAGGAAGTTCTCCTCCTTTTCCGTAAGCATCACATAGCCGAAGCGCACCAGTTTCCCGGTATTTATAGCCGACGCTGGAATCACTCCCGCCATCGGATAGCACACTCCCTCATCGTCACAGAGCGTCTCATGCAGATAGAGGAATCCGCCACACTCCGCGATCGTCGGCAGACCGTCCGCCACCGCGTCGTGCACCGCTTTTCGCATTGGGGTGTTTTTCGACAGCGCTTTTGCATGCAGTTCCGGATATCCGCCGCCTAAGATCAGTCCTGCAATCCCCTCCGGCAGGCTCTCATCCTGCAGCGGAGAGAACGGCACCAGTTCGGCTCCCGCCTCCCGCAGCAGCTGCAGATTATCCTCATAGTAAAAACCAAACGCCGCGTCTCTTGCAATTCCGATTCTTACATCCGCAATCTTTTTTTTCGGCACCGGATCTGTCTCCAGCGCTTCTGCGGATGCGGCAATCGCAAGAAGCTTCCCGCAGTCAAGCGTTTTTCCGAGCGTATCCGCCACCATCTGAATCTGCTTTTTCACATCCGCAATCTCTTCGGGCATCACAAGTCCTAAATGTCTGCTGTCCCAGTGCAGTTCCTTTAACTTCGGCAGACACCCCAGCACTGGAAGCAACAGCTCGCGCTCTATTTCGGGACGGATTGTCTCACAGAATGTTACCGACGTCTGATTTAAGATCACGCCCCGGATCAGATGATGCCGGTCATAGTCCAGAAAGCCCCTTATGACCGGCAGAATGGAACGCCCCATTCCATGTGCGTTCACCACCAGAATCACAGGCGTCTTCGTTACCTCTGCCAGATGGTAGGACGATCCCTCCTTACGGATTCCACCGAGGCCGTCGTAAAGTCCCATCACGCCCTCCATTACCGCAAGGTCTGCGCCCTCTGCCGCGCGCGCAAAAAGGCTTTTCGTCATTCTCTCCCCAGTGAAAAAAGTGTCCAGATTCCGGGAAGGGACTCCGAGCACCGTCCGATGGAACATCGGATCGATATAGTCCGGCCCGCACTTGATGGCACTGACGCTTTTTCCTTCCTGTGAAAAAAGCATCATCAGCGCACAGGAGAGAAGCGTCTTGCCGCTCCCGCTTCCCGCCGCCGCAATCATGATTCTGGGAATGTTCATCTTACCTCTCCTCCCGTCTGTCCGGTTTTTGTTCTTCCCCCTCGCCGTTCTCCGACAGGGAAAAAGAGATCACATAGATCGGATTCTCCGCCTGCATCAGATGATGGGAACCTGCTTTTTTTGCACGGCTGACCGCAATCTGTGTAATCTCTTCCTCACAGATCAAAAGTTCCTTCCGCAGTGCCACAACCTCGGCGACCGTCTCAAGCGAGACGGCATTTAAGACAACGCGCACGTTCGGATTTTTCTCCCGGAGTGCCAGAAGAATCTCCCGCAGCCTGCCGCCGCTTCCGCCGATGAACGCGTGCGTCGGCACCGGGAGTTCCCCAAGACATTCCGGTGCCTCCCCCTTTACGACAACAAGGTTCTTCACACCTGCACGCGATGCATTTTCCGCAATCAGTCCACAGGCTTCCTCTCCATGTTCCACGGCATACACCCGCAGCTGTTTTGACCGCAGCGCCGCCTCCACCGCAATCGAGCCGGTTCCGCTTCCGATATCATAAAATACGCTCTGACTCTTTAACCCGAGCCTGCACAGAGACAGCCAGCGGATCTCCTCCTTCGTCATGGGGACTCGTCCACGCACGAACCAGCGGTCAGGGACTCCCGGAGTGAGCGTCTCCCCCTGTGCCCCCGGATTTTCAATCAGGCAGGCATAGAGTCCATCGTCCTTTAACGTCCGGCACACTTCCGGCGTTCCGTGCCAGATCCGCTCTTCCCTGTAGGAGAGCTGGTATCCGATGGTAAGCTCCACCCCGGACAGTCCCGCCGCCTCAAGTTCTTCCCCGATGCGGATTAGATCGCTTCTGCCTGAAACAATCAGAAATACCTTTTTCTCCCTGCGCACACACGCGGTAACATCCGCCTCTCTCCCGTGTGTGCTGACTATTTTCGCGTCCTGCCAGCTTTTACCTGCGCGCGCCGCCAGATAGGAGAGCGAGGAGATTCCAGGACAGATGGTGATCCCGGCCTGTAATTTTCCAAGGCGCACTTCTTCCTGCAATGCCTTATACACCGCCTCTGCGCCGCTGTAAAATCCGGTATCGCCGGAAAATAAGATGGCAATCCGCCCGATTTTTCTTTCCCTGCAGGAATAAATATACGGAAGAAGATCTGCGGGAAGGTACGCCTCCCGTTTCTCTGCATCCGGCGCGATCAGGGTATCCGCCGCGGCAAGCAGCCGCTTCGCTCCGCAGACCGCCTCCGCCTGTGCAATCGCCTCCCCTGCCTCGCCGGTGAACAACTTTGTGTTCCCCACTCCGATTCCCACAAGAGAAATCTGCAGCGGCTGACGCTTCGTCCCGCTCTTTTTCCCGCAGAGCGTTTCAATTTCGGACAGGACTTTTTCCATGCTCATCCCGCCCGCCTGCTCCGGATTCTGAATCATGACCACCGGGATTTTCGTGTGCTCTGCCGCGCGGATCTTCTCCGGAAATCCGCCCGCCTGTCCGCTCTCCTTGGTCACCAACACGCCGATGTCATACTGCCGGATCAGCGCCTCGTTGAGCTCCGTTCCAAAAGGTCCCTGCATGGCAATGATCTGCTTCCCCGGAATCTGTTCCCTGTGGCAGATTTCGATGCTCTCCACCCCCGGAAGCACACGCACAAAAAGCCTCTTGCGGATCTCCTCCCGGGCGGCATATGCGTGCAGTTCCTTGCTGCCCGTCGTAAGAAGAATGTTCCCCGGCAGCTTAGACAGCAGTTCTACACATTCCTGCGTGTCCGCCACCGTATGTATCATCCACTCGTGCTCTGCGATCTCACGCTCCGCTGCCGTGCTCCGGCTGAGCCTTAAATAGGGAAGATTGGTCTTTTTTGCGCTCTCTTTGATGTGCTCCGTCACCTCCACCGCGTAGGGATGCGTGGCGTCCACCACTGCAAGAAATGCACCGGTTCGCATGAGTTCTTCCATCTCCGGTTCGCCCATCCGCCCTTCTCGGATCACAAGATGCTCCTGCTGACGCATCACTTCCCTGCCGTACTCGGTCGCCACACTCGCCATACAGTCAATCTGTCTGGCACAGAGTGCCTCCGCCAATTCTCTTCCCTCCGTTGTCCCGGAAAAAATCAATATTTCTGCCATATTCTCTCCATTTCCAGACCTCTTATCCGCGCTCCTTCGCACGCGCCCTGGCGCCTGCCCCGATCTGATAGCCGCGCTTTGTGACAAGCTTATCTCCCATAATGACCGACTGTGAGTTGCCGATAAATACCGTGGTAAACATATTCACCTGAATCTCACGAAGTTCCTGCAGGGTGCAGGTGTGTGCCGTCTCCCCGTCTCTTCCGATGTTTTCCACATAGCCGCAGGCACGCGTTCCCTTCGCCCCGGCATCCAGCAGAATATCACAGGCGCGCTGCAGATAATCTGCGCGCTTCCTGCTCGACGGATTGTAGAGTGCTATCGCGAAATCCCCCAGAACAGCTGCCCGAAGCCGCGCTTTAATCTGCTCCCACGGAGTCAGAAGATCGCTTAAGCTGATCACGCAGAAGTCATGGTTTAACGGCGCGCCGAGCACTGCCGCACCACTGCTTGCCGCGGTAATTCCCGGTACCACCGTAAGTTCACAGGACGGATATTCTGCGCTCATCTCATACATGAGCGACGCCATCCCATAGATTCCTGCGTCCCCGCTGCAGATCAGCGCTACGCGCTTTCCCTTCTTGGCCTCCTCATAGCACATCCTGCATCGCTCCACTTCCTGGCGCATCGGAGTCGACAAAAACGTTTTCCCCAAAAATCGTTCCCCGAGAAGATTCAGATACACCGTATATCCCACAATTACGTCACAGGAATCCAGCACGGTGAGCGCTTCCTGTGTCATATCTTCCTCTCTGCCCGGTCCCATTCCGACAATATAGATTTCATGTTTCATCAAAACTTCACACTCCATTTTTTCTCTGCTATGGCAAGCGTCTTGCCCTCACATGCCGTCTTTTGCACCAGAAGTCTGCCGCCCTCCCCCGCCGCGCAGACCGCCGCGCGCTCACACACATTATCCACGCCGACCTGTTGCGCCACAAAGCCGGATGACGTGAATGTACCGTCCACACACTGCAGGCGCCCGGCCGGATAAGTGAGAAAAGGAACCGCTAACTGCTCTGCCAGTGCCAGAATTCCCTCCTCATCCGCCTTTACATCGACCGACGCGATTCCCGCCACCGCCATGCTGGAAAGCTTCTCTTTTTCCAGGGTCTCCCGCACAAACGCTTCCAGTTCCTCTTCGCTTTTGCCCCTTCTGCACCCGACGCCAAGCAGCAGGCAGGACGGAATCAGCCATAAGCTGCATCGTTCCCCGGCTTCGCACTGCGGCGCGACCAGCACATCCACCGGCTCCTTTGGCGGATACGGTACCAGTCTTACCTCCGGCGGAATCTCTCCTTCACATTCTCCGGCGACGGACATGGTAAGATACCCGTCGCGCAGAAGCCTGGCGGACACCTGGGCGATTCCGTCATGACTGGCAATGGCAAGATGGTTTGTCGCTGCAAACACATCCACCGCAAAAAGCCCATTCACATCCGTCGCCGTGGTGAGCACGGCAGTCGCACCGAGGGCTCTTGAAAGTTCCCCGGCAAGCCGGTTGGCTCCTCCGTAATGACCTGCAAGAAGCGGGATCACAAACTGCCCCGCCTCATCCGCCACGAGCACCGGAACATCGGAAAGCTTATCTTTTACATGCGGTGCGATACTCCTGACCGCAATCCCGCATGCCCCGATAAACAGGAGCGCATTTCCCGCCGCAAACTGTTTTCCTGTCCATTCGGCAAGTGGCTGCTCCACGGGTATGCCGATCCCCTCTGCCCGGGCGTCGCTGCATTTTGTATATAATTTACAGGACCATACAGCATCCATCACTTCCTGAATGTGTTCTGCCAGTTCTGCCCCCCTGTAAGTAAAGCTGATGACAGCTATGTCCGTTTTCTTCACTTTGTCTCTCCCTGTTCCTTTTTTGCCTTCCGGTATCCCGTGGTAAATCCGGGATCATACAGCTTCGAGCGCTCATACCCCGGCGCTGCCAGCACATCTCCCACCAGAATCAGCGCCGTCTTCGTAATCTGATGCTCCACCGCCACAGCAGCAAGCGTCTCCACCGTGCACACGTACGCCTCCTCGTCCGGCCAGGTCGCCTTATAGACGATCGCTGCCGGCGTATCCGGCGCATACCCTCCGTCCATCAGTCTTTTCGACAGTTCTTTTACCATTCCCGCACTTAAGTAGACTGCCATGGACGCCTGATGTGCGGCAAAACTCTCGATGCTCTCCCGCTCCGGCACTGCCGTGCGTCCTGCCATCCGCGTGATAATCAGGCTCTGCGAGATCCCCGGCAGCGTATACTCCAGATTCAGATCCGCCGCCGCGCCAAAGCATGCGCTGACGCCGGGACAGCTCTCATAGGAAATCCCCTCCGCTGCAAGTACATCCATCTGTTCACGCACCGCCCCGTAGAGACTCGGCTCCCCGGTGTGAAGCCGCACGGTGGTAAGCCCTTTTTCCTCCGCCTCTCGGATGACCGCAAGCACTTCCTCCAACGTCATTTTTGCGCTGTCATAGATCTTTGCCCCGCTTCCGGCATAAGAAAGAAGCTCCGGATTCACGAGCGATCCCGCATAGATAATGACATCCGCCTGCTCCAGCAGTCTCATTCCGCGGACCGTGATTAAATCCTTTGCTCCCGGACCCGCCCCGACAAAATATACCATACCGTTTCCTCCTTAAACTGCGTTACTGCAAATGTTCTTCTTCCCCGCGGATTCGTTCCAGAAGTTCTACCGCACCGTCGCTTCTCGCCAGCTCGCCGTACCCGTTCGCATAGAGAATGCATTCCACACGCAGTTCCTCTTTCACCCGCTTCTTTAAATAAAAAAGAATCTTTTTCATTAAAAGTTCCATCGTCGCGGAAAGACATCCGTCCTTGGCAATGTAGGCGAGCGCCTCCTCCGTCACAAGACAGTCTAAGATCTTCCCCAGCGTATCGGGCGCACACCCGGCGCGGTATGCCGCAGCCATCAGAAGCTCCATGCGCGCGTCCGCCTCCCTGGAATGTGTGTCCATAATTCCGCCGGAGAGCTTTACCAGCTTTCCGATGTGTCCGGTCAGAAGCACCGCCTCAAATCCGAGCTCCACCGCCATATCCATCGTCTTCCCGATAAAATTGCTGCACTTGACGCTTCGGTCCAGATCGAACCCGTAAGCGCGCTTCATATATTCCAGACCGTAATTTCCCGGTGAGATTGCCGCAAACCGTTTTCCCTCTTCGCGCTTCTGCTTAAGCTCCACATAGATCGTGTCAAGGAGCGCCTGACTGCTCATGGGCTCCACAATTCCGGTCGTTCCAAGGATTGAGATACCGCCCACAATACCGAGTCTCGGGTTGAACGTCTTTTTGGCAAGTTCCTCTCCCCCCTGCACCGAAATCTCCACCAAAAGGCTCCCCGCATAATCGGTAAGCGCACACACTTCTTCCACCTCGCGGGTAATCATCTCCCGCGGCACATGATTGATCGCCGCGCTCCCGACGGGCTGGTCTAACCCCGGTCTTGTGACCGTTCCGACACCCGCGCCTCCCGTAATAAGAATCTGCGGTTTTCCGCAGTCTTTTTCCTGTTTCTGCTCCTGCCAGGATACTTCCGCAAAAATCAGTGTTCCCGTCGTGATGTCCGGATCATCTCCGCCATCTTTTCTGACAGCACAGCGCACGGAATGCTCCGTGCGGCTGATCTCTTCCATCCTGGCATGGTAGAGGATGCCTTTTGGCGTGGTGATGGTAATCTCGTGCTTTTCTCTGCCGGTAAGAAGCATATAAGCCGCCGCCTTTGCCGCCGCTGCGGCGCAGCTTCCCGTCGTAAATCCATAGCGCATGGGCTCACCTCCCAAGCTCGTAGAGAATCGCATTGCAAATGGCAGCCGCGACATTGCTGCCGCCCTTTCTTCCACGGTTTACAATATGCGGTATCTTCGTCTGTAAAATCAGTTCCTTCGCCGCCTCCACATTGACAAACCCGACCGGAACGCCGATGATGAACGCTGGGCGGTAGCCCTCCTCTATCATCCCGTATAGCTGAATTAAAGCTGTCGGCGCATTTCCGATCGCAAAGATGACCGGTTTTTCGATCTTTGCCGCCCGTTCCATGCTCACGGTGGCGCGGGTAACGCCCCGCTCCTTCGCCTCTCTTGCCACATCCTCGTCCGCCATAAAGCAGTGTACCGATCCGCCGTAGCGTGCGAGCACGCGCTTGTTGATGCCGGAGAGCGCCATGTTGGTGTCCGTCACAATGTCCGCGCCCTCTGTGATGAGCCACTTTGCCGTCTCCACCGCTCCCGTAGAGTAGGTCATCGTCTGCGCATAGGAAAAATCGGCGCTCGTGTGGATCACACGCTTCGTGACCATTGCTTCCTCCACAGGCAGCGTAATCCCCCGAAGCTGCAATTCTTCCTCGATGATGGAAAAGCTGCGCTTCTCTATCTCCTGCGGCATCACATACTCGATTCCGTCGGGCACTGCTGCCGGCTTTTTATCATCTTTGCCGTTTTCCACCACGCTGCTTCCCGTCACCTGCGCCAGCGCCGCAAGCAGGCGTTCATTCTCCTCGCGCCGTCTGACCGCAATCCGGTAATATCCCCCGGAAAGTCCCCGGTAGTTGCTGCAGTCGCGGATCAGAATCCCCTTCTTTAAGAGCTCTTTTGCCAGCGGACGCCCGTCCTTTATCATCAGGAAATTGGCGTTTGACGCAAACACAGTGATGCCAATTTCCGACAGCTGCTCCGTAAGCCAGGCACGCTCCCTGCAGACAAATGCCACCGAGTGCTCCACATACGCACGCTGCCCGCAGGCCACACATCCCGCCTGCTGCGCAAACACCGACAGATTCCACTCCGGCAGATCGGCTCTTATCGCTTCCGTAAGAGCAGCATCGCTGCAGACGAGATAGCCGAGCCGCACTCCCGGCATGGCATAGAGCTTCGTAAATGCCCGCACGATCACAACTCCCGGATAATTCCGATACTTTTTTAAGAAGGAATAGCGTTCTTCCGCTCCGGTAAACATCACAAAACATTCGTCCAGAATCAGGGTCACACCGTACTTCTGACAGCGCTCTGCAATCTTCTCCAACAGTTCCGGCTCCACCACCGTACCCACCGGATTATTCGGGACTGCCAGAAAAACGGCGTTCACACCCTCCCCGATGGCAGTAAGAAAGCGCTCCGTCACCGCGTAGCCGTCCGTCTCAAGCAGTTCGTGGCAGCAGATCTCTGCTCCCACAGACTTTGCCGCATACTCATATCCGTAAAATGACGGTACAGGAAGCAGCACCTTTTTCGCATGAACCGCTCTTAAAATGGCAGGAAACAGTTCTGACGCACCGTTTCCGCACACAATATCCGCAGGCGCAATCCCTTTTGCCCCGGCGATGGCATCCCGCAATGCCTCCGACCGGATATCCGGATACCGCTCACACCATGCCACTGCCGCCTCAAGCGCCTCACGCACCCGCTGCGGCATCCCGAACGGATTGATGTTGACCGAAAAATCAAGCGATACCTGATTGCGGTATATGTCTCCTCCATGTATGTTCTGCTGCACCATCCCGGTTCTTCCTCCTGTTCTGTCTCTATGCTACCACACAATGGCTGTCACGCACAACCAGACAGCCATACAAATTCCCCATCCGAAAAATGCCATCCCGTACAGCAGGCGGTTGGCACGTCTGATATCCTCTGTCTCCACCGCTCTGAGCGGATCACCGATGTACGGCTTTTTGACGATTCTTCCAAAATAGCTGGCATCTCCTGCCAGTCTTATGCCGAGCGCTCCCGCACATGCCGCCTCGGTCTGTGCGGAGTTCGGGCTGGCATGCTGATACCGGTCCCGCTTAAAAATCTTCATCGCATTCTTCTGGTCAAATTCGTTTCCAAGGAAACAGCAGGATAAGATCATGAGCATGGCGCTGATGCGCGCCGGAATAAAGTTGACAACATCGTCCAGCTTTGCCGCCGCCGTGCCAAATGCGTGATACCGGTCATTTTTATATCCTACCATCGAGTCCATGGTGTTGACCGCCTTATAAGAAAAACCGCCCACCGGTCCAAACAGCGCCAGATAAAACATCGGCGCGATCACTCCGTCGGAGGCATTCTCCGCCACGGTCTCGATCGCCGCCTTCGCCACGCCCTCCTCATCCAGACGTTCCGTATCTCTGCCGACGATCATAGAGACCGCCTTTCTCGCCCCGCGCAGATCATGTTCCGAAAGCCGCCTGTACACCTTCATGCTCTCCGTCTTTAAGCACTTCGTGGCAAGCATCTGGTAGGTCATAATGCTCTCTGCAATGATCCCCGCCGCCGGATGGATCTGATACGCCGCAAAAAGGACTACTGCCGCAAAAAAGAACACCAATAGAAGCACGAACGCCACAAGCCACCTTCCTTTTTTTCTCTCGGCGGCTTCGTCCCGCACCGCGCCGTCTGTCTCTCCAAGCAGCTTTCGATCCAGCCAACCGATCAGACGCCCGATCCACCGGATCGGATGCGGCAGCCAGTACGGATCGCCGAACAGAAGATCCATCACAAATCCGATTGTAAACGCCGCCATATGATATACCGAGAGCATGTCATTCCTCCAACTTTCTCACATCCGCAATTTTTATCGTATCCCTTAAAACATTTCCTGCCACATCAAATTCCACAGACAGCCGTCCTTTGTATCCCTTCGCATTTGCGCACTGGTAGTCGTAATAACTGCCCTCCGCAAAAGCGTCCAGAAGCGCCATGATCGTTCCGCCGTGCACGACGAGCGCAAGCGACGACAGAGACCTCTCCCGCGTCCACATTTCCTTAAGCAGCTTACAAAATCCCTCCACGCACCGTCTCTGGAACTGCTCTCTGCTCTCCCCCTGCGGGAACGGCAGCGTTCCGTTACTGTCGATCCATGCCTGGTAGCGGGCATCCGCTTTCAGTTCCTCATAGTTATGCCCTTCAAACGCGCCAAAATCCATCTCCCGGAACTGATCGAAAACGCATGGCGCCTGTCCGGGATACAACAGCTCTGCCGTCTGTCTGCAGCGCTCCAGCGGACTTGCCGCAACGCATGCTGCCGCCGGATAAACGCCTTTTTTCTGCAATGTGAGAAGCTGCTCTCTGCCTTTTTGTGAAAGCGGCTCATCCGTTCTTCCGATATAGCGGTGCTCTTCATTCCCGGGCGTCATACCGTGACGGATCAGTGCCATGTCTGCCTCATACCTCATTTGATCCGCTCTCCGATCCCGCACACAATGCGCTCCACGCGGTCTGCCTTATTTGCCAGTTCACACAGCAGCCTGCCGGTCAGCTCCCGGTACTCGCGCTCCTCATGCTCCATCGGCACGATCCCGTTGCCGATCTCATCACTGATGATGATGCAGTCCGGGTGTTCCAAAAGAAGCTGCCCGGTCAGCGCTCTTACATCCGCTCCATCCTTAAGCAGCCTCTTCACCCACAGATGATAGTGGTTGCAGACCGGCGCCTCCTTCGATGTTCTCCCGGTAAATGTCTCTGTGGCTCCATCCCACACCGGATGTTTTTCCCCCGGATGCCTGTCTGTGACATAAGTAAGCTTTCCCTGTGCATATCCGCCAATGTATAGTTCCATGTGTTATCCTTTCTGATGCGTCATCCCGCAATGCTTCATTCCTAGCCGATCAGCCCTGCCGCCACAAGCACCGCCATCACACCCTCGCACAGCGTCACAAAATACCCCGCGAGGTCTCCGGTAATACCGCCAAATTCCCGGTAACTCTTCTGTCTGTAGTACGCGTAGGTAAGCCCTGCTGCCGCACACGCAAGAGCGCCGGTTTTCACCGATACGGCAAGCATCAGCCCGACGCAGAGTACAAGCTGCAGATACAGCGCCGTTAGCACCACCCGCCGGTGCGCCTCGCTCGCGAACTGATAGAGCATCCCGTTCGTCTTGGCACAGCGCAGGGATACGACACCGATCCCGCTTAAGGTGCGCGACAAAAAAAAGCCTGCGGCAAGTACTAAAATCTGTTCTTTTTCCGTGATCATGGACACTGCTCCCAGATAGATCAGCTCATACATCACAAAACAGATCACGGCAAACGCGCCGATGTGGGAATCTTTTAAAATCTCCAGTTTGCGCTCCCTGTCGCGGTAAGAATGCAGCGCGTCCATGGTGTCCATAAACCCGTCCGCATGAAATCCGCCGGATATTGCAAGCGGCAGAACCGCTCCGACCGCCGCCCGGGCAGTGGACGGGATCCCATACACGCCCGCAAACCGGTTCCACAACAGGAAACACAATCCGATCACCGCTCCGACCCACGGGAAGAAGCACAGCGTATAGCGCATGTCCTCCTCCTTCCACGCGAACTGCGGCACCGGAATTTTAGAATAAATCGAAAATGCTATAAAAAAAGACTTTATCACGGACATGCCGGTGCTCCTTTCTGTCTGTGTCCCTGTTTCTCTGCCGCCGCTGCCGGAAGCTTTCCCTTTCTTGCAACGGGAATTCCCGCAATCACTTCCACCACAGCGTCCGAACGCTCTGCCAGTCTCACATTGATGCTGCCGAGCGCCCGGAGATATTCCATGGTGGAAGTATCATAGACGATGCCATCCTCAAACACATTGTTGGTGACAATGACAAGTTCTTCCGTCTCCTGCGCCAGCACGCCAATCTGCGTGACAATCTTATCCGCGACCTGCTCACTGCCCGCCGGTTCTTCCGTGTCAAACATTTCATTGGCAGCCAGATTCGACATGCACTCCAGGAGCACTACGCCGCCACCGGTCTCCCGAAGTGCGGGAAGGCACTGCATGATGTCCGTCGGCTGCTCGATCGTCACAAAGCCTTTGCCTGCACGCAATTTTCTGTGGCGCTCCACCTTTTTTTGCCCCTCCTCGCCGAACACATGCATGGTTGCCAGGTAGAAGTGCCTTTTCTCTTTTTGACACTCCAATGCCACTTTTTCCGCATAAGCTGACTTTCCGCTGCCGCTTCCGCCGATCACCAGAATCATGTCCTACTCCTCTCTGAGGCTACCCGAATCTGTGATACGGTGCCACATCAATATCCGCAAACGTGGTGCGCTCGCCGTAGATCGTCCGCGCAATGTCCAGCAGTCCGCACATCATCACAGCTCCGGTTCCCTCTCCCAGCGCCAGTCCCGCATCTAACACCGGGCGGATTCCCAGTTCTTCCAATATGCGCTCCGCCGCCGGTTCCCTGCTCTTGTGTGACGGTATCACGTAATCGCGCACGCCGGGAATCATCCGCTCCGCCGCAAGCGCAGCCACCGCACTGATGACTCCGTCAACAACCACCGGCACATGTGCCAGGGCACCGCCGATAAACACGCCGGAAAGTCCGGCGATATCCAGTCCGCCCACTGCGCACAGCACATCGAATGCGTCCGCCTGATAGAGTTCATGCATCTGGATTCCCTCTTCGACTACCGCAATCTTGCGTAAAAGCGCCGTGTCACTGAGTCCGGCTCCCTTTCCGGTGATCTCCTTCGGATCGCAGGATAACAGTGCCGCCGCCACCGCACTGCTGGTCGTTGTGTTGCCGATTCCCATCTCACCGGTCGCAAGCAGCTTATAGCCCTCGTGTGCAAGCCGCTTCGCAAGCTCCATGCCAATCTCAATCGCCGCCAGTGTCTCCTGCTCCGTCATCGCCCGTTCCTTGATAAAATTTCTGGTTCCGCGACGCACTTTGCACTGCAGCACGCCCTCCGGCGACCCCTCTTCGTTGATTCCGATGTCCACTGGTATTACCTCGATGCCGGCTGCTTTTGCCATCCGGCAGACAGAGCTCGTCCCTCTCCCCATGGCTGCCGCCACCTTCGCCGTCACATCCTGTCCGGACTGGCTGATCTTCTCCTCCACAATTCCGTTGTCCGCACACATCACAACCACTGCTTTTCTGGAAATATCAAGGGCGGGATCACGCCGGATTGCCCCGATGCGGGCAAACAATTCCTCAAATTCTCCCATCCCGTCCAGCGGCTTTGCAAGCGCATCCCAGTTGCCGAGGACTTCCTTATAAACCGCCTGATCCGGCGGCTCTATCTTCAACTGTCTCATCTGCTGTCTGTCTAACATCCCACACACCTCTCTCTTTTGTCACTCATATTCCCGCATCATCTTATAGACCGCATCGAGATCCAGATACTCGCGCAGCGTTGCCGCCAGCTTGTCGTACTGCTGCTCCTTGAACAATCCGTAGTCCACACCGTCCTCCCCGAGCACGAGTCCCTTCCTCTCTGCGAGATGCCGCACGATCTTCCCGGCGATTGAGCCATGGTCAAAAATGCCGTGCACGTAGGTGCCGCACACCTTTCCCGCAAAGATGCCGTCCGTGCGTTCCTTCCCGGTAATCTCGTCGCGGATCCTGCAGAAAGGTTCGCAGTCCCCCTCCGGTCTGCTGATTCCCATGTGAATCTCATAGCCGCTCAGTTCACATCCGTCCAGCATCCCGCCAAGAATCTCTCCGCCAACCCGGGTTCGCACTTTCTGTTCCCCCAGCTCTGTCGTGACCGGAAGTAATCCCATTCCCCGGATCACACCGCCCGTCTCCACGCCGTGCGGGTCCGCAATCTGTTTTCCGAGCATCTGGTAGCCGCCGCAGATTCCAAAAATGAACGTCTCCGCGCTTCTGTGAAGAATCGCTGCCTCCAGACCGTTCTGGCGCATCCATTTTAAATCCTCCATCGTATTCTTGCTTCCCGGCAGAAGAATCATATCGGGATGATGCAGCTTTTCCACCGAATCGACATAGCGCAGCGACACATCCTCAAACTGCTCAAATACCGAGAAATCCGTAAAATTGGAGATGCGCGGAAAACGTATCACTGCAATGTCGACCGCCGCCTCCTGCCTCGCATCAAACCGGGTCGTCAGACTGTCCTCATCCTCGAGGGAAATCTGCATGTACGGCACCACCCCGACGACCGGAACGCCGCCGCGCTCTTCCAGCATCCGGATTCCCGGCGCAAGAATGGACACATCGCCCCGGAATTTATTGATGATAAATCCTTTTACCCGCCTGCGCTCCGACTCCTCCAGAAGAAGCTGTGTCCCGAGCAGCTGCGCGAACACTCCGCCCCGGTCAATATCTCCGGCGATCAGCACCGGCGCATTCAAAAGTTCCGCCAGCCCCATGTTCACGATATCATTCTCTTTTAAGTTGATCTCCGCCGGGCTTCCCGCGCCTTCGATCACAATGATGTCCGCCTGCTCCTCAAGCCTGTGGTACGCCGCAAGAATGTCCGGCACCAGTTTTTTCTTATAAGCAAAATAATCCCTGGCACTCATATTCCCGATCACTTCGCCGTTCACAATCACCTGGGAACCGATGTCGTTGGTTGGCTTTAACAGGATCGGATTCATCGCTACCGTCGGTTCCATCCCCGCCGCTTCCGCCTGCATCACCTGCGCCCGCCCCATCTCAAGCCCTTCTTTTGTGATAAAGGAATTTAACGCCATATTCTGTGATTTAAAGGGTGCCACCCGGTAGCCGTCCTGCCGGAAAATGCGGCAGAGTCCCGCCGCAATCAGGCTCTTTCCCGCATTCGACATGGTCCCCTGTATCATGATGCGCATTGCCATAGCTTACTCCAATCTAAAAAAATCTCCATGCCTCAAATAGCATGGAGATTATACTACATATCCGCCTCTTTTACCAGTATTTTAAGCTTATTCCCCGCTCTCATCCACCACAATCGGGGTAATGACAATCTTATCCGCCGCAATGTTGGTCTTGCGTTTTACAATATCTTCCACCTGTGCCCGCTTTGCATCCGTCACCTCTCCCATATTTAAGACAACGTCGCAGTTATCTTCCGTGATGCTCACCACCACATCGGAAAATCCCTTTGCCTCCAGCAGCATTTCCGCAGCTGCCTCCCGCTCGGCAATATCCGTCATGGCGATCATCTTGTTGACAGCATCCTGCTTTAAGCTCTCATCGATCGTCGTATTGTTTACAATCTCAAGCAGGGATTCCTTATTCTTGGAGCGGATCTGCTCGCGGTTTAATTTCATCTCCGCCGCATAATCGAGGTTCGCAATCGTCGTGCTTGTAAGCACCGCCTCCCCAGGATTCTCGACGTCCGCGGCACCGTCCGTCATCTGTGCCACATCCCCGGACTGCGCGGCATCCACTGCTGCCGTCTCCGTTCCTTCCACAAGCGCCAGTTCCTCCCCGGTTCCCTCATCGGTAAAGATCTCCTGCTCCGCAAGCATATCCTCCTCCGATATGTCGTATGTATCCTGCACCGTTCCCGCATCCGCGCTCGCTTCCGCCGTCACCTGGCCATCTTCCATATTGTTGTTCATGTAGCTGAAATATCCTGCCACCGCAATCATAAGTGCCAATGCTGTTATCACCAGCTGGTTTTTCCGAAATATTTTCTTCACTCCGATTCCTCCCTGGAACACATCTTAACTACTCTAATCCTATGCGGTTCCACCTTTAATAATGCCTGCACGGACTCTGAAATCTCAGAAACCGCCGCCGGGTTCCCGCCTCCCTCTGCGACCACCACAACGCCTGCCACCGTCGGCAGCGTCTCTTTCTGTACATACGGATATTTTTCATCTGCAGTCTCCACGTATACCGTCGAATCTTCCCCCGCCTGTTCTGTCACACTGCGCTCCCCGCCTCCGGAATCACGCTCGCCCGTCGAAGAGGAAGTTGTCTTTTTGTCCTTCTCCACAATCTGTTCGCCCCCGTCTGAAACGGTAATCATGACGTCCACTCTGCCCACCCCGTCCATCTGTATCAGAATATTCTCGAGCTTCTTCTCCAGATATTGGACATATTCCTGCTCTCCCTCCTCCGATGTCTGGCTGCCTGACGCCGTCCCTCCACTATCTCCTGACGCCGTTCTTCCGCTGCCGCCTGACGTCTCCTTTTCCCCCTGTGCCGTGTTATATGCCTTTTCTGCTGTGCCATCCCCACTCTCCACCGGCAGTGCAATCACAAGCAATAATATCCCCGCCAGCGCGAGCAGCAGCCAGTCGCTTTTCTTCCAGCTGCGCCAGTTTTTGTTCTGTAAGATCCGTTTCAGTTTTTCAGGCATTTACGTTCCTCCCACATAATTCACCCGTATTCCGGAATCCTCCATCCCGTAGTACGCCGCCAGTTCTTCCTTTACTTTCCCGCAGACCTCCTGGTTCTCCCCTGACTCTGCCGCATCTGACACGCTGATTCTTCCGACCGAAATCTCATCCGCGTTCTCATCTGTGATGTAAATACAAATCTCCTGCATCGTATGATCCTCCCCCAGTTCCACCGTAACGCTCTGGGTGCCAAGCCCGTACTCCTGCAGCATATCATCCACCTTCTCCCTGATATTTTCCGCGATGACATTCTCATACTCTGTGCGGTATCTGTCCTGATTCAGATAAGCGATTTTCTGCGTATCGCGGGAAAATTCCGACAGTTTTTCCATGCACTGGGCATATGCCATTTTTTCATAAAACGTATCTTTTCCGCCAAACAGTACAAACAGCGGTCTCAATGCTGCAAGCACCATCAGAAGCTGCGCGTAAAAACGGATATATTTCCGGTATTGTTTCCCCGGCGGCAGATAACTTAGCAGCACCAGAAGCACAAACAGAATGACAAATCCTCTCATATATGCGTTCATGGCACGTCCCCCTATGCATGTGATGTGACTGCCGCCGTCTGCAGCGCAATCGTAGCAAAAAACAGTACAATGCCATAGCAGACCAGCTTCAGATAAAGCACGCCTCCCTGCGCCATGCTCTTAATGCATCCGACAATCCTCTTATCCGCCACCGGCTCCGCCACCGCCGCCGCAAGTTTATAGAGAACTGACATACAGGCAAGCTTTAGAACCGGGATGCAGCCCACCGCAAGCAGCACGATCAGTGCCGTCACCCCCACACAGTTTTTGATCAGTATTCCGGCGCCGAACATAAGCTCCCCGATTCCTCCAAGCACATTCCCCACCCCCGGAATCATCATCGCCGCACGGCTGACCGCTCCGTTTAAAAGGCGGTCCTTTGCCGGTGCAAGCAGTCCCTGCATGACGTTTAATCCGAGCACCGCCATCATCGCGCTCTTCATCCCCCAGGAGATCACTCCAGCCAATAATTCCGTAAAATTCTGGAATTTTTCATCCTCGAAAAAGTGATTGAACAGCTCCGTCACCACATACACACGGATGAAGGGAAGCAGCACCGAAAGAAAGAGCCACTCCACCAGATAAATGACCAGAAACGCCAGCTGATAAAAGGCGGCGGAGCTCTCCGCCCCCGAGGAAAATACCATGCTGATGCCAAACGCCGGAATGAGTGCCTTCATAAAATCGATGCTGCCGTTTAGCGCTTCTTCCGCTACCGTTCCATAGATTTCAAAAGACTTTAGCAGCAGCACACAGAGCACGCCGTAGACCAGCAGGAAACAGATGTCGGAAACATAATTTTTCTCAAAGGTTCCCGAGAAATTCTTAAGCATGGAAAAACCCGCTGCAAGCAGCACCACCTCCACCAGAATTGTTTTGCCGGTCTTTATCTCATACAGCAGGGCATCACACAGCCACTGTCCGATTTTTTCCATGGAGGTCACTCCGATTCCATCCGCAAGCAGTTCCTGCACCATCACGGAGAAGCTGAATTTTTCCCTCTGCTCCGGAAACAGCTCCTCTTTGGTCCACGTATCCAGTTCCGCAAAGTCCAGATCTTCCAGAAACGTTTTTAAATATGTCTCCTGCGTCTTCTCCGCGCTCCCCGTCCCGCCGTCATAATCTGCCGCCTGCACAGTCACAGGCATTCCGGTCAAAACCAAAAACATGCACACCAGACAGAAGCTTCTCTTTCCACACTCTCTCATAAAAAACTCCCCACCGCGTCCAAAAATGCTCCAAACACAGGCACACTCACCACCAGAATGGACAGCTTTGCAAACATTTCAATCTGTCCTGCGATCGCAGAATAACCGGAATCCCTGCACAGGTTCGCCGCAAATTCCGCCACATACGTGATTCCCACCATCTTTACCACCAGCCCGATGTATCTGCCATCGACCGGAAGCTGCGACTTGATGGAATCCACAAAGAGCAGTACAGTCTCCACCTTTGTGAGCAGATAGATAAAAATGCAGATTCCCACAACCATTGCAACAAACGTACTGTACTCTCCCTTTTCTCTCTTGAGCGGAATTGCAAGAAATACTCCCGCGATGCCAAGAACCGCTATTTTTACAATATCCATCGTTTTCTCCCGGCTTACAGCGCAAACAGCGACTGCATCGTCTCAAATAATTCATAGATATACGGAACGATCCAGAACAGCACAATGATAAGCCCGGCAAGGCTGGTCAAAAACGCATGCTCCTCCCTGCCGCTGTGCTTTAAGACCTGTCCGATCACTGTCACAAGAATCCCGACTGCCGCTATCTTAAAAATCAAATTCACGCTCATCGTATTTCTTTCCTTTCTGTTTTGCTTTCCTGCCGTCTAAATCAGAAGAATGACGAGCATTCCCCCCATCACCATACTGACAGTCGCATAAATCTTCTGCTTTTCTCCAAGCTCTCCCCGCACGGTTTTGATCCTGTCATCCAGCTGTTCTAAAATGAGCGTGAGTCTTCTGTGATTTTCTTCTTCGCTTCTCCCGAAAAGCGCGCCGCCCGCCTCCCCGATGAGCGCGCTCTCCTCTCCGGTTAAACACAGTTTTTTCCGATATTCCTCAAAAACCCTCTTCCACACCTGTTCCCCGTTTTTCTCGTTTTTCTCTATCAGGCAGTCTGCAATCTTCCGACAGATCTCATTTAATCGTTCATCCGGCGTTCTCACAAAGCATCCCAGCAGAACTTCCACCGGCTGTCTGGTTCCATTTCCGTAACAGGAAAGATCCACCAGAAGTTTCCGCAGCGCGTACAAAAGTGCCAGATGGTCTGCCAGTTCTCTTTTGTATGTGCCTGCCATCCCCGCCGCCGCGGCAAAGACCAGGATACTTCCCATGATTTTTAACATATCCGCTCCATCCGTTCATCATAGATTGTGGTGCTGCGCTCCCCGCGGGAATTCCGTTCAATCAATATGTAGCGCCCGAACAGCTTCTGTGTGACGCATGCCTGCAGATACGGTTTGTCCAGAAGCTCCTGCACACAGCCCGCATGCACGGTCCCGAGTACCCTGCACCCGCAGCACAGTGCCTGTTTTACCGCCGCAAAATCCTCCTTTCCACCAAGCTCATCCACCGCCAGAATCTGCGGCGACATGGAGCGCAGGAGCATCCGGATTCCCTCCGTTTTCTTACAGCCGTCCAGCACATCCGTGCGGGGGCCCAGATCGTTCTGCGGAATTCCCAGGTGGCATGCGGCAATCTCGGAACGCTCGTCCACAACCCCCACTTTCATTCCGGGTGCACCCGCATCCCCCGCGGACAACTGCCGGATCAGATCCCGCAAAAACGTCGTCTTCCCGATTCCGGGCGGCGAGAGCATCAGTGTATTATAGATACCGTCCGATCTCCTGATATGCGGAAGAATGTCATCCGCGCAACCCCGTTTCTCGTGTGCAATCCGGACATTTAAAAAGGTGATATGGCTAAGACCCGTCACTTTCCCATCCTTTTTTACCACCTGTCCCGCCATTCCGATTCTGTGTCCTCCCTCGATGGTAAGATAGCCCTCCTTTACCTCCTCACTGTAGGCGTAGAGCGAATAATCGCTGATATAGTTGAGCATCTCACGAAGGTCCTCCGGCGTCATCCGATAGCCGCTCTCATATCCGCAGGCAGAAGGCAGGATACATACGCCCTTGTGCTCCGGCAGATAGCGGCTCTCCCCGCCGTAAATAAATTCAAGCGGACTGCCCACCCGGACACGGATCTCCTCCAGTCCCGCCTTCCATGTATCGTTCGCCAGCGCCTCTCTTATATGCACCGGGAATATTTTGACGATCTCCAAAGCCATGCCCCCTTTCCGGCTATGTCTAATTCTATGACCTGTCCGAAAAAATATGACTCCTTTTTGCGTCGGTCATAAAAAAGCGCAAAAAAGAAGGGGCTGCCCACTTGAAGCAGACAATCCCCTTTTGATGAGAGAAGTAATATGCGAAAAAGACCATGTCCTTCGATTTCTGATGGAATGCAGATGGAAATTCGTTGGAGAAAAATGTGAGCATTTCTTCCAGCTAAATGTTTGCATCGGATTCCGTGTCTCTTCCACGTTTGGACAATCCGACGGGTGCA